>QMCE01002127.1_pt1 | contig 10995 bp, 8 predicted proteins | sample 1821851 | NCBI WGS metagenome assembly QMCE01 (sample SAMN09453174, study PRJNA476694) | Termite gut metagenome, whole genome shotgun sequencing project. | isolation source: worker | host: Odontotermes sp. | place: South Africa:Pretoria | collected 2016-01-28
CCGTTTCCTGAAAGAGAAGTTATAATGGTACGTCAGTTCGATATAAGGTTTATCGCAAAATGTTATTGCAGAAAAACTTTGTATGGATGTTTCAAGTTATAACAGACGAGAAAAAGGACAAGTTAAGATTCATATTACGGAATGGGAAAAGCTTGCAGAAATATTGGATGTACCATTAGAAGAGATATATGAATATGATGAAAATCAATTGTTTATGTGTAAGGATAAAGCTTCCGCAAATTTTCTTGGAACCAACAATGGAACAAGTAACATCTATACCGTTCCTGAATCTTTGCTTGAGACTCAACAAAAATATATCCAAAAATTGGAAGAAGAGATTGCAGCCTTACAGAAGTTGCTACATGCTAAGTAAATTTCAAAGAGTAGCCCGGGCAAAATCATAAAAACTTCTATTATTCACCCCTTTCAATTCATCGTCATCAGTGCAGTGGATGAAGAAATCTATAGCCATAAGCACACAGAGAAAACAGATAAGACAGATCTTCACGGATTTTTTCATTTTCCATAACCTAACTCCGTGAATATCTTAAATAATCAGCGTCATCTGCGTGCGAAAAAATAATCAGTCACTATATGTACACAGAAGACGCAGATGGAAAAAGTATTAAAGCAGAGAGAAAAACAGACTAAAGGTAGGAAATTTTAGTGATTTTGCCCTGAAGAGTAGCCATATCTGATTTTGGTATTATGTACCTCTTTTCTTTTTTTTTAAGATACTATTAAGAAAATAGATACGTTACACTCCTGTTATTTAAAAAAACAGTTTTAATGAAACCAATCACCTTTTGTACTGCAGCATTACTCTTTACCTTTATCGGCATAATCACTACCTTGCAAATCACGCCGTAAAAACGAAAAAGAGGGGTCGAATATTTTGAATAGTACGTATTTTACCACACTTGTCCCCATGTTTCGCCTGCAACAAGAGGATAGAAAGTTACCGAATTTATTGGGGAGAGTATTGAGAATAAAATTATTTCTCAACCAATCAAACAAAATTGTTCCTTTTATCGTTAATAAAAAGTCTAAAAAAGTATAAATTAAAATTAAACAGAGATGAAAAAGTATTTATCAGAGATGATCGGAACCATGGTTTTGGTTCTTTTAGGCTGCGGTGCGGCTGTGTTTTCGGGAGATGCGGCGGCAGCGGTAGGTTTAGGTGTGGGAACGTTAGGCGTGGCGTTCGCATTCGGTTTGGCTGTTGTAGCAATGGCTTATACGATCGGAAAAATTTCGGGGTGCCATATCAATCCCGCTATTACGCTCGGCATGCTCATTGCCGGAAAAATTAACGGAAAAGATGCGGCTATGTACATGATTTTTCAAGTTCTTGGGGCTTTCATCGGTTCAACCATTCTTTATCTGCTCGTGTCAACAGGTTCGCACAATGGTCCGACAGCAACCGGCAGCAATAGCTTTACGGATGGTGCTATTTGGCAAGCATTTATCGCCGAAGCTGTTTTCACTTTCATTTTCGTATTGGTTGTATTGGGGTCTACTTCCCAAGGTGCAAACAACAAATTCGCAGGCTTAGCCATCGGTTTAACCCTCGTTCTTATTCACATTGTATGTATTCCGATTACAGGAACTTCCGTAAATCCGGCTCGCAGTATCGGACCTGCAATTTATGAAGGCGGACAAGCACTTTCCCAATTGTGGTTATTCATCGTAGCACCGTTTTTAGGCGCGGCTCTATCCGCTTTTGTGTGGAAAGCCATAGATACCGAGAAAAAGTAGATGATTTTTAATTTTTGATTGACAATATCCGACTTTGATTTTTCAGGGTTGGTTATTGTTTTTATAATGAATACGATGGAGATAAATTTCCCGATTAGAATTTTTGATCAAGATAAAGTAGCTTATATTCAAAGTGAAAAGGAGCTGAAAGAGTTTGAAGCTTTTTATACGGTAATCGAAGCCGGTGGCGGCATTGTGCACAATGAAGAGGACGAGATTTTAATGATTTACCGCCGAGATGTTTGGGATTTCCCAAAAGGAAAAATAGAAAAAGGAGAGACGCCGAAAGAGGCAGCACATCGCGAAGTGATGGAGGAGACCGGTTTAAAACGTTTACGGGTGGGAAAAGAGTTACCTTTTACTTTCCATACTTATCAAGAAAATGGGAAATCGATTCTAAAGAAAACGCATTGGTTTGAAATGTACTCATCTGTTAACCAGCATATCATTCCTGAAATCAAAGAGGGAATTACCCGTATTGAATGGATCAAAAAAAGTATTGTCCCTTATCTTTTAAGAAACTCTTTCCCATCTCTTTTCGAGCTGTGGGAACAGATTTAAAAAGGCTTAGTTGCGTAAAGTAAATTATTGTTATCAACTCTTCACTTTAAAGCCGGACAGAGAATAAAATTGAGCTATCCAAATATTTGTTACCACTTTTTTTGATTTTACAGCAAAAGTTACAATGGAATAGAAGAATTTGAGAGACGATTTTCAGCCGCAATGTATATACTGTTTATCAAAGAATCATAATCCGACAATGGAACAAAATCCTTAAATTGCGGCTGTCTTTCCTTGATAGCTCTCTCATAAGCGTAATGCAGATTGAAGAATTTCATCAATTGCTCCTCCCAATGTTCTCTTATCGTGTATTCAAAGATCTGATGATGAAGTTCTTCGAAAATTACATAACCATCCGAATCAAGAAACTCCCGAATATTCACACCGATTTCTATTGTCTTTTCGCCCATGGAAACGGGGATTAAAATATCTTCATACTCCTCGCCTTTAACTTGTTCAATAATGGGAAAAGCTTGTGCTCTGATCTTGTTCATTCGCACCTCTATTTCGGGATTGCCGGGGAAAGTAATATATTGACTCAATAGTTCCTCCCTTCTTGCTTTCAATTTAATATACTGATCTTGAAGTATGTCATTGTAACTTTGCATATATTGATAATATCCTGATCTGATATTTTGCATTTTTACAATAATCTTGTCAATGTTTTTTGACATTACGGGAATATCCACTGCTTCTCCTTCTGCAAAGCCGAATTGATCCATAATATGCCTCATTTTTTCTGCATATCCGCTTATTGCCTCATCCTCTGTGGAGAGGAAAAAATAGATGGCTGCATGGCGCAAATGTTTCCGTAAACATAGATTGATATTGTGATTCGGATATTTCTCCAACACCAACAAAACCAAATCGGAAGAGAAAATTGCCGCATCATTGTTTGACGTAAGTAAATGTTCTATATTGTTTGTTATGAATGCCTTCCCCTTTTCAATGTGGTTTAAATTATCTTCGGCGATAACATGTTCGATATTCAAAGACTTCAAAAGAGCCTTAAATAATTCGTATTGAGACACCTCTCCTTCTCTACCGGAAGGATTCGCAATGAGATGATCTCTAACATCAACGATTACATACCTATTTTCAGAGATTGCCCTTTTTATATATTCGGCAATACCATAAAATTTTTCTCTTCTTGTTTTGTAAACCAAATTTTTTGAGGGAATCTGTTTCGTCTCTTTGTCGCTATCAAAGTTACATACTTTCAAAGCGTATAAATTCTGATAATCATCTCTATTATTACTTGCAATACAGCTTATTCCCGCCATTTTTTTGTATTGTTTGACAAACACGTACGGCGTAATAATGGCAGCATGATTAGAGACGTCATTGACCGACTTATTCAGTTGTGCCGTAGTAAAAGCCTTATCCAAGAGTACTATATCAGCATGATCAATGATCACAAATTCTCTTTTAATACTACTCGTATTATCAATATTATCTGTTCTTATGCAATCAAAACAGTATTGAAATAGCTCTCCAAAAAGAATATCCGCATCATATATTTTATACAGCTTTTCCGTATTTTCTTCATATTCACAGGTTACCTCTGCGGATATTTCTAAAAATGAGAGTAGTGATTTGAATTTTTCATAATACCTCTTTGTTAATGTCTCATTGATCAATACAATATGTACGCCCTGTTTTGTGAGCGAGTTTAAAATTGCAGCTAAAATGATGGAGTAAGCATGATCACTGTTTTGGGAAAACTCAAATATATTCCCTTGATGCAAAGCTATAGCTCCTGCAATTTGCGAATCGGTAATTGTGACAGAAGATCTGTTCAAAATTTCTATGACAATGGCAAAAACTTTTGTCAACTCTTTTGTCAAAATGTCTTGATTCGGATTTTTTTCAATCTGTTCGGAAATATAATTTTGAATTTCAACAAAATCATTTCGCAGAGTTTCTATGGATAACTTTGTATAGTGGTTTTGTATCTTTCTAATTTCACCTATAGTTTTTTTATAGCCAAAAAACGGATTACGAAACAGTTCAAGTAATTTCATATCTATTCCTCTTAACTTATTATGTTTTGTTATTATTTCTATACAAGTTCTCACAAAACTGTCTGTGAGTGTACACTTTGTTGTGATGCACAACCACATGTTAGCCGCAATGCGACCTTCGTTTAACTTTTAGTTAACCATGAATAGTTCATAAATCCAATACAGTAAACATCCTAATATTTTATCAACCATTGTCTTTCAAATATTTATCAATTCTAATATTGTCGGACTAAGTCAAAACTTATACACTTTAATGCATGGGAGTAACAACTCTATTTTTTTCTTTTGTGGACCATAATACTTGCCACATTCGTCCGTCAAGTTGGTCAAGCAAAATGAAACAATACGTATTTTGTGTCGGATAAAGAAAGAATCGTCCGTTTTTCTCCTCTTCTTTTGAGACAAGAGCCGTTAAGGATAAAGGAACTTCAATCTGACTGTCTTTCAAATTATATTGCACTTGCCACATTTGTCCGTTTCGTGTATCCAATTTAATAAATACCCACATATTTTGAGTTGGGAAAAGTCGATATACAATATCCTGATCCGGTGAAACTATCGAATTAGAACTCGTTTGAGTTTGAGCAAGCGCAGTCATTGTCGTCAAAACAACAGTTAGTGTAATTACTATTTTTTTCATATATTGTAAAATTTTTATGTTCTTTTGTTCAATGAATTTACTATTTTTCGTACATGTTATTTTCATTTCCATACCAATAAGCATCGTTTGCCATGCTATCTATATTTAGTTTGCAAATGTACAATAAAAAGATATTCAAATGCTTTTCCTGTCAGAGTTTATAAATTCACCATCATATTTGCCGGTATGGAGTGCGTCTTCAGATATACAAAGAAGATATAAATAATTAAAATTCAAGTATTTGAGCAAAAAAAGAATACTATTTTTCTTGAAAATGAAATAGGAGATTTTAATGCGTTTGTCCTGCTATTGTCCATTGTAAAATTTTTGTATTTTTGCCGCCGAATTATATGGTGACGGATTTTTTATAAAATCCGGAGAGGGAATCAGGTGAAAGTCCTGGACAGTACCCGCTGCTGTAAGTTTCAAAAGTTCTTTAAGCATCCTCTATGTCACTGTTGAGTTATCGATGGGAAGACGCTTAAAGAGAAACAAGTCAGAAAACCTGCCTATAATTGTTTGTTATGATAAGCTTCGGGAAGTAGGCTTTCACAAATGGTCATTTCTGACATGTCGTTTGGTTCGCTTCCCTTGTTTGAGTTAAAATATTAAAATTTAAAATGGAGAAGATGAACTCATTACATGCAAGACAATGTTGTTTTTTACTTGTTGTTTCCCTGATTTTTATGGCAATCTCTTGCCATAAACCAAAGCCGACCGATGAGAAACCGATTCCTATTTCCGGTATTAAAGGGCTTTATATCCTCAATGAAGGATTGCTCAATATGAATAACAGCTCTATTACGTATTATGATGCTGAAACAGGTGAAGTTACACCGGATATTTTCTTACAGGCAAATCATCGTGGGTTGGGAGATACGGGCAATGATCTTCAGCAGTACGGATCTAAACTCTATTGTGTAGTCTGTGTTTCCGGACAAATCGAAATTATGGATATCAATACTTGTGTCTCTTTAAAACAGATATCTTTAGCCGGAAAACAGCCTCGTAAAATCGCTTTTTATAAAAATAAAGCATACGTCTCTTGCTTTGACGGCAGTGTGGTACGGATTGATACCGTTTCATTAACGGTAGATGGCACCGCCATTGCCGGTGCTAACCCCGAAGGGATCTGCGTGGCGAACGGCAAGTTGTATGTAGCTAATTCCGGAGGACTTAACCGTCCCAATTATGGGAAAACAGTCTCCGTTTTCGACCCTATAAGTCTCAATTTGATTCGTGAAATCGAAGTGGAGATCAATCCCTATACATTAATGGTAGATCAAGAGGGTGATCTTTATCTCGTTTCTCGCGGAAATTACGGTACGATTCCCAATACTCCTCATATCCCGTATACTTTTCAACGTATTGACACGCAAACAGATGAAGTTGTACAACGTTTCGATTGGGAAGTACTCAATTTCACGATTTACGGTGAGTACGCTTATCTCTATCATTACGATTTCAACACTGAAAAATCATGGATTAAAGTTATGAATGTACTGACAGAGGAGATTGTAAAAGAGAATTTTATCAGCGACGGTACGGTTATTAATACGCCCTATACCATCGCAGTCAATCCCATCAGCAAAGATATCTATATTAGTGATTCACATCAATATGTTGTCAATAGTGATATCTACGGTTTCGATCAAAACGGTAAGAAGAAATTTGTCTTTGAAGCCGGTGTAAACAGTGGGGCAATGGTAGTGAGAATAGGAGATATACCTTTGATAGTTAAGAATTAAGAACAACAAAGTAATATATTACACGGATTAAACAGATCATATTTACTATAAACCTTAAAAAAAAGTTATGAGAAAATTGTTATTAATGTTAGTGGCGGCAATCCTGTTTCCGCCTGTAATGAATGCACAAAATGTTACTTTTAATCATGTTATTCCGGCTGAATACAGATTGGAGAGCATGACTGCGGCAAACAGAGATGTAATTGGGGAAGATGAGATTCTCTATTGGATCGGGGAAGGCGAGAATTGGGCAATTATGTTGATCTCGTGGTGCGAAGAGCCTACGCTTACGCTTGCTTGGGGCTACCGTTGGAGCGGCAATACAAACCCCGTTGTGATGGATGTGATGACTGCCGTAAGTGATGCCGACCCACGTTTAAACATAGCGTGGAATTCGGATACGGATAATGACATTACTTATCAAGATGATGAGTATAATTTAACGGGAAGTTATCAAGGCTGTTGGATGTCTACAGAGATTAACTCTATTAATGTACAGACACTTACTTCCGGATCTATCACGGAATTAGGAGACCTTACCTGCTATATGACTTGGTGGGGCAATTCGTCGCCTATTCCGGTAACCGATCCTAATACCGCTACGCTTCCTGAGGATGTCACTATTGCGCGGGAAGATATTCTTTATTGGGTTGGAGAAGGTAGCAATGAAGTGATCTTCGCGGTTAATTGGTGCGAGCCCGAATATGCTTTGGCTTGGGGGTATCGTTTTAGCGGCGAAAGCGTTTTGGTTTCCGAGATGATGGCTGCTATTGCCGCTACCGATCATCGTTTTAGCTATGATGCGCAAGGTTGGCTGACGAATATTTTCTATAATGACGGCACCTTACAACTTTCGGGAAGTGCCGGTACCTATTGGATGTTCAATGTCAACGGCTCGTCGGCGCAAGTGGGTTATGATGCGCAATATGTCTATCATGGTGATTTTGTGAAATTTGGGAATTTAACCTGTGCACATCAGGATGAAGATTATAACACTTCCTGGACAACGACGATCGTGCCGGTTAGTGTGCCGACAATAGGCATTACCGAACTTGTTGACCCTGTTTTTCAAATTTACCCCAACCCCGCGAAAGAGAATATAACCCTCTCTACGGAAGGTCTCAATGGAGCAGTTACGATTCAAATTATCGATATGAACGGGCGAATTGTTTGGAGAGATCAATGGCACGCTTTTGGAAGTCTCCATACTAATATTCATATCGGAAATCTCTCTGCAGGAGTGTATGCCGTACAACTACAGTGCGCCGAAAATTATCAAACGAAGAAATTAATAATCAATTAATATGAAGAGATTTAGAAATAGAATTTTGATTATTTGTATAATCATTATGAGTGCCTTAAACCTCTTTGGTCAATTTGACGGGGTAGTGGGTACGGAAGGTTGTCAGGCAATTTCGCGCAACAATCCCGCTATCATCGGTTGGGCAACGGGTTGTGAATTAAGGTTAGGCTATCAGGATATTGCTGCTCGTGAGTCGGTAGTCTCTTATGGAGCCGCCGAAAATGCAATCGGAATGGCAAGCAATAATTATGCTGAGGTTGTTAGTCTTGGGGATAGCGGTGTGGCAATCCTCACTTTCGATATTCCGATTAGCAATGGTGCCGGCTATGATTTTGCCGTTTTTGAAAACAGTTTTGACGACTATTTTTTGGAACTCGCCTTTGTTGAGGTAAGTTCGGATGGTCTCTATTGGGTTCGTTTTCCGGCAATCTCTAATACGCAAACCGAAACACAAGTTGACGGTTACGGACAAATTGATGCTGCACTCATTCACAATCTTGCCGGTAAATATCGGGGCGGTTGGGGTACCCCTTTTGATTTGGAGGAGTTAACAGATGATACGCAATTGGATCTCAACAATATTCGTTACGTAAAAGTGATAGATGTAGTCGGCTCAATTGATCCTCAATATGCCTCTTACGATTCTCAAAATCAGATAATCAATGACCCTTATCCGACCTATTTAAATTCGGGAGGTTTCGACTTATCCGGCGTGGCAATCATGAATGGTTGGCGCCCTACAGCCATCTCAACAATAAGTAAAACGTTATCGTATAAAGTATATCCTAATCCTTGTGTGGATTATGTCAATATTACAATGCCCGAGCAAGAGACAACCTTACGCTTATATAACATTCAAGGGATGTTGTTATGGCAAGAAAACAGTTCCGAAGAAGAGGTACAAATTGACATGCAACACTACTCTCCGGGTGTTTATGTACTCTCTATCGGAAGTTTTAAAACGAAGATTGTGAAGAATTAAGAATTGAAAAATAAAAAGAAGAAGAGATGCGGCATGACAGATTTGTAACGGATGATCTTCTATAGGGCTATTCATTAGCCGGAAAAATCAACTAACTTATATTAGTTGATTTTTTTGTGTCTCGTTACTCAAAAGTGATTTAAAAACAAACAAAAAGAGAGCTTAAAAAAGCTCTCTTTTCAATATAAGCCGAATATCATCATGCCAATTATTCACCGGCATTCTCTTTTTCCAAATCTTCTTTAAGATTTTTTAATGCGTCTAAGTCACCTAAAGTGGTTCTCTCCAAATTATCATTGACTTTAGCGATCTCTTTCGCTTTCTTCTTCTCTTCGGATTGAGTTCTCTTAGCTTCTTCTTCTTTAGTCTCTTGCCATGTTCTCACATGTGAAAGATTGATCTTCTTCGCCTCTTTAGAGAAATCAACAACCATAAACGGAAGAGTTTCATCAACTTTTGCATTGGATTTATTCTCCTTCATTAAAGAACGATTGAATGCAAATCCTTCAATTCCATAAGGTAATGATACGACAACACCTTTGTCATTTTGACTAACGATAGTACCTTCATGAATAGAACCTACGGTAAAGACAGATTCAAACACATCCCAAGGATTTTCTTCCAACTGTTTATGTCCTAAACTCAATCTGCGATTTTCGCTATCCACTTCCAATACAATAACTTCGATAGATTCACCGATTTTTGTAAATTCAGCCGGATGCTTGATTTTTTTAGACCAAGACAGGTCGGAAATGTGGATCAAACCATCAACACCCTCTTCCATTTCCACAAAAATACCGAAGTTGGTGAAATTGCGAACGATAGCGGTATGTTTAGAGCCTACGGGATATTTATCATAGATATTAGCCCATGGGTCAGGTATTAGTTGTTTGATACCCAATGACATTTTTCTATCTTCACGATCTAAGGTTAAGATCACGGCTTCTACTTCGTCACTCACTTTCAGGAAGTCGTGAGCAGTACGCAGATGTTGTGACCATGACATTTCGGAAACATGAATTAAACCTTCCACGCCCGGCAATAGTTCTACAAATGCGCCGTAATCAGCGATTACCACTACTTTTCCTTTTACATGATCACCTACTTTCAACTCAGCATCTAACGCATCCCATGGATGTGGAGTCAACTGTTTCAAGCCTAAAGCGATACGTTTTTTGTTTTCGTCGAAATCCAAGATAACCACATTGATTTTTTGGTCTAACTGAACAATCTCTTCCGGATGAATAATTCTTCCCCAAGAGAGGTCAGTAATGTGAATCAAGCCGTCAACACCGCCAAGGTCAATAAATACACCATAGCTTGTAATATTTTTCACGGTGCCTTCCAATACTTGACCTTTTTCAAGTCTCGCAATGATTTCCGCTTTTTGAGCTTCCAATTCATCTTCAATCAATGCTTTGTGAGACACAACGACATTTTTGTATTCATGATTTATCTTAACCACTTTAAATTCCATCGTTTTGTCAACATACACATCATAATCTCTAATCGGTTTTACGTCAATTTGAGAACCCGGCAAGAATGCTTCAATTCCAAAAACATCAACGATCATACCACCCTTAGTACGACATTTAACATAACCTTTAATAATCTCATCATTTTCTAAAGCAGTATTTACTCTATCCCAAGACCGGGTAGCACGTGCTTTCTTATGTGAAAGTATTAATTGTCCTTTTTTATCTTCCTGGCTTTCAATGTAAACTTCTACTTCATCGCCTACTTTCAACTCAGGATTATAACGGAATTCCGTCATGGAAACGACTCCATCCGATTTATAACCAATGTTAACAACAACTTCTCTCTTATTCATAGAAGTTACTGTACCCATCACTACTTCCCGATCATTGATCTTATTCAAAGTTTGATCGTAAGTGTCAATTAGTTTGTCTTTACTTACATTTCCGTAAGTTTCTCCTTTTTCATAAGCATCCCAGTCAAAATCTTCTTGTACAACCGGT
>QMCE01002128.1_pt1 | contig 10992 bp, 8 predicted proteins | sample 1821851 | NCBI WGS metagenome assembly QMCE01 (sample SAMN09453174, study PRJNA476694) | Termite gut metagenome, whole genome shotgun sequencing project. | isolation source: worker | host: Odontotermes sp. | place: South Africa:Pretoria | collected 2016-01-28
ATCTGCGCCGATCCTGCGCAAAAGCACCCGTCTTTTAATTGCGGAAGAGTAGTACTGTTTCAAACGATTCTGTGAAAACAACGGAGAATGCCCGTCAAAGCATTCTCCGTTGTGTAACTGCGCCACTTACTTCAGCTCGATCTTCGCGCCGGCTTCCTCAAGCTGCTTTTTGAGAGCTTCGGCGTCGGCCTGCGGCACGCCTTCCTTGATAGCCTTGGGGGCGCTGTCTACCAGCTCCTTGGCTTCCTTGAGACCAAGACCGGTGATTTCCTTCACAATTTTGATAACGCCCATCTTCGCCTGCCCGGGCTCGACAAGAACGACGTCGAAATCGGTCTTCTCTTCCTCGGCAGGAGCGGCGGCAGCGGCGGCGGGAGCGGCGGCCACGGCTACGGGAGCGGCGGCGGAAACGCCGAACTCTTCCTCGAGCGCCTTAACAAGGTCGGCCAGCTCGAGCACGGTGAGGGCTTTCACGTCCTCGATGAGCTTGAGTACTTTATCGGATGCCATGATAGTTTTCCTCCATTTTTCATTTTTTTGTGGGGTGTTTTCTTACGCGGACTTCTTTCCCGCGATGCGGTCGAGGGCAATGACCAGCCCCCGCATGGTACCGGACAGAACACTGACAAAGCCGGTGATAGGCGCGTTGAGGCCGCGCAGTGTCATGGCTACCAACTCCTCGCGCGACGGCAGCTGCGAGAGCCTTTTCACGCCTGCCGCATCCAGCACGCCGCCCTCGACAAAGCCCGCCTTGACGGTAAAGGCGCCCTTTGACGCGTCGGCGTATTTACAGAGGATCTTGGCGGCAGATACCATATCGGTGTTGGAGAGGGCAAGTGCCGTGGAACCCACAAGCACGCTGTTCAGGTCGGCCAGCCCGGCCTTTTCGGCGGCGCGGCGAAGCAGCGAGTTCTTGATCACAAAATAACTCACGCCCGCTTCACGCAGCTCCTTGCGCAGCTTGGTGTCATTGAGGACGCTGATCCCCTTGTAATCGACCACCACGCCGGTCACGGCGCCTTTTAGCTGTTCGGCCAGCTCTTCCACCTGTTCCTGCTTCTGCTTTAGAATTTTGTCGCTTGGCAAATAAATTCACCTCCCGCGGTTTGAGATTGCCGCAGGAGAAAACGGTTTGCGTTTTCTCCGCGGATCGAAAAAATGTCAACACTCAAAAAGAAAAAGCACGCTCTCCAAATACAGGAAAGCGTGCGAAACCAACGTACGCGCAAGCTTCCTCGGCAGGCCGGCAATTGCCATTTCAGCCGCACACGCGGCGCCTGCTGTCTTTGGAATGTTGACAGCTTTACAAGTATAGCGGAAGCAAAGGCGGTTGTCAAGCGTTTTACAGGAAAACCGCATGGGGAATGAGAAAATTCCCACAGTCTCTATCTTGTGCTGTCGGGGCGGTTCTTGTATCCGCCCTACCGAGATGGGAAGCAAGGCCGGCCGGTAAAAAATGTTTTTTCGCTGTTCTTTCCGTATAAAATGGTGTATACTACATAGTGGAAAGGTAAAGTTCAGATTCAGCATGCTTTCACCGTTGGCCGTGAGATCTCCTATCCGGTGACCGCCTAAAAAATAGAAAAGCGGGATGAGCAAGGATATTATGGAAAAACGCAGGCAGTTTCTTATCAATACGGCGTATATCGCGGTAGTGGCGGCGTTGGCGGTGCTGGCGCTGCGTTACGCAGTGCCGTGGCTGCTCCCTTTTTTGCTGGGGTTTGGTATCGCGATGGCCTGCAAGCCGCTTGTGCGGCTGCTGATGGCACGCACACCGCTGGGTCCGCGCTTTTGCGGCTGTGTTGTGGTGCTGCTGTTTTACGCGGTGCTGGCGCTGCTTTTGTTTTGGGGCGGAACGCGTGTGGTCGCACTCGTAAGAGGGGTGGCCGGTCAGCTTCCCGACTTTTACTCGCATACGCTGCGCCCCGCGCTGTTGGCCGCCGAACAGCTGCTGTCCGGGCTGCCCGGGCAGGAGGAGGGTGTGGCGTTCGCCTTTTCGCCCGACGCCGTGCAGGGGTGGCTGGGTTCTCTTTCGGCGGCGGCGCTGGGCTGGGCCGGTACAGTGGGCGGCAAGCTGCCCGGTTTTGCGCTGGGGTTCCTCTTTACTATCCTCAGCTCGCTTACTATCAGCATGAATTACGACGAAGTGGCCGGTTTTCTGGCGCGCCAGCTCCCCGAGAGGCTGCGTCCGCTGGGCGGGCAGGTGCGTTCCAACCTGCTGCACACCGTGGGCAACTACCTCATTGCGTACGGTAAGCTGCTGGCCATTACCTTTTGTGAACTCACCGTGGGGCTTATGCTGTTGCGCGTGCGGCTGGCTCCTCTGGTAGCATTCGGCATCGCGCTGTTCGATATTGTCCCGGTGCTGGGCGCGGGCGGCATTTTGCTGCCGTGGGCCGTTATCTCGCTGCTGGGCGGGCGCGCCGCCATGGCGGCGGGGCTGGCAATTTTGTATGTCATCATCCTCACTGTGCGGGCCTTTCTGGAGCCGCGCATCATTGGCGGACAGCTGGGATTGCACCCGCTGGTAACACTGTTTGCCATTTATCTGGGTTTCCGGCTTATGGGCGTAGGGGGGATGATTCTCTTCCCCATCAGCGCGCAGATCCTTGTCGGATTGCAACGTTCCGGTATTATAAAGCTGTGGAAAACGTAATACTACTCTTCCATTAAAAGACGAGCACCTTTGCGCCGGGTCGACGCAGATAAGCGAGCGGCGGCGGGTATTGGCAATGCCCGCCCCCGCCCAAGTTTTATCGCGCCGACCCGGCGCAAACGCGCAAACATAAGTGATAGGCGAATTTCAATCGAAGATTAGTAAAAAAGCGTCTCCCCCACTTGCGGTGGAGGAGAAACAGCCAATCGCTTATGGCCGCGGCAAATTTTCTTACCGCGGTCTTACAATATCCCGCCAATCCAAATCCCCGCGCTCCATGGCGTGGATGAGGGCTTCGGCGGTGGCAATATTGGTGGCCACGGGGATATTGTGCACGTCGCACAGGCGCAGCAGGTTGTATTCGTTGGGCTCGCTGCTTTTGGCGGCGATAGGGTCGCGGAAAAAAAGCAGCAGATCGATTTCGTTACAACAAATACGCGACGAGATTTGCTGGTCGCCTCCCTGCGAGCCGGAGAGAAACTTGACGATATCAAGCCCGGTGGCTTCCCCCACCATTTTGCCGGTGGTGCCGGTGGCAACGATATGATGCCGGCTGAGTACGCCGCAATATGCGATGCAGAACTGTACCATCAGCTCTTTTTTGCTATCGTGGGCGATAAGGGCGACTGTCAAGGAGCATACCTCTTTTCTCTTATGGTACCAGATGACCGCTGATTTGATCTTACCGCTATGGTGCAAGCGGCGGTGCTATGCCGTGATTACCCGGCGTTTTTGCTTCTGTCCCGCCTCGGGCCGGGAGGAAACGCCCGGCTTTATCGTATGAGCAACGGACGCTTGCCGCCCGCCAACCGGGTGGCAAGGTTATCGAACACCTTTACGGTAATGGAGGTGGCGTCGAGGCCGAGGCCGTTGTTGGCACAGTAGTGCAGGCGGGGGCTGTGCGGCACAACACCCAGAAGAGGCGCCCCCACGCGGTCGATGAGAGTGTCGAAATCCTCCACGCCTTCAATGGGAATGATTTGCGGCGGCACATTGTTGATAACAACGCGCACTTCTCTTGCGCCTGCCGCGTACAGGCGCCGCGCGGTATCTGAGGCCGCGCGCACCGCCAGCGTATCGGGTGTGACGGCCAACACAAAAACATCGCCGGCTTCCACCGGGAAAACGCCAAGATCGACGCCGTCGGCCAGAAGATAATCGTATTCCAGCGCAAGCGCGCGCAACAGGCGCTCGAGCCCCGAAAAATCGGCGCCACCGGCAGTGCCCGCCGGCATGAGAAACAGCCCCTGCCTGCCGTCTACCGGCAGCGTGGCTTCGCCGGCGTCGCAGCGCCCGGCCAGAATATCCAGCGCGCCAAAGGGGGCCGCCTGTGTTCCCAGAATCAAATCCATCGCGCGGGGCTGCGCGCCCAGTTCAATAAGCAGCGTGCGGCGCTTGCCGGCGGCCAGCGCCGCGCCGGTGTAGGCCGCAAGGCAGGATTTTCCTACGCCGCCTTTGCCGGCGCAAAAGACGATACACTTCACCCGCCTTCACCCCACTCCTTATAGTTTTATCACAATCTCGAGCAAAAGAACAGCTTTTTTAGAAAATTCTATGGCCTCAAGAAAAATTTTTCTCACAAATTGCCATTTTATACTAAATTCCTTACCGCCAACGCCACCCATCCACCATCCTCGCGCCGCTCGGCGACGCGCAGGCCGGTGCGCTCGAGGGCAGCGGCGACGCCGACCTCCCGCTCGCCGATGATGCCCGACGCTATCAGTATGCCGCCCGGAGAAAGCAGCCGGGGCGCGTCGGGAGCAAGACGAATGATAAGGTCGGCCACGAGGTTGGCAAAGACGATATCAAAGGTTTCGGTGACATTGCCGGCCAAATCGCCGACGGCAAAGGCACAGCGGTTTTTCAGGCCGTTTACGGCGGCATTGGCACGCGCCGCCTGCACGGCGCCCTCGCCGATATCCACGCCATAGGCCGAGCGCGCGCCCAGCAGCAGCGCCGTGATGGCAAGAATACCGCTGCCGCTGCCCAAATCGAGCACCTTCTCGCCGCCGGAGATATGCGCTTCGCAAAGTTCCATGCACAACCGCGTGGATTGGTGTGTACCGCTGCCAAAGGCCGCGCCCGGGTCGAGGCGCAGCACCGTTTCGCCGGGGGCGGCGGCATACTGCTCCCATGTGGGGCACACCACCAGCGCACGGCCCACACGCGTGGGCTTCCAGTGCTTTTTCCAACTGCTTGCCCAGTCCTCGTCCTCTACCTGCGCGAGGGTGATCTCCAGCCGCCCCCACGCGCCGTTTTTCTCGCGTTTATGCCGCGCCACAAGCGCGGTGGCCTCCTCCAGCAGGGCTTGATCTTGCGCCGTACCGGCCAAATAGAAAGTGACGGAGCTTTCGCAGCCGGCCAGCGGCAGCAAACCTTCGTCGATATAATCCCACCGCCCCTCGCGCAGCAGCGCGGCAAAATCGGCGCTGTCGCGGATAGAAAACCCGGTTACGCCTAATTCTTCAAGCGCGGCGGTAAGAGGCTCGATACCGGTTGGGGACGTCGCGATATCTACTTGTGTCCATTGCATGATATACCTCATGTTTGAATTTGAATTACAACCCGAAATACCGTGCCGCGCCGGCGAAGATATCCAATGCCGGCCGCGCGGGAGGGCAGTTGCGGTACAGCAGGGGCCCGTGGCGTTCCACATGCCCCATCTTGCCAAGGATCCGCCCGTCGGGAGATGTAATGCCCTCGATAGCCGCCGCCGCGCCGCTGGGGTTAAAATCAATATCCATCGTGGGGGCGCCGGCAAAATCAACATACTGCGTCGCGATTTGGCCGGCGGAGGCCATGGCGGCAATGGTTTCGGGGCCGGCTACAAAGCGGCCCTCACCGTTGGAGACAGGCACGCCGTAAATATCGCCCATGTCCGCTTCCGCCAGCCAGGGCGAGAGACCCGAGCATACACGGGTGCGAACGATGCGGCTCTGGTGGCGGCCGATACGGTTGTAAGTGAGAGTAGGCGCGGACGGCAACGGCTCGCGGTACGCGCCGTAGGGCAGCAGCCCCAGCTTGACCAGCGCCTGAAAGCCGTTGCAGATGCCCAGCATCAGGCCGTCGCGCCGCAAGAGAAGGTCTTCCACCGCCTCGCGTACGCGCGCGTTCCGAAAGAAGGCGGTTATCAGCTTGGCCGAGCCGTCCGGCTCGTCGCCGCCCGAAAACCCGCCGGGAATGGCAATGATGCAACTTTCGCCTACACGTGCGGCAAAGGCGCCGGCGCCGGCCGCGATGTTGGCAGCGGTGAGGTTGCGCACAATAAACAGCTCGGGCACAAGCCCCGCGCGGCGCGCGGCGGCTGCGGTATCGTACTCGCAGTTGGTGCCGGGAAAAACGGGGATAAGCACGCGCGGCGCACCGGCTCCTGTATGAAGACGCGGCGCGGCTCTTCCCCTCATGCCGCCCGCAAATGTAAATATCCCGGGCGCGGGCTCCCGCGCATTGCCCGCCTTTGTGGGGTACACCGGCTCCAGCGTGGCGGACCACGCGGCTTCCAGTTCGGCAAGCTCTATCCGCTCGCCATCCGCGCCGTGCGGGAGCAGCAGATAGCCGCCGGCCGTATGGCCCAGCAGGCAGTTTTCCAATTCGGGCAGCGGCTGCGCGGCCTCGACAACAAACGCCCCGGGGTGCGGCTGCCAGCTTAAGGGCTTATCGGCCACAAAGCCGGTACGGTTGCCGAAGCACATGAGGCATACCGCCTCGGCGGTGCCGCCGTTTCCCACGGCCCGCGCCGCCGCGATTTTGCCGCCGGCGATAAGCCGCTCGACGGTATCGAAGACAGTGCGCGTGCTTTCAAAAGTGTGCGGCAGCTCGTCGGGGGTGTCGCCAAGCTCGGGCGCGAACAGGTATACCGCGCTGCCGGCCTTTGCAAACTCGCCCGAAACCACGTTACCGGCTTTTGTGAGCCCTACCGCGATGCTTACAAACGTGGGCGGTACGTGGAGCTCGCCGTCGCTGTCCGAAAAGCTGCCCGACATGCTATCCTTGCCGCCAATGGCGGCTACGCCCAGCGCCAGCTGCGCTTCCAGCGCGCCCAGCAGGGCGGCGGCGGGCTTGCCCCACACCGCGGGGTCGTTGCCGGGCTTTTGGTAAAACTCCTGAAACGTGAGCCAGCATTTTTTTCGGCTGCCCCCCGCGGCAATGATGCGAGCCACCGATTCTACAACGGCGGCAACGGCCCCGTGAAAAGGCGAGATCTCCGACGCTTCGGGCCAGCAGCCGTAGCTCATAAGAGAACAGGCATCGGTTTCGCCGTCCTCTACGGGAAGCAGGGCGGCCATCGTATGGGCAGGGGTGATCTGATATTTGCCGCCGAGGGGCAGCAGGACGCTGCCCGCGCCGACGGTGGAATCGAACCGCTCGATAAGACCGCGCTGCGAGCAAAAATTGAGAGAGGGCATCCGCTCGAAAAGGCTTTCGCGCGTAACGGGGGGCAAGGGCTGCGGGGTTTTGTCCGGCGTGGCAATGGCTACCGCGGCGCGGCGCGGCGCGCCGTTGCTGTCTAATAATTCTCTCGGCAGGTCAACGATGGGTTTCCCCCGCCATGTCATGACCAATCGCGGCTCGGCGGTAACGCGTGCCACGACGGTGGCCTCGAGGTTTTCGCCGCCGGCCAATTCGATAAAACGCGCCGTGTCCTTTTGTGATACAACAACGGCCATCCGCTCCTGACTTTCGGAGATAGCCAGCTCGGTGCCGTTCAGCCCGTGGTATTTGCGCGGGATAGCGTCTAAATCGATACGCAGGCCGCTGGCCAGTTCGCCGATTGCCACGCTGACGCCGCCCGCGCCGAAATCGTTACAGCGGCCAATAAGGCGTGCTGCCTCGGGGTTGCGGAAGAGGCGCTGGAGCTTGCGCTCCTCGGGCGGGTTGCCCTTTTGCACCTCGGCGCCGCAGCTTTCGAGCGACCCTGCCGTATGGCTTTTAGAAGAGCCTGTTGCCCCGCCGCAGCCATCGCGCCCCGTGCGTCCGCCCAGCAGCAGGACAATATCGCCGGGCGCTGGAATTTCGCGGCGGACATTGGCGGCGGGCGCGGCGGCCACAACGGCCCCCAGTTCCATTCGCTTCGCTTCGTAACCGGGGTGATAGAGCTCGCGCACCAGCCCGGTGGCGAGGCCGATTTGGTTCCCGTAGGCGCTGTAGCCTGCCGCTGCCGTTTGGCACAGCTTCTTTTGCGGCAGCTTGCCGGCGCGTGTCTGCGCCAGTGTGGTCAGAGGGTTTGCCGCGCCGGTGAGGCGCAGGGCCTGATAAACATATCCACGCCCCGAGAGCGGGTCGCGTATCGCGCCGCCGAGGCAGGTGGCCGCGCCGCCAAACGGTTCGATTTCGGTGGGATGGTTGTGCGTCTCGTTTTTGAACAGCAGCAGCCAATCCTGCGGCTGACCGTTTACGTCTATCGTTACCCTGACGGTGCAGGCGTTGATCTCGTCGCTTTCGTCGAGGGCGCCCAGCAGCCCGTCGGCCTTAAGGGCGCGCTTGGCGATAGTGGCCATATCCATAAGGGTAACGGGCTTATCCGCACGGCCCAGCCTCTCGCGCAGCGAAAGGTAGCGCCGGTAGCTGCGCGCGGCGAATTCGGGCGCTGCCGTAAGCTCGGTGATTTGTGTCAGAAAGGTGGTATGGCGGCAATGGTCCGACCAATAGGTATCGAGCAGCCGCAGCTCGGTGAGCGTGGGGTCGCGGCGCAATTCCGCGAAGGTATCGCGGCACAGGCGAATATCGGCATCGTCCATAGCCAGCCCCAGCCGCCCGCGCAGGGCTAAAAGAGCGGCGTTGTCCATCAACGAAAAGCCCGTTATCACCGCCACATCGGGCGGTTCGGGAAAATCGGCTTCAAGAGTATCGGGAAGCTCCGGCAACGCCTCGCGGCTTTCAACGGGGTTGATCAGGTAGCCTTTGGCCCGCGCGTATTCCGCCTCGCTGAGATCGCCTTCCAGCACCCAGACCTTGGCGCAGCGGACAGAAGGCCGTTCGACGCCCAGCAGGAGCATGATACACTGCGCGCAGGAATCGGCGCGCTGGTCGAACTGGCCGGGCAGCAGCTCGGTCAGGAAGAACCGCGCGCCGGGCGCAAAGGAAGGCAGCGAGTCGTATACCTCGTCCACCTGCGGCTCGGAGAACACGGTCCCCCGGCAAGCCGCGAGCTGTACGGGTGTAAGCCCCTCAACGAGATAGCGGCAGAGAAGCCGTACGCCGCGCAAACCGGCAAGCCCCGCGGTCGCGCGCAGGTCGGCCGCGACAGCCGCCGCCTCAACGGCGAAGAGAGGCTTTTTTTCAACATAGAGGCAGGCAACAGGCATGGATGAAATTTCCTTTCGGGGTTATCCGTAATCAGCACAAACCAACAAACGCAAAGGCGCAAACATAAATGATAAGCGAGTTTTAACCGAAGCGCAGTATTACTCCGCAACGAAACTCTTGCACTTTGCGAGTGAATCGCAAAGCGAGGTTCGTTGCTCAGGTTGCCCGGCGAAAAATTCCCGGGCCGGCACGGCAGCCCTCGCGGTTGCATACAGGTTCTTATACTCCGCATATTTACAACCTGCAATATTATAACACAGGCGGTAAATAACCACAATTGCCGTTGAAAAGCCCGCTCCCGTCTTTGGCGGGAGCGGGGCTTCGGTCAGTGTCTTGGTGATTCCTTCACCCGTTCGAGCACCTGCACGATTTTTACGGTGAGGTCGATGTGTTTTTCCTGCATGATCTGCGGAAGCTGCGTGAGCAGCTCGCCTTTGCGCGTTGTAACATACTGCGGCGGCATCTGGTTGAGCACCATGGCGCACGCGTCGGAAACGCAGCGGTCGCACGAGCACATTTGCATGTATTCCATCATGGTGACAACGTTTTGCTGCACCACCTCCTCGAGCGCATTGACAACGACGATATCATCTTTTCCCGCGCCGCCCGTACTGCCGTACGACCCTAAGATGACGGCCATGCCGCTCCCCCCGTTCATCGGCTGTGATGAGTAAAGTATAGCACAACAAAGAACAATTGACAATTGTCAATTGACAAATAGCATGATAGAATAAAGACAGATATGAATACGGAAGGTGTGTGCCCTATGCCGATCTCAGGCGAAACGCTGCGGCATATCCCGCAAGTGGACGCGCTGCTGGCCCGCCCCGAGCTGGCCGAATTGCCGCGCGCCGGCGCCGCCGACGCCGTGCGCCGCGTATTGGAGCGCTTGCGCGCCGATATTCTGGCCGGCGACTGCGATATTGTGCCCGATGCCGGTGAGCTGGCCCATCGCGCGCTGGCGGAAGCGCGGCGCGGCCGGCCTCTTTCCTTGCGCCGCGTTATCAACGCCACCGGCGTGGTGCTGCACACCAATTTGGGCCGCGCTCCGCTGGCCGGAGAGGCGCTGCGCGCCATAAACGGGGCCGCGCGCGGCTACTCGACACTGGAATACGACGTGAGCCTCGGCGAGCGCGGCAGCCGGCACAGCCATGTGGCGGGGCTGCTGCGCGCCCTTACCGGCTGCGAGGACTCTCTCGTCGTCAACAACAATGCCGCCGCCGTGCTGCTGGCGCTCAGCGCTCTGCCGCAAGGCGGCGAGGTCATTGTCTCGCGGGGCGAACTGGTGGAGATCGGCGGGGCGTTTCGCGTTCCCGACGTGCTGGAGCGCAGCGGCTGTGTGCTGCGCGAGGTGGGCACCACCAACCGCACCCGCGCCTCCGATTACGAAAACGCTATTCAGCCCGAACGCACCGGCGCGCTGCTCAAGGTACACACCAGCAATTACCGCATCGTGGGCTTCACCGAGGAGGTGCCGCTACCCGAGCTGGTTGGCGTGGCCCGCCGCCACAAGCTGCCCTGCTTTTGCGATTTGGGCAGCGGCTCGCTATTGCCTCTCGAGCGATTTGGCCTGAGCGGCGAGCCGACGGTGCAGGCGTGCGTAGAAGCCGGCGCCGATCTGGTATGCTTCTCGGGCGATAAGCTGCTGGGCGGTTCGCAGGCGGGGATACTTGCCGGCAAAAGCGAGTGGATCGCAAGGCTGCGAAAGCATCCGCTGCTGCGCGCGCTGCGCATCGATAAGCTGACACTGGCCGCGCTGGAGGCAACCCTGCGCCTTTACGCCGACTGGGAGCGCGCGGTTGCTGAGATCCCCGTTCTTTCCATGCTGGCGGCCGGGCCGGAGGAATTGTGTGAGCGTGCGCAGCGGCTGCTGGAAAAGCTTACCTGCCCGTGCGCGGAGCTGGCGGTTGTGGAGGAAGAGAGCCGCGTGGGCGGCGGGGCGGTGCCGGGGCAGACACTGCCGACCTTCGCAATTGCCATCCGGCCGCGCGATATGCGCCTCGAGGCGCTTGAGGAGGCGCTGCGGCTTT
>QMCE01002129.1_pt1 | contig 10990 bp, 12 predicted proteins | sample 1821851 | NCBI WGS metagenome assembly QMCE01 (sample SAMN09453174, study PRJNA476694) | Termite gut metagenome, whole genome shotgun sequencing project. | isolation source: worker | host: Odontotermes sp. | place: South Africa:Pretoria | collected 2016-01-28
CGAGGTCGGGCGCCGAGACTTTGACCACGAGTTGTGGCCGCGACCAGGTGTCCTGCTCGACGTCGAGCGTGGCCTGTGTGAGGGCCGGGTCGACGGATGTCATCAGAATGTTGCGATGGCGGGTGACGAGCTTGTTGAAACCGGCCGGCAGCACCCTCAACACGTCGAAGGAGGTCTCCTCGCGGTTTATCATCGGAAACCTGCGGTGGAACATACCCCGCAGGGTGTCGCCCGTCGGGCCGTCCCACACGTTGTGGTCGGCCACGACCACGATCTCGTATGGCGCCCCCTGTGAGTTGTGCTTGAAGTTACCGTCGCCGCCGCAGCCCGTCACGAAGAACGCGGCCGCCGCAAGTATCGCCAAATATCTTGCCATGATGCCCAATAGTTTGTTTTCACAAAGATACATAATTATTATTATATTTGTGCCCTTATGCGTTTTAAGCCACCTGAATTTTTGCGGAACATGATGCCCGGACTGGTGTGGGACATGCCGGCGGGGACGGGCGGGGGCGGTGTCTCCGGCGGTGTCTCCGGCGAGGTCTACCTGACTTTCGACGACGGGCCGACCCCGGGTGTCACCGAGTGGATTCTCGACGAGTTGGCGAGGTGGGACGCGAGGGCGACCTTCTTCTGCCTGGGGCGCAACGTGGAAGCCCACCCCGAACTGTACGCAAGGATAGTGGCCGAGGGGCATCGCGTGGGAAACCACACCCACAACCACGTCAAGGGCTGGGGACGCAACGCCGCAAGTTACGCCGCCGACGTCGATCGGGCCGCCGCGGTGATCGACAGCAACCTGTTCCGCCCGCCATACGGGCGAATATCGCCGCGGGAGGCGAGGTTGCTGGCCGAACGTTACCGCATTGTGATGTGGAACATCATAAGCCGCGACTACAACCGGAGGCTCTCGCCGCGGGGGTGTCTGGCAAATGTCGTGCGTCACGTCGAGCCGGGCGACATTGTGGTGTTCCACGACTCGGTGAAGGCTTTTCGGAACATGAGCTACGCGCTGCCGCGGACGCTCGAACACCTCCACGCGCGGGGGTTGCTGTCGCGCGCCATTGAGATATGAAACTGATCGTCGGAGTCACGGGAGCCAGCGGGGCAATATACGCCCGACAGTTGGTGGCGGAGCTGGCCGCACAGAAGTGCGGGGTAGAGCGCATCGGGTTGATAGTCAGTCGCCACGGCGAAGAGGTCGCGGCGTGGGAGGGGGTCGAATTTCCGCAACACCCGTCGATAGAGCGTTTCTCGAACGACGATATGTTCGCCTCGCCCGCGTCGGGCTCCGCCGGTTGGGACGCGATGGTGATCGTACCCTGCTCGATGGGGTGCGTGGGCCGGATCGCCTCGGGAGTCTCCGGCGACCTGATAGCCCGTGCCGCCGACGTGACGCTCAAAGAGGGGCGGCCGCTCGTGGTCGTGCCGCGCGAAACGCCGCTCAACCTGATCCACCTGCGCAACCTCACCACCCTGGCCGAGGCCGGAGCCGCGGTGATGCCCGCCTCGCCGTCGTTCTACTCGCATCCCGCCGACATGGAAGCCCTGGCCGCCACCGTCACCGACCGCATCCTCGCCCGCCTTGGACTGCCCCACGGCGGCTACGTGTGGGGCCGGCACGAGGCAGGCGAGTTAAAATAAAAATAAATCCGTATCTTTGCCCGACCAAATTATCAATTATACATTATCAATTATCCATTAAATAAATGGCAACTACCGCTGATATAAAGATCGGAATGTGTATCGAGATGGATGGGAAAACTTTCCAGATCGTGGATTTCCAGCATGTAAAACCGGGCAAAGGGCCCGCCTTCGTGCGCACCAAACTGAAAAACCTCGAAAACGGCCGAACAGTCGACAACACCTTCTCGTCGGGAGTGAGGATCGACCCCGTGCGCATCGAACGCCGTCCGTACCAGTTCACCTACGAGGACGACATGGGCCTGCACCTGATGCACACCGACACGTTCGAGGAGATAACCATCCCGCGCGAGATGGTCAATAACGCCGACCTGATGGTCGACGGACAGATCCTCGAAGTGCTATACCACACCGACAAGGATATACCCATGACCGCCGAACTGCCCCCCATTGTAGACATGGAGGTGACCTACACCGAGCCGGGCATAAAGGGCGATACCGCCTCGACCAACTCTTTGAAACCCGCCACCGTCAACACAGGAGCAACGGTTCGGGTGCCGCTGTTCATCAACACCGGCGAAAAGATACGCGTAGACACCCGAACCCGCGAATACTACGAGCGGCAGAAATAGCGGCAACGACCGCGGCGGACCGTGCCCCTCAATCCTTAATGCCCAGCCCCTGCCGTGAGGCGTAGAGGGCGGCAATGGAGATGCGCGCATCGGGCACGGAAGCCACGATCGCCTCGGCGCACGAACCGATCGTGGCTCCGGTCGTAAGAACATCGTCGATGAGAAGAATATGCCGCCCGGCAAGCCTCTCGGGCCGGCGAACGGCGAAGATGTCCTCCACGTTCTCCCACCGCTCGGAGTGTGTGGAGGTTTGGGTCTGACTGCGGTTGTTGACCCGGCGAACCACGGCCCCGGTCTCCAGCGGCACCCCCATCGAGTGCGACATCCCGCGCGCGATGTACTCCGATTGGTTGTATCCGCGTTTGAGAACCTTGCGCCAGTGGAGCGGCACGGGAACTATGACGTCGACACCGGCATAGGCGTCGGTGTCGGCCAGCACGCGCCCGAACCAGCGCCCCATGTCGCGCGCCAACGCCCAGCGGCCGCCATATTTGAAGGAGTGAACCACGCGCCGGAACCCGCTCCGGTCGACGAACCACAGGAACGCCGTCGCGCCACGCACCGGAACCAATCCCCAGAAACGCCGGGCGACAGGATTGTCGGCCAGGGCCTCGAACCCCGTGAGCGGCATTTCCCACTGGCAGGATGTGCACAAAAAACCCTCTCCGCCATCGAGCACCCGCCCGCACGAAGGGCACACCCGCGGGAAGAACAGGGTTGCAATATCTTTTAGAGGATCGGTCACACCGGCCGTGTTTTTCGACGTGGTTTGAGGGGGAGGAGCAAAGATAACCAAAAATTTCGTAGTTCATAAATTTTATCTATCTTTGCGCACTCGCTCGGGAGAGCCGGGCCCATAGCTCAGTTGGTCAGAGCAGCGGACTCATAATCCGAAGGTCGGGGGATCATGACCCTCTGGGCCCACGGCCGCGGGCCGTTTATTCGGCTACGCAGAAAGCAGTCACGTATTGTGGCTGCTTTTTTTGTGTCTTGTGATGTTTTTTCTATTTTTGTAAGTTATGAGCGGAATCCGTACTCTCGCGGGCGACACGATAATCTACGGTTTGAGCACCATCGTCACGCGGATGCTCAACTATCTGATGGTGCCATACCTCACCCGCGTGATGGGTACGGGAGAGTACGGCGTCGTCACAGACCTCTATTCGCTCATCCCCTTTGCGCTGGTGCTGTTGACGATGGGCCTCGAGAGCGGATATTTCCGGTTCGCGGGAAAGGCTGCCGACAACGGGGAGAAAGACCGGCTTTTCGTCACGCTATGGAGGGCGACGGGTGCCGCCGCGGCGCTGTTTTGGATGATCGTTTTCCTGTTCCGCGCTCCGATATCGTCGATCCTGGGCTATGGCGACACTCCCGGCCTGATAGTACTGACGGGTGTCATAGTCGCTCTCGACGTCGTCACCGCCATGCCCTTCGCGCGCCTTCGCGAGCAGCGAAAAAGGCTACGGTATGTGGGCATCCGGTTGGTGTCGGTGGTTGTCAATCTGGTGTTGTGCCTCGTTTTCTACACCGTTCAGCGGCGCACGGGGGCGGAGTGGGTCCTGTATGCGAATGCGGTGGCGAGCCTGGCGTCGCTGTTTCTGCTCCTGCCGGGGTTGTGGAATTTCAGGAACGGCGGGTCGTGGCGCGGCGATACGGGGATCCTGCGGCGCGTGATGGTCTACTCGCTGCCGCTGCTGGTGAGCGGTGTGGCGGGTACGGCGGGCGAGTTCATCGACCGGCAGATGGTGAAGTGGCTTCTTCCGCCCGACGAGGCGATGGGGGCGCTGGGCATCTACGGCGCGACGACGAAGCTGGCCGTCATAATGATACTTTTCACCCAGATGTACCGTCTGGCCGCCGAGCCGTTTTTTCTGGCGCGGTTCGGGCGCGGGGAGTTCGCGCGGCAGAGCGGGCTGGCGATGAAACTTTACATTGCGGTCGCGGTGGTGATCTTCGCCGTGGTGATGTTGGCTAAACCCCTGGTGGTGCAGATCGTGGGCGAGGATTTTCGCGGCGGGAGCCACCTGCTGCCGATACTTCTGGCGGCCAACGCGCTGGCGGGCGTCGTGTTGAACCTGTCGTTCTGGTACAAGCAGGCCGAGCGGACGTGGATGGCGATCGCCGTCACGGGTTCAGGCATGGTGGTGGCGGTGGCGGTAAATTTGGCATTGGTGCCGCGGATGGGATACGAAGGAGCGGCCTGGGCGCGTTTAGCTTGTGAGGTGGCTATGGTGGCGGTGAGTTTGGTCCTTGTTTCGAGGATCAGACTTTCAATTACGAATTAGTAATTACGAATTACGAATAACGATGGATATGTCTTTGAAAGTTAGAGTGGTTAATAAGTCGGCTAACGAGTTGCCGAAATATGAAACGCCCCTGGCGGCGGGGATGGACGTGAGGGCCAACATCGAGGAGAGCATTGTGTTGGGGCCTCTGGAGCGGGCCATGATCCCCACGGGGTTGTATGTGGAGCTTCCGGCGGGCTACGAGTTGCAGGTGCGGCCCCGCAGCGGGCTGGCGGCGAAACACGGCATCACGGTGCTCAACACCCCGGGGACGGTGGACGCCGACTATCGCGGCGAACTGAAGGCGATACTTGTGAACCTTTCCAGCGAGCCGTTCGAGATAAAGCCGGGCGAGAGGATCGCACAATACGTCGTCGCCCGCCACGAAAAAGTGGAATGGGAACAGGTCGACGCCCTCTCCGAAACCGAACGGGGGGCCGGAGGATTCGGTTCGACCGGAAAGCAATAAGCAATGGTAAACATCCACGCAAAAATCCGAAAACAAAGTTTTCGCAAAAGTTTTTGATGAAACTTTTTACAAAAAGTTTCGATACCGCGTTAGCCAGTGCTAAAAAGCAGATTTCGCGAAATGTTTCGCGAAATCTGCAAAAAAACAAAATGTAGGTGCGTAGCTAATAAGCCAATAAACACATGCAATTCAAAGACATAAAAGGCCAGGAGGAGATAAAGCAAAGGCTGGTAAGGACGATAGACACCGGAAGGGTGAGCCACGCCCAAATGTTCACGGGAGAGGCGGGGAGCGGAACACTGCCGCTGGCGCTCGCCTACATCCAATACCTCAACTGCCCCGACCGCGCGGGTGGCGACTCATGCGGAGTGTGCCCCTCGTGCCAGAAGATAGCGGCCCTGGCCCATCCCGACCTCCATTTCGTGATGCCGGTCAACAAACAGGGCAAAAAGAGCGGCGAGACGATCACCAGCGACACCTTCCTGCCCGAGTGGCGAAAGATAGTGACCGAAACAAAAGGCTACTTCGACGAGCAGATGTGGTACGACACGCTGGGGCTGGAAAACCTCCAGGGCCTGATCTCAAAAAAGGAGGCCGACGAGGTGATCCGAAAATTGGGATTCAAAAGTTTCGAGGGGGGATACAAGTGCGTGCTGGTGTGGCTGCCCGAAAAAATGAACACCGAGGCCGCCAACACCCTGCTAAAGATACTCGAAGAGCCGTGGGCCGGAACATTGTTCGTGCTTGTGAGCGCCCGTCCGGGCCTGCTGCCCGCCACGATCCTGTCGAGGGTGCAGGAGACGGTGGTGCCCGGCGGCGAGTTCGAGGCGAGGCGAGCGCTGCACGGCGCCGATACCGCCGAGTCGGGCGAACAGTTCGAGGCGTTCGTAGAATTGATGCGCCTAAGCTACAACGACAAGCATCTGGAGCTGATGAAATGGGCCGAGCGCGTGGCCTCGCTCGGACGCGAAAGACAGAAGCGGATGCTCGAAAATTTCATGCGTCTGACCCGCTCCTCGCTCATGATTAACGCCGGATTGGAAGATATTGCCTATCTTTGGGGCGCCGAACTCGATTTCTGCCGCAAGTTCGCCCCCTACATCGGGGCGCACAACGTGGAGAAACTGATTGAGGAGATGGAGAGCGCGCTGGGGCAAATGCGCCAGAACGCAAGCGCGGCAATAGTGTTCACGCACTTCGCGCTGGCGGTAAGTAAATTGATAGTAAAACAGTGATGATATGGCACGTGTAATACTTATTACGGGAGGAAATCTCGGAGAGATGAAACCGCTGCTGCACAGGGCGCAGGAGATGATAAACGCCGAGATAGGGCCGGTGATGCGCTGCTCGCACCGATACAAAAGCGCGCCGTGGGGCTTCGAGTCGGGGGCCCACTTCTCCAACCAGGTGCTGGTCTGCGACACCGAGCTGTCGCCGCGCGAGGTGCTGCAAAAGGTGCACGCCATAGAGGCCGCCCTGGGCCGCGACCGCGACGCCGAGGCCGCCGAAAAAGCGCGCACAGGACAACCCTACTCGTCGAGGGTGATAGACGTCGACATACTGTTCTACGACGATCAGATCATCGCCGAGGATGACCTCGTGATCCCGCATCCGCTGCTCCACGAGCGCGACTTCGTGCTCGAACCGCTGGGCGAGGTGGCGGGCGACAAGGTGCATCCGGTGCTGGGACGGACCATCGCCGAACTAAAGGAAAAAAGTTGAGAAGGCAAGGCGTCATATCGATGATGGTCGCGCTGTTGGCGCTGGCGGGATGCACCAAGTATAATGTTGAGTGCGAGCTGGTGCTTCAGCCGAGGGTGATGGTGTCGGAGGGCAGCAATCCGCTCACGCCGGCCTACATGGCGAGGGTCTACGTCTGGTATATCGACAAGAAGGAGCACCTCGATCATAATTGGCGCCCGGAGTCGTACGCCGACGCCGAGATGGGGGTGGTGCGTCACCGCGGCACGGGCGAGGTTTGGCCGTTCGGCCTCACCGGCACCCAGGCGGAGGACGGTTACGTGCGCATACCCCTCACCTCGTCGCCGGTGCTGCTGGTGGCTATCGACCCGGTCAACAGGCTCTACGCCTGGAGGACGTTCGATTTCCGCATCCCGCTCGAAAGGGTGTACGTGCCGGTGACTTTCCGCACTTACTACCGTCCGGAACAGTTCCCGTACCGGGACGGGGATTGGACGGTGCTAAGAGAAGTTGAAAATTGAAAGTTGAAAGTTGAAAGTGAGGCTACGCAGAATAGTGATCGGAAGTGCCGCGCGGAAATATTTACGTGAGGCTGTTGTCGTGTTGTTACTTTCAACTCTCAACTTTCAACTTTCAACTCTCACCGGTTGTGCCAACCAGGTGGCGCCGCAGGGCGGGCCGAGGGATTCGTTGCCGCCGGTGGTGAAGACCATGAGCCCGGAGTGGGGCCAGCGCAACGCCGACACCATGCCCCGCCGAATATTCATCGAGTACGACGAGTACGTCCAGATGAAAGACCTGCAAAAGGAGTTCTTCACCTCGCCGCTGATGAAGGTCAAACCCACCGTCTCGATCCGCGGCCGCGGCATAAGGATCGAGATCAAGGACACACTCGTCGCCAACCAGACATACAGCCTCAATCTGGGCAGCGCCATTGCCGACAACAACGAGGGCAACCTGCTGCACGACCACAGCTACGTGTTTTCGACCGGCCCGGCGATCGACTCGCTGCTGGCAACGGGCTATGTGGCCGACGCGAAGCGGGGCGACAGCGTGTCCAGGGCGTTCCTATACTTCTTCGACGCCGCCCTCGACACCATTCCCGACTACGACTCGATGGTGTTCAAACAGCGCCCCCTGGCGGTGGGCAGGACACAGAACAACGGCATCTTCGTGGCGCAGAACCTGCGCGGGATAGATTACAAGGTGTACGCGATCCAGGACAACAACAACAACCAGCGCTACGACCCGGGAACGGACAAGATAGGTTTCCTCGACAGCGTGATAAACCCCTCGCGCCTCGGCAACACATCGGTGTGGCGCGACGAGTACCGCAAGTACACCACCGCCGACCCGCAGACCTACTTCCGAATCTTCGCCGAGGAGCCGGCCAGGAGGCAAAACCTCAACGCGAGCGAGCGGCCGGGACAACATCAGGTGATCCTGCGTTTCGCCGCCCCACAGCCCCGGATCGACACGCTGTCGTTCGAGGGGATCGACGACGACCGCGTGATACGCGAATATATGGCCGCCGGACGAGACACCATATCGCTGTGGTTCGACGTGCCGCCCGCCTCGATGCCCGACACGCTGCGGGGCCGGATCGCCTACCACAAGCCCGACTCGCTGGGCAACATCGTCCTCACCTCGCAGGCGCTGAGGCTGACGTGGCGGCTGGTGGAGTCGCGCGACGAGGCACGGGAAAGAGAACGCGAGGAGAGGGAAAAAGCCCGCGCCGAAGAGAGGGGCGAGGAGTACACGCCGCCCGAAATACCGAACCCGTTCAGTTTTAAGGTCGACGCCGGTGCGCAGATCAATCCGCTGAAGAGCATCCCCATAGAGTTCGCACTGCCGTTGGTTTCGATCGACAGCGCGCGCATCTCGCTCTCCACGCAGCCCGATCTTGGCGACCCCGCGCCGGTGCCCTTCACTCTGGAACGCGACACGATGAATATCCGCCGCTGGGTGATCCGCGCCGGATGGGACCAGACGCAGAACTACCGCCTCACGATCGACGAGGGGGTCTTCGTCAACGTGGCCGGTGAAAGGAACGACTCGCTGGGCGCCGACTTCAAGATAATGCCCAAGGAAGACTTCGCAACCCTCACGCTGAAGATCACCGGAAAAACCCCCGAGGCGAGATACATAGTGCAGGTGACCGACCAGGGCGGAAAAACGATCCACCGCGAGGTGACGGACGCCACGACGGGCGAATATACTTTCGACTACATTCCCGAGGGCGACGTGAGCGTCCGAGTCACCGAGGACGGCAACGGCAACGGCCGGTGGGATAGCGGCTCGCTGGTGGAGCGCCGCCAGCCCGAGAGAACGGAGTTCTACACCGGGCCGACGGGCGATCCGGTGGTGGCGGTAAAAAAGAATTGGCTGACCGACATAGTCCTCGATATGGCAACGGTGTTCGCTCCCGTGACGATCGAAAAAGTGCAGCGCGACCTGCAAAGGGCCGAAGACGCCCGGGTGTCGAAATACCTCGAAGAAAAAGCCGAGCGTGACGCCGAACGCCGGCGCCAGGGCCCGCAGAACCAGCAACAGGGCGGCGGCGGTTTGGGAATAGGCAGCGCGCTGGGCGGTGCCAGACAACAAATAGGCTCGATAGCACGATGAAAATGGAAAATGGAAAATGGAAAATGGGAAATGATGCCACGCGGAAAAGTTCGCGCCGCAGGATGTTTCTTTTTATCGCGTTAGCTGCATTTTCAATTTTCAATTTTCAATTATCAATCGCCCAGCATTACGTTGGGCTGAAGGCGGGTTACGGAGCGGCGCACGGCCGGTTCTATCCCCAGCCCGATAAGAGCGGCCTGATGTGGGGCAAAACGACCGCCGGTCTGGTGTGGAAATACTTCTCGCCGCAACAGGTGGTGGGCGGCTTTTCGGCCGAGCTGGAGTTTCAGCAACGGGCCTTCAACCTGCTCCAGGGGAAAGGGGTGATAACCGGCGACGAAGACTACGACGGAACGATGCGCACGGTGAATTCCATCACTATGCCCATCATGTGGCAGCCCCACCTATACATGATAAACCGCAGCGTGAGGTTCTTCGTGAGCGCCGGCGTGACGTTCAGCTACAACACCGGGCTGGGAGACAAACTCACCACCACGGTTTACAAATGGGACGGCCAGGCCAAAACCCACACGCCCGAGAACACCACCGTACCCTACAATATGCAAACGGCGCGCGACGTGCGCTGGGCATACGGCTGGCTCGGAGGTGTGGGGCTGAGCGTGCTCGTGCGGCGCTGGGAGATATTTGCCGAGGGTAGATACTATTACGGCATGAGCGACATTTTGCGCAATTCGACAAAATATCTGTTCCACGACCCCGGGTTGTATCCCAGCCAGGGTAAAGTTCTTCGCAGCGAGCTGGACAACATATACATCTCGGTGGGGGTGACTTTCCGTCTCGGCGAGGGGGGGATACTCGCACCCCCGCTGCGCAAACCGCGACCTGCCCCCGCGGGCGACGACAGTTTCACCAACATCAGAACAAACAGGTAGGACAATGGAAAAGGAGAACACAAGACAGCAAAAGATAGCGCGCCAAATACAGAAAGACCTCGGCGAGATGTTCGGCCGCGAGTTGGCCGATCTTGTGCGGGGTGCGATGGTGACGGTCACGGAGGTGAGGATGAGCCCCGACCTGGAGTACGCGCGGGTGTGGGTGAGCGTCTTCCCGTTCGAGAGGCATGAGGCGATCATGGCGTCGCTGGAGGCGAACAACTGGCGGATCCGCAAGGCGCTGGGTGCGAAAGTGCGCAACCAGATGCGGGTCGTGCCCGAACTTACTTTCGCGCTCGACGACAGTTTCGAGTATATCGAAAAGATAGACAACCTTCTGGGTAAATAGATGCGGGTTTCGGATCTCATCGCGCGGCGGTTCCTGTTTTCGCCCAAGTCGCACTCGGTGATAAACATCATATCGAGGGTGAGCATGGTTGCGGTGGGGATCCCCGTGGCTGCGATGGTGATCCTGATGGGGGTGTTCAGCGGGTTCGACGATCTGATCCGCCGGATGTACCACGACTTCGACCCCGACCTCACCGTCGGGCCCGCCGAAGGGAAAGTGTTCGACCCGCGGGGTCTCGACCGTGCGGCCATAGAGTCGCTCGAAGGGGTGGAGGCAACCTCGCTGATGCTGGAAGAGAGCGCCATGATAGAGTACCGCGGCCGGCAGACCACCGTTACGGTTAGGGGGGTGGACAGCCTCTTTGCGCGCGTGGTGCCGATCGAGCGGATGAT
>QMCE01002474.1_pt1 | contig 10990 bp, 7 predicted proteins | sample 1821851 | NCBI WGS metagenome assembly QMCE01 (sample SAMN09453174, study PRJNA476694) | Termite gut metagenome, whole genome shotgun sequencing project. | isolation source: worker | host: Odontotermes sp. | place: South Africa:Pretoria | collected 2016-01-28
TGCTGCGCGTGTACGGTGTCGCCAAGACCGTCGCGGACTGTTTCAAACACCGCAACAAGATCGGTCTAGACGTGGCGCTGGAGGCACTGAAGGACGTGTGCGCCAAGCGCCGCGCATCGGCGGACGACCTGTGGCGCTACGCGAAGCTCTGCCGCGTCGCCAACGTCATGCGTCCGTATCTGGAGGCGGTCGAATGAGTCCGAGCCTAGCTGTCTCCGTCCGCGCCCGCCTGCTCAACTGTCAATTACGTAAGAGTCATTACCGGTTTCAATGATGTAGCAGCGACGGATAAATCGATTGCTTCAAAATCGCATTAACTATTGCTCTGTGCTGACCAATGCTTTTTACTCGCTTAAACTCATGCTGTACGCGCTCCGGCTACGTCAAAGCTACCTGTTGAAACTCAGGATGAGACAATTTATATGCTGCGATCTCAAGCAACCGCAAGCGTCAGGTGTCCGACTGATTCAGAAGTTGGCCGTACTTTGATTTCGATATCGTAGCCAAGGCGATTTAAGCAATCCATCAGTTTACGCTCGGACAAGTTGGTGAAATCACCACGCATCATTCCCGACACTTTCGACTGCGAGATGCCCATACGTTTTGCTGCTTCTTGCTGATTGAGTCCAAGGTGGCGCATCGCCTTCCTGATTTCAATCACCAAGCCGGATTTAATTTTGAGTTTTTCAGCATCAGGCAAACCAAGATCGGCAAAAACATTGCCTGAGCCGCGTCGAACTTCGACACCTTCAATAATTCGTTTTTGCATTTCGTAGCTCCTTTATCAATGCTTCAACCACCTTTAATCGAGTGCGGATGATATCCATGTCTGCTTTCGGCGTGGCAATTCCGCTCTTGCTCTTCTTTTGGAAGCAGTGCAGAACGAACACCGCTTCTGCAAACTTCACTGTGAGGTACCACCAACATCGTCCTCGATAACTTCCAGTACACCTGCGCTACCAAAACCTTTGAGTACCTTTGCCGCATCGTCCTGATCGCCCATTTGTGCCAGTGATAACGCATAACCAAAACGTCGGCGTACAGCAAGCGGCAACGCCATCAGATCCTTGTAGCTGCTTGCGACCCACTCAAGCGGTTTTTCTTTATCTGTCATGACAGGATTTTATACCTGTTCAGGTAAAACCGCAAGTTCGCCCAATCATTCCATCGATTACATCGGTTTTATATTAGCTATTGGCCAGCCCCCAAGACGGGGTCATAACCCAAAGACCGTAGAGCTAATTTAGACACAAAAAAACGAAACAGAAATTGCATCCGCCAATTCATGACCTCCCCCAGACAGTTGCTCGATTCAATAATTATAAAAAAACTGTGATTTTTAAAGCATACTGATTAAGCATGGTGTAATATCGTCCTGTTTCCACCCTGCATAAATCGCTGCAGGTAATACGTTTTGTTCTCACTCATCGTAAAGAAATCAGAAAGGGCGCTTAAGATGAAATGTCGTTTTACGTACTTGTTCTTTGTTCTGTTGGGCGCAATTCTTCCTGATCTGGCATTCGCACAAGCCACACCGCCGCAGATCATTGTAACGTTCGGCGCAGGCGCCAATGCCATCCCTTTGGCGCATGTGCCACTGCTGGCGGCACTGGGCATTATCCTGATGGTGCTGGTTGCCGGCTATATGGGCAAACTTCGGGGCAAGCTGCGCGGCACCGGCCTGTTTATGTCCATCACGGCATCGCTGGTACTGGTAGGCGCTGGATTGTTCTACTTTGAAGCTGTCCGCGCACAAATCGCGCAGCGAACACTGGAGCTGGTGAACAGCCCCGCCGTATTACAAATATCGGGAAGCCAGAACGACAACATTTTGGTGCGCAACAAAACCGGACAGACAATTACTTTGCGGAGCATAAGCATTGGCAATAACAGCGCCAACGAATACAGCATTGCCTCCCCCGGCACCACCTGCACATCAGGCGTTCAGTTGGAAAACGATGCTGCCTGTGCGATTCAAGTGGCCTATACGGCGGGAGGAAATGGCGGTAATGGCGGAAACTCCGACTTTATCGATAACCCACAAACACCGGACGACTTCATCGAGCGTACAGAAGCGATTGCCAATGGGGATCCCCGTATCCCGCTGAGTACCCAGGAAGAGCTGGAAGAGGCATTCAAGTCCGAGAAAGACCCGGAGGTCGTTGCCCGCAAAAGCCGCTTGCAGCAAAACCATAATCTGGTGCTTGCCGCGGTGGATCCGGATCCGACCTGGCACAGAACGGATGCCAGCACAGATTTCATCGTCGCCGAACCGGGAAACAACTACACCGTTGACCTCAGCAAGGTCGATCCGGAAGGCAACAACCTCGGCGCACTCAAAAAGACTGATCAGGAGAAGCTGAGATTCGAAGTGCGTGTTCAGGAAAACGAAACCACGGTCAACTATGTTCCGTCGCATTCCCATAAAGACTACATCCGCTGGAATGACAGCACTCCGGGACGTTTGCACATCAACGTGCCGGCCGACCTGAGGCAGGGACGCTTACTCATCGGCATCCGCCCGAAATTCAAGGACAAAGGACAGGCGGCGATTGCCGAACGGTGGAGCACCCCGGTGGTTCTGGAAATCTGGCCGAAGCGCACGGGCGTGACCACAATCGGCGCCGGCAACATCTACTATCCGACCGAATTCAGGGAAGACATCGCGCCGCGCCAGGGCAGCGTGTTTACCATAGCCGAGATGATGAGCCACCTGGAGCAGGCCTATGCTGACTTCCCGGATGAACCGATACTCAAACCGCTGCTGGTCTCCGGTGTCAACCTGACGGCAGGCCAACTCATCGATGTCCGTATTCCGAGGCCGGAGGGTGGCATGTACCCCTATGGTGGCCGCGTGGTGCGCGTGATTGACGGAACCAACGGACAACAGTTGGCCGTTCTGAACTTTGACCTGGCTTCGGTCTATGAACTGCTGGAAAGCGATCCTTTAATCAATGAAGGCGTGATGCCGGAATTTGTGAGCTACCGTGTGGGTAATGAAATAGAAGTGTCGGCGGAAGGTGAGCCGGAGCTGGAATACTTTGGGCCGGAGGAGCGAAGCGGTATCAAGAGCCAGCAAAAGATGGTTGGGCAAGTATTAATTAATAAAGCAGACATGCAAGTTAAATGTGAGGGAGATGCAGACAGTGCAAGCGCTGTTTTTACACCTATATTCATGATATCTCCGGAGATTGATGTAGGCATTGAATTTACGCTGGCGGCTCGTGGGGTCAGGGTTAACTGCGCGCTAACCTTGGATGGCGCAATCGACATCTCTTCTGCATTTAAGACAAATCCTCTTATACGATTTGCTTCTATTTTTGGTGTCAAGTTGTCTGCTGGCCCTTACGCCCAATCCAAAATCAGTTGGGAGCCAAAATCAAATGCGGCGCGCCCATCATTCTTTGAAACAACATGGCGCTACACCAAGAATGAGGGGCTTTCAACACCCCAGACCAGCAGAGGCAGCGGTGCGCCGTCAACTAGAAATGGGCTTGAAGATACGCCCTTTGGTTTGGAAACTTCCGTAGGGGCCAGTGCAGGTTTGGGCGTTGCTCTCCGAGTTGAGCCTAAACCTATCTTTGGTGGAAAACTTGATACTGTTTTGGGCTTGGAAAGTAAAGTTGGCCTCGGTATGGGGGTTTCGGATAACAGTCTCAATGCGGCAGCGGTCAAACAATGGGACCAATCCTCATCGGCTGATTTTGGTATTAAGTATGATGCCAACCTGAGGTTTTTGGGAGGAGCAGAAGCTTTTATTGGTTATCTGAGTTGGCTTGGTATCAAGATCGGACCCAGTATGGACTTTGGAGATGGGAATGTTCTAGATATTCAAGCAAAACAAGCCATCTACGAAGTTGCACAAGTTCAGGATTCAGGCCGGGGAGAAGGTTCGGTTTCTTTCAACCAGCTTTCCATGCCTTTTCCGTTAAAAGGCTTCTTTATTGGGCCTGCGTCAGGATATGCCGCGCTTGAAGGAAGCACGGTCTATAACGATCCTACGGACAACATAACTTATGCGCTTTCAGAATGTAAAAATGAAGGCGGCACCATAAGTACGCCTTTGATCGTCTGTACAGGAGATTCGTTCTGCGGCAAGGCCAATAAAAACGCAGACTTCTGCAAAGGCGTCTGGATTGAGCCCTTGATGGCTACGGCCTATGTGGGCGAAACGGCAAGTACCGAAGGAACTGTTGGTACAGCCGGCTCAGAAACCGTTCAGGTCAACGTTTCCGGCTCGCCACTACAGCCGCAAACAACATCGTTCAATCTTTCAGCATCCAGTGAACAAACATTCCTGGCTAATGTGGCTTGTACAGAACGTGGCGTTACCACGGGAAAGATTCAGGCGATAGTCGGCGGGAAGGTAGTCGATGAACAAACCAATATCCTGACCTGTAACTGCGAGCCTGGCGCCAAGGATTGCGATCGCGTCTGGGGTGATCCGTATATGGTCACTGCAGACGGTATGGCCTATACCTATCTGGCGACAGGAAACTATATTCTGGCGCGTGTGCACGATGCGCAGGAGCAGCCGGTACACGGCCTGGAGGTGCAGGCAAACTTCTTGCCCGGCTTTGGCGCCGCCTGGCTTTACTCAACCGCGATGCAGGTGGGTAATGATGTCGTGGAGTTTCGCCCCGCCATCCTGGGGCACGACATCTACAGTGTAGGGCTCGAAGTCATGATCAATGGAGACTACCTCTACACGCCGGCCAAAAACGGTACAGGTGGCTCCTGGCCAGAAACTTCGCGGAGGTTGGTGCAATTACCCGGTGGGGGCCTGCTCTATGTTGATGCATTCGTAGAACAATATTGGACATACAAACCGCGCAGTTTAACGGTGATCTGGCCGCAGGACGGACCGTTTGACGGCTATGCTGTCAATGTTTCGGTGCTGGATGGGCAATTTAGAGAACCGGAGCCATTCGTAGAGTTACAGTTCACTCGTCCAGATCGGCTGGCGGGTCGTGAGCGCGGCCTATTGGGCAACAACGATGGCAATCCCAATAATGACTTTATTCGTCGCAATGGCCAGGTGCTTGCCCAGGATACGCCGTTGAGTTCGACAGCGCTTTACGCGCTGTTCGGTGGCGATTGGCTGGTCAAACCACGGGAGTGTCTGTTTGCCGACGGTTGCGCCACGGAACCGATCTTTGCCACACAACCGGTAGAACTCACACCGGAACAGCGCGCTTTAGGTGAAATTGCCTGTGCTGGTTTGACAGGCTTCTACAGAGAAGCCTGTATCAACGATGTGGGGCTGACCGGCTCGACCGATCTGGTCAGGGAATACTATGCCAATACCGATGACTTAAACGACATGGCGAATAGGGTTGTGACGCCCGGCGTGGATATAGCTGTATATCAATTATCCGCCGGGGCGAAAACCAACTTACCAGAGTATCAGGGTGAAGGATTCCGGCAATCCTATCAGGTGACGCACCAGGTTGGTGAAGGCAAGTTCCTGTTGACGATCCGGCCACCACGGGGGGGATCAGCGTTTTTCAGCGAGGGGAGCGAAGGCGCATTGAAGCAGAGCATCACAGCGACAGGTAATCTGAATACTTCTGTCGATGTGCAGTGCGACAATCCCGACCCCAATTGGGCGCCATTGGGCGATGCCTGGGCATATGCAGGTGCCGTGCAATTATGGGCAGTGGATCCGCTGTCGGGGTTTGCAAAACAGTTGCTGGCCGAGAAACGACTCGTGTGTTTTCAACAAGAAAACAATAACAGAATTGCAGCGGGAGAGGTTCATACACTATTTCTAGATAACGAAGGTCAGATATGGGCTTGGGGTGATAACCGGTTCGGCCAGTTGGGTGACGGCAGTACCACGAATCGACATAATCCTGTACAGGTTGACCTCACTCCACTCAACGGTAGCACGGTACGGTCTATTTCGGCTGGTGCTCATTTTTCTATGGCGCTCGATGATCAGGGCCGCATGTGGGCTTGGGGCGATAATAAACATGGCCAATTGGGCAATGGTGGCAATAATCCAAAAGCGACCCCAACGCTGGTTGATCTCACCGGACTAAATGGCCGTACGATACAAGCTTTCTGGAAAGGCGGTATTCACACTATAGCGCTCGATGATCAGGGTCACCTATGGGCCTGGGGAGCTAACTACGATGGGCAGTTAGGTGATGGCAGTACCACGAATCGACATAGTCCAGTGCAGGTTGACCTTACTCCACTCAACGGTAGCACGATACGATCTGTCTCGGCGGGGGCTTACCATACTCTGGCGCTCGACGATCAGGGTCACCTATGGGCTTGGGGAGCCAACTACGATGGGCAGTTAGGTGATGGCAGCACCACGAATCGACATAATCCAGTGCAGGTTGACCTCACTTCACTCAACGGCAGTACGGTAGTGGCCATTTCGGCAGGAGGTCAACACAATTTGGCGCTCGACGATCAGGGGCGTTTATGGGCTTGGGGAGTTGGCGAAAATGGCCGCTTGGGAGATGGTAGTAAAATATCATATCGAAATAAACCGGTCGAGGTTGATCTCACTGGATTAAATGGCAGTGCAGTACAGGTTGTTTTGGCAAGCTTTTCCTACAATTTGGCGCTCGATGATCAAAGCCGTTTGTGGGCCTGGGGTTACAACTATTCAGGCCAGCTAGGTAATGGCAACAATGTGGATCAAACCAGACCGGTCCTAGTAGACTTGAGCCCATTCAATGGCGCTGTGCCTCAAACTATTTGGGGAGGAAATTTCCATACTTTAGCGCTTGATGATCAGGGTCGTTTGTGGGCTTGGGGCTATAACTCATATGGACAATTGGGCGATGGTACTACCATAGGCCGATCAAAACCTGTGCAGGTTGATATGAGCGCCATGAAAAGCAACAAGGAGAAAGAAAAAGAATCTCTCCTTGAACAGGTAAAACGCTTTCTGTTCAAGCGATGATCTGATTGGTGTACGCTTTCCGCGCCGCATGGCATATCGGCTGCGGAAGGCGTTTGCTATACTGCGATTGAATAATTAAATTAATCGCCTCAAAATCGTATTAATCATTGCTTTGCTCTGACCAATGCTTTTTACTCCGGAAATATTTTCCGAAGTAAAAATGCTCACCCGCCTGTTTTCACGAAAAAAATCAGAAGCCAAGGAACACAGAATCGGCTCAGACTATATTGAGCCACTGAAAGCCGAACAGCTACTCAATACCGACCGCAGGAAGGTATTGCTCGATCTCATCTGGGAGCAGACCTCAATGTCGAAAGAGTCGTTCCTGAAACTCTATCTTGCGCCTGTACCCAGACTTGCCGGCAATTGGCCTGCCAAATACTGTTTTATGAAAAATACTTGACGCACCATATGGAACAGGTTTATTCTGTTTTCGCGTTGCCCATAAGCACGGTTATGAACTGGTTAGTGAAGGCTAAAGGCTCTTGACTCGAAATCAGGTATACCGCAAGGTATCGCGGGTTCGAATCCCGCCCTCTCCGCCAAGCCGCATAATCCGTTGACGCTGCGATCTATCATCGCTTTTGGAAGCGCCACACGTACTTTTCCATCCGTGAAGAGGTTGGTCGTAATAAAAATACTTTCCATCAAAGGCGGTATTGGCAAGTTTAAAGAGCTCACGCCCTCGCATACAGGTTATTCGCCTGGTATCTCAACGAGACAATTCCCACGCCAACTTGATTGTGTCGCCGCACAATCACGCTTACAATAATGCATGATGGTCGGGCAATTCCGGCCATCGCTTTGCGGGCGTGGTTCAATGGTAGAACGGCGGCTTCCCAAGCCTCAAACGTGGGTTCGATTCCCATCGCCCGCTCCATTAGCTGGTTCGCGCTATGGCTTTCCCGCTTTTGAGCATAATTATCCTTTTGAGAAAGCAGAATGCTTACTTTTCAGCAGCTGATTCTGAATTTGCAGAATTATTGGGGCCGGCATGGTTGCGCGTTATTGCAACCGATTGATATGGAGGTCGGCGCCGGCACCTCGCATACCGCTACTTTTTTGCGGGCGCTCGGGCCGGAACCTTGGCGCGCCGGTTATGTACAACCATCGCGACGCCCGAAAGACGGGCGCTATGGAGAAAATCCAAACCGACTTCAGCATTATTATCAATATCAGGTTGTATTAAAGCCTGCGCCGGAAAATATCCTCGATCTTTATTTCTGCTCGCTCAAAGAACTGGGGTTTGATCTTGCCGTCAATGATGTGCGCTTAGTGGAGGATGACTGGGAAAACCCGACGCTTGGCGCTTGGGGGTTGGGCTGGGAGGTCTGGTTGAACGGTATGGAGGTCACACAGTTTACTTATTTCCAGCAGGTCGGCGGCCTCGACTGCAATCCGATCACCGGCGAGATCACTTATGGTCTGGAGCGTCTGGCGATGTATCTACAGGGTAAGAAAAATGTGTTCGACCTGATCTGGACTGAATATGAGGATCGCGGCGAAAAGCGTATGTTGACTTACGGCGATGTTTATCATCAGAATGAAGTCGAACAATCGCGTTACAACTTTGAATACGCCAACGCTGAAAAACTGTTCGATTTTTTTAACTTTTATGAAAACGAAGCCAAACGATTACTCGAAGCGCAATTACCGTTACCCGGTTATGAAATGATCTTAAAAGCGGCACATACCTTTAACCTGCTCGACGCCCGTGGTGCCATTTCAGTCACCGAACGCGCCGCTTATATTGCCCGTATCCGTAACTTAAGCCGTATGGTCGCACAAGCCTACGTTGATTCACGAGCCGCACTTGGTTTTCCCATGTTGCCCGAAGCGTACCGGCAAACATCCCGGGAGACAGCATGAGTAAAACACTTCTCATCGAGCTCGTCACCGAAGAGTTGCCGCCGAAAGCATTGAAACGCTTGAGTGAAGCATTTGCCGAACTTTTCACGCAATCACTGACCGCCCAAGGATTTGTTTCGGAAAATAGCGAAATTCTTTCATGGGGAACACCGCGTCGCTTGGCGGTAACGATCAAAAACGTTGCCGGGCATTCCCTGGATTACCGGAAAATGCAAAAAGTACTGCCGGTAGCGGTTGCCTTTGATGAAAAAAATCAGCCGACAACGCCTTTGTTGCGCAAGCTGACTTCGCTTGGTTTGAGCGAAAGCGACATCCCAAAACTAAAGCGTATGCCTGACGGCAAAACTGAAGCCTTGTTTTTCGACAGCGTGATTCCAGGCAAATCGTTGACGGAAGGCGTGCAGGAAGCGCTTGATGCCGCGATTGCCTACTTGCCGATCCCCAAAGTTATGCATTATCCGCATCGTGGCGGTTATTACAACGATGTCAGTTTCGTGCGGCCGGTACACGGCTTGGTAGCATTGTATGGCGGTGATGTTTTACCTGTCAAAGCGTTTGGGCTGGACGCCGATCGCGTCACGCAGGGGCATCGCTTTTTGGCAACATCGCCCACCATTTCCATCGATGATGCTGACCATTATGAGCGGCTTCTTGAGCAAAAAGGTAAAGTCATCGTCTCGTTTGCCAAGCGCCGGAAAACCATTGAACAGGCACTGAAAAAGACGGCACAACAAGATCAGGCGGCGAACGAGGTTATCGCGCCTGACACATTACTCGACGAAGTTACATCATTGGTTGAATGGCCGACGGTTTATTGCGGCACATTTGATCCGGCGTTTCTTGAAGTGCCGCAGGAATGTTTGATTCTGACCATGCAGCAGAACCAGAAATATTTTGCGTTGACCGATACCGGCGGCAAGCTCGTCGAGCATTTCCTCGTGGTTTCCAACATTGAAACCGAAAAACCCGAAGCGATCGTCGACGGTAACGCCCGCGTGCTGCGGGCACGGCTTGCCGACGCCCGTTTCTTTTATGAGCAAGACGCCAAAACGCCGTTGGCGCAACGCGTCGATAAGTTGGCGCATATTATTTATTTCAAAGGATTGGGCAGCCAGTATGATCGGATTCAACGCATCAAATCCATTGCGCAAACACTGGCAAAACGTTTACAAGCCAATTCTGACCAAACCGGGCGTATCGCTTTTTTAGCCAAAGCCGATTTGACGACCGATATGGTCGGCGAGTTTCCGGAATTGCAAGGTATTATGGGACGTTATTACGCGTTACATGATCGGGAGCCGGAAATTGTCGCCAACGGCATCGAGCAACATTATTGGCCACGTTTTTCCGGCGATACCTTGCCGGAAAGCATGGAAGCGATTGCCGTAGCCATCGCCGATAAAATAGAAAGTATTTTCGGCATGTTTGCCATCGGCAACACCCCTACCGGCGACAAAGACCCGTTTGGTTTGCGCCGTGCCGCGATCGGTATTTTGCGCATCATCATGGAGCGCGCTTTACCGTTATCGATTACGGAATTACTTGCCGATACTCGCGACATTTTCGAGCGCGTATCGATCCGTGTCGTGGATAAAAAAGGAAAAGAGTGTCCCATAAACTTAATGCAAACTGCCACACAAGCCGAAGCATTTTTCCATGACCGTCTGCGCGGCTTGCTCAAAGAACAAGGTTACGGCATTTCCATGATTGAGGCCGTGCTGGCGCAATGTCCAGACTTGGCTTCTATTCCGAAGCGCCTCGAAGCAGTACGTTCGTTCTTGGCATTGCCTGAGGCTGCGGCGTTGGCCGCCGCCAATAAACGTATCGTCAATATTCTGAAAAAGAGCGGAGACATGGCCGTTCCTGCCGCTGTGTGCCCGGATCTGTTCCTCGACGCAGCCGAAAAAGCGCTATACGACATATTTGCGAATACGTTGTCCGCTCAAGTCGAAACTGCCATGCGCGACGGCAATTTCACGCAGGCGCTTTTGGTGCTGGCAACCGCGCGCGATATCGTCGACCGCTTCTTCGATGAAGTTATGGTCATGGCCGATGATGAGGCTGTACGCAATAATCGCCTTGCGCTTTTAGGCCATATTCGCACGACGATGAACGGTGTTGCCGAAATCGCGCTTCTGGCCGGATAGCCGTGAACAACACCATCGCTCAGGACATTGCCGCCACTCGCCGCCCGAA
>QMCE01002130.1_pt1 | contig 10989 bp, 7 predicted proteins | sample 1821851 | NCBI WGS metagenome assembly QMCE01 (sample SAMN09453174, study PRJNA476694) | Termite gut metagenome, whole genome shotgun sequencing project. | isolation source: worker | host: Odontotermes sp. | place: South Africa:Pretoria | collected 2016-01-28
TGATCCTAGAGTTACTAGTACTGTAGGTTTGGGTTTTGGTTTAAGTGGCAATCCTGATAAACCCTATCAGTATGGCCATACGCCTGAAAAAGGAGCTCTTTTTTTGGCTGAAGCACCTAGTCAGACAACTTTTGCTTCTATCAAAGAGGGATTGGATGCTAGGTATCAGAATGCCACTAATCCTGAGTATATTATAATGCTTAGTTATCCTTTTATTGGATCTCTACCAAATTCTGGAGGAAACGAAGGATACTATGGTGTGTTTTGTTCGAATTTTATTAAGTTTGAACCTAATGGGACTGATTATAATGTATATTCTGTCTACTCTGGTACTCCTACTATCTTTGATATGGCTATTGCCATAGTCACAGATGATGCAGAGTATATACTTCAACCTGCTGTGAAAGATTCTATTAACAGAGCGGGGCGTGATTGGGCAGATATCCCTCATATAGCTACTTTGTCAGGCTTTATAGCAGAGTGTGCAGAAGTAAATGCAGAAGTTGCTAAGACTTTTTTAGCAAATCTCGGTGATTATAATGTATATTCTGTCTACTTCCGCACTTATGAAGGAGGAAATAACCTCAATGGTATACCCCTTGCATCTTACCTAAACGTCTCCAAGGTTCCTACCCCATGAACAAAACTTTTCACGTTTTCCTCCCCCTCGGGGGAGGTTTTTTGTTTTATTTCCGTCCCGCCCGCAACTGTGCGAAAAAATTCCTAAGCAAATTTTCCGCCTCAATCTGCGAATCGCTTTGCAAAAATTCGAACACTGTTGGATACAAATTCTTATCAATTTCGGCGATACGTTTGCACTTTTGCGAATCGGCTAAGCCCGTTTTCAAATCCACCGCGCAATAATAAACGTTCGGCACGCGAGCATAGGTGAACGCCGCCGCGCACATCACGCACGGTGCCAACGACACATACGCCTCGCAGCCAGACAGGTTCTTGCCGATCTTGCGCGTCGCACGCTCAATCGCTAGCATTTCCGCATGTTTCAAAGGATTGCGCGCCGTTTCGGACATGTTGTGGGCGCGCGCCACAATCGATCCGGTCGCAGAATCGACGATAACACAGCCAACGGGAATTTCGCCCGCAGCAAAGGCTTTGCGCGCCAGCCCGATGCAAATGTTAAAATATTTGTTGCAGTTTTCCATATCGCGCCATTATAATCGCACTATGAAAAAATTGCAATTGTTCAAAGACGTCCGCCTGAATTCAGGAAAATATCGGCGGCAAACATTTTATCGCGCGGATGCGCGGATTACTCGGCCGGCGCTGAACCGCAGCCGTTCCGCCGTATTCAATGTATTGTATTCGCGGTTTCCGGGCGGATTTGAGACAATCTTGGATTGCTTCGCCGGCAGCGGAGCTATAGCAATCGAGGCCATTTCGCGCGGTTTTGCAATATCCGCAATCATGGTGGATATATCTCCGGACGCCATTGCCGCTCTGCAAAAAAACGTGGATATGTTGGATAAAGGCGACCGGCAGAATTGCAAAATTTTCGAATATGACATTATAAAAAACATCGTAAATTTTGCGGATGCGGATTTGATTTTCATAGATCCTCCATATACGAGAACCGCGGAATTGGCGGCACCTTTGTTGGAAAAAATTTCAGCGGGGAATTTTAAATCCGGCACGGTAGTCGTCATAGAAACCGATTCGAAAACTCCGGCGCAATTGTCAATTCCGGACAACTTGCAACAGTTCGATTTGCGCACATATGGACGCAACCGTTTCGTGTTTTTGATAAAGGAATGACGAAAAATCCCCGCAAAACGGCGAGGATTATAAATTCACAAAACTTTACATTTTTTATTTTGCGATGTATTTGTCATACGCGACAAACAAGCCTGCAATACCGAATATTATCATCACTGCTCGCGTTGCGTCGGGTATTAAATAGAATATGTTATACTGGGACACAGCCATAACTCCGCAGTTAATCGCAGCAATAATAGTAAGCGGCATACATACCGAATTGATAAATTTTTTCATCGTATTCTCCTTTGTTTTCATGTTAACGGACCAACCGAAACGATTATATATTACGCCGATGCAAAAAGCAATCAATTCTATCCATTGAGAATATAGCATTAAAAACGCTTGTCTTATTCCAGATTCCAAAAAACGCAACATAAATACAATATAAATATTGCCATAATCATTTGACTTTTCAGGCTGTAATCACTATATTCCATACATGCGAAAAACTTTTTAAAAACATAGTCAGAATTGATAAAAATCAGAAAGGCGAATTATGTTCAAAAAACTTCTTTACAAATTTCTAGGATCGGCAAACGATCGCGAATTAACAAAAATCTATCCTATTGCAAATACCGTTGACGCACTGTCTGAAGAATACAAAAAATTGTCCGACGAACAATTGCGCGCAAAAACGGACGAATTCAAGAAACGCTTGGCAGATGGAGAAACTCTTGATGAAATTTTGCCTGAAGCATTCGCGGCAGTCCGTGAAGCAAGCGTCCGTTCAATCGGATTGTATCCGTTTTATGTTCAAATAGTCGGCGGAATAATTTTGCATAAAGGCATGATTGCCGAAATGCGCACCGGCGAAGGAAAAACACTTGTTGCAACTATGCCGATATACCTGAATGCGTTGACCGGCAAAGGCGTCCACGTTATCACCGTCAACGATTACCTGGCAAAACGCGACAGCGAATGGATGGGAAAAGTTTATAAATTTTTAGGATTGACAATCGGCGTTATCACCGCAAACATGTCGGAGCAGGAAAAAAAATCCGCATACAACTGCGATATAACATACGGAACGAATCACGAATTCGGTTTTGACTACCTGCGTGACAATATGAAGTTCAACAGCGACGATTTGGTCGGACGCCCATTTAATTACGCTATCGTCGACGAAGTGGATTCGATTTTAATCGACGAAGCGCGCACACCTTTAATCATATCCGGAGCATCGGAAAACTCGTCCGACATGTATGTCACAATCGATAAAATCATTCCGCTATTAAAACCCGAACATTATACAAAAGACGAAAAAGAACGCCATATCCGACTGACGGAATCAGGCACTGAATTTGTCGAAAACACTTTGTTTGAACGCGGAATTATCAAGACAAAAAATCTATACGATATCACAAACGCGAGCATCGTCCACCATCTTGACAAAGCACTAACGGCACACAAATTATTCACCGCAGACGTCAATTACCTGGTCAAGGACGGCCAAGTATATATCATCGATGAATTTACCGGCCGCATCATGGACGGCCGCAGATACTCTGATGGATTGCATCAGGCAATCGAAGCAAAAGAAGGCGTGGAAATCCAGCGCGAAAATCAAACCCTTGCAACAATCACATACCAAAATTATTTCAGGCTGTATCCGAAGTTGGCGGGTATGACGGGAACTGCAATGACCGAAGCGGACGAGTTCTCCGAGATTTATAAATTGCAGGTTGTCGAAATTCCGACGAATAAACCGATGCAAAGAAAGGATTATGACGACGAAATTTATTCAAGCGTCGCAGAAAAATATAACGCAATCCTGCAATTGATTAAAGAATGTCACGAACGACAGCAGCCGGTTTTGGTCGGCACCGTTTCAATCGAAAAATCCGAATACCTCGCGGACTTAATCAAAAAAGAATTGAAGCTGAATCCAAATGTTTTGAACGCAAAACAACACGAACGTGAAGCATACATAATTGCAGAGGCCGGAACGCTTGGCGCCTTGACGATTGCAACCAACATGGCCGGTCGCGGAACCGATATCCAGCTTGGTGGAAACATCGAAATGCGCATTGCATTAGAAGAAAAAAATCTGCCGGATGGAGACGGGTTATCCGCTGAAAAAATCGAACAAATCAAATCCGAAATCGCGCATGAAAAAGAAAAGGTAATCGCAGCCGGCGGTTTGTATATCATCGGAACGGAACGCCACGAAAGCCGCCGCATCGACAACCAATTGCGTGGCCGCGCGGGACGTCAGGGCGATAACGGAGCATCAAAATTCTTTCTGTCCCTTGAAGACGACTTGATGAGGATTTTCGGCGGCGACCGAATCAAGGGGATGCTGGCGACATTCGGTTTCAAATACGGCGAATCAATCGCTCATCGCTGGCTGACATCGGCACTTGAAAAAGCGCAAAAAAAGGTCGAGGCCCACCACTTCGATATCCGAAAAAATTTGCTGAAATATGATGACGTGATGAACGAGCAGCGCAAAGTAATTTACACCATGCGCACAGAAATTTTGAAAAAAGAAGATATGTCCGACACCATAAAAGACATCCAGTTCGACTGTGTTGAAAATATTGTTTCAAAACACATTCCATTCAAATCATCAATAGATGATTGGAACATAAACGGACTGGGCAATTCATTGAAGAAGTACTTTAATTTTGATATGCATCTTGCGGATTATATTGAGAAAAACCCAAATATATCAGAACAGGATTTATTTGACTTAATCGATAAAAACATCTCGGAAATTCTGTCCGACAAGCGTAAAAAATACGGCGACCAATTGATGAACCGAACGGAAAAAATCATACTGTTGGAAAACCTTGACACTATCTGGAAAGACCATTTGCTTCAGTTGGATTACCTGCGTTACGGTATCGGATTGCGCGCATACGGACACAAAGATCCGTTGAACGAATATAAATCCGAAGCATTCAATTTATTCCAAACCGTGATGGAAAATATCATGCTGAAAACCATATCGATTTTGTGCCTGGCTGAACTTTCCGATCAGTCGGTTGATGAAATTCAAAATCAAAATACCGAAAGAGATTCTGAAATCAACAGAATACAAAACAGCAACGGAGATTCAAAAATCACATCTGACGAACGCGTTCATCCAAGTATGTTCAAGAACGTCGGGCGTAACGATTTATGCCCATGCGGCAGCGGAAAAAAATTCAAAAACTGCCATGGAAAATTGTAATCTCTCGCACATATTCGCATACGCGATTTTACAAAAACGGATTTTAAAAATATGCCAAAAGCAAACTTCATACACCTGAGAAACCACACAGTATATTCATTACTGGAAGGTGGCATGACTTGCCAAAACATCGCGAATATGTGCGTCGATTTTTCAATGCCGGCCTGTGCAATTACCGACACAAACAATTTATTCGGAGGTCCGGAGTTCACAAAAACCCTTATGGATTTTGGTGTTCAACCGATTATAGGCACCCAGCTTAACATAGATTTCGGATTGAAGGACCAACATCAACAACCAATTTTTCACAGCATTATTTTGCTTGTTCAAAACGAAATCGGATACGGAAATTTGCTAAAATTGCTGACGTCCGCGCACCTCGACAGACCGGAAACAGAGCTTCCGAACATTCCATTTTCAAAACTTTCCGAACACAATGACGGGTTGATTGCATTCACTGGAAACAATGGCGACAAAGGAATCCTATCTTATTTAATCGCAAAAAATGACGAACTGTCCGCGTTGAAAATCGCCGAGCAATTCAAAAATATTTTCGGCAAAGACGACAGATTTTTCATAGAATTACAACGCCACGGACTGCAACATGAAATAAATTGCGAACCGGCCCTGTTGCAAATTTCCGCTAAATTAAATTTGCCGGTCGTCGCCACAAACGAATGCTATTTCAAAAAGCGCGAAAACTACTACAGTTCGCGCGCGCTATGGTGTATCGCCGATGCGACATACCTTGATGCGGAAAATGGCCGGATGGAAAGCGAAGAAAATTATTTCAAATCGCCGGAAGAAATGGAGCAACTTTTCGCAGACATTCCGTCCGCAATTTCAAATACGATCTCCATAGCAAAACGCTGTTCGTATGCGATTCCAAAACGCAAGCCCCTGCTACCCTCCATATCGAAAGGCATCGATGAAAAACAAACGCTCGCAGATTTTTCGCACGCCGGATTAAATAAAAGATTCACAGAAAAAAACATCCCTCGAAACGAACACGAAAAATATAAAACCCAACTGGATTTCGAATTATCGGTCATAGATAAAATGGGATTTAACGGATATTTTTTAATCGTGTCCGACTTCATCGGCTGGGCAAAAAACAATGACGTCCCTGTAGGTCCGGGACGCGGATCCGGAGCAGGTTCCATCGTCGCATGGGCATTAAAAATCACCGACCTTAATCCGTTTGATTGGGGATTGCTGTTCGAAAGATTCTTAAATCCAGAACGCATTTCCATGCCTGATTTCGATATCGATTTCTGCCAGGACCGCCGCGGAGAAGTCATCGAATACGTGCAAAAAAAATACGGTTTTGAATCGGTGGGTCAAATTATCACATTCGGAACATTGCAGGCGAAAGCAGTCGTCCGCGACGTAGGCCGCGTGATGCAAGTCCCGTATAAAGAGGTCGACCGCATAGCAAAGGCAATCCCATTCCGTATTCCCGACGACAAACCTAAAGGTCAAAAGGTTTTGGAATATCTGACGCAGAACGATGAAATTTTCAAAGAAGTCTATAACAGCACCGAAGAATTTAAAGAACTCATCGACACCGCAATTGAACTGGAAGGAATGTTCCGCCACGCATCGACGCATGCAGCCGGAGTCATAATCGGCGACCGGCCGTTGGTTGAACTTGTACCGCTTTACAAGGATCCGAAATCAACGATACCTTCCGCGCAATTCGACATGCACTGGATTGAAGATTCTGGATTGATTAAATACGATTTTCTCGGACTGACCACGTTGTCGATTATCAAACAGGCGCTTGGTTTAATCGAAAAAAATCACGGAATAAAATTAAACATCGACAACATTCCATACACCGACAAAAAATCATTCGACATATTCTCCACGACGCGAACATACGGAGTGTTTCAATTTGAAAGCCAGGGCATGCGCGGAATATGCAAGCAAATCAAGCCTGATTGCATCGAAGATTTAATCGCAATCGTATCGCTATATCGCCCCGGCCCTATGGCGCAAATTCCAACATACATCAGCAGGAAACTTGGATTGGAAAAAGTCGAATACCTGCATCCGATGATGGAAAATATCTTAAAAGAAACCTACGGCATTATGGTCTATCAGGAACAGGTCATGCAAATTGCGCAGAAACTTGCGGGATACACGCTTGGCGGAGCAGATTTATTGCGCCGCGCAATGGGTAAAAAAATCAAATCCGAAATGGAAAAACAGCGCGTTATTTTCGCGCAAGGATGCAAAGAAACAAACAACATAGATGACGATTTGGCAAACAGAATTTTCGATCAAATGGAAACATTCGCATCATACGGATTTAATAAATCTCACGCCGCATGTTACGCCTGGATTGCCTATCAAACCGCATATTTAAAGGCGCACTACCCTCTGGAATTTTTGACATCAGCAATGAATTATGCGATGCACGACTTCGATAAACTTTTCGAATTTAAAGAAGAAGCAAAAACATTCGGCATAGAACTATCCTCTCCGGACATCAACACATCGACAATAAAATTCGGCACGGAAATTTTACCGGATGGAAAAAGCAATGTCCTATACGGTTTGTCCGCATTAAAAAACGCCGGAGAACAAGCAATCACAGACATAATCAACGAACGTGAGACAAATGGTAAATTCAAAAACATTTCGGACTTCGCAAACCGCATCGCCTCGACAAGCGTCAATAAACGGACGCTGGAAAGCCTTGCAGTATCTGGCGCCTTCGACAGCCTGGAACCAAATCGCAAAAAAGTTTTCGACAGCATCGAACTGATTTTATCAACGGCAAATGCGAAAACAAAGGACGCGCGCAGCAACCAAGTTTCATTGTTTGGCGACGACGACATATCATCGGCAATGGATTTGGTATTAAAGGAAACTCCGGATTTCACACGCAAAGAAAGATTGGAACAGGAAAAAGCAATCATAGGATTCTACATTTCCGATCACCCGTTGGATACAAAAAAACACATCACCAGAAAATTATTTGCAACCCCGATTGACGAGTTGAAAAAATTACCGGATGGAACGCGCGCAAAAATAATCGGCTTAACGACCGAATACGATGAACGCATTGCAAAATCCTCGGGCAACCCATTCGGATTATTGACAGTATCCGATAAAGAATCATCTGTGCGCATTATGTTCGCCGGAAAATCTTTGTCAAGCATGACCGGAATTGAAAAAGATTTGCTTCGTTCCGAAGGCGAAATCGTAATGATAACTATCGATGTAAAACAACCCTTGCCATCGATGGATGGTGAAGAAAGCCGCAGAGATCCGACGTTTTTCGGGCAAGCGATTGAACTGGTGAACGAACGGTCCGCAAACGAATTCAAAGATGTAAAAATCAAAATCCACTCTGACAGAGCAGTCGCCGAATTGAAAAAAACTTTGAACGGACTGAACAACGGCAAAAGCAGAATAACTCTGCTGATTGAAAAAAAGAAAGCGCCAGATGCGGAATTGATAAGCGAAATCGGAACTAGTTCTCCGACAACTGATGAGAGTAATTCAGACTCGGCAACCGAAACATCCCTGCAAAACACAGGTGCGGACGGCAGCCAATACATAAAGGTAGTGCTGCCGGACACATACAGTTTGAACGAAAAAAATCTGACGGAAAGTATTGCAAAAATCGACGATCTTGAAATAGTCTTTTAGTAAAAATTATTTAATAAAATTACAAAAAACAGGCGCACGTTATGAAAGAAATAACACTGTACGATTTGCGAAAATACAAAAAAATCTATATAATCGGAGCAGTAGGCAGCGGAAAAACAACGCTCGCCCACAAACTTTCGCACATATTGAATTTGCCGCATATTGAAAACGATTCAATCAGATGGAAAACCGTGAACAGCACGCGAATAATGTGCAGCGATGACGAAAGCTCAACACGATTAAAGAAAGCATTGAGCACAGACAGCTGGATTATTGACGGTGCGCAAAGTGCCGAGTGGACCGAACAGCTATGGCGCGACTGCGGTGTTGTTATCATGCGAGGAACGAATCTGCTCAAACGCATCCTTTGGATTACAAAACGCTATGTATTTAAAGAGGAAGAAAAACAAAAAACATCGGTAAAATATTTATGGAAATGCATTGTGTGGAGCGTGAAATTCAAATTCATTGCAATGAAAAGATTCAAAGTATTTTCCCAAAAATACAACAAGCCGATTTTTATTTACAATGTAAAATTATGAATTAAATTCCAGTCCGATTTCATCATAAAATTCCTTCTTATCGCGCCAATTTTCCTGAACCTTAGCATGCAAAAACAGACGAACTTTTTTTCCTGTGATGTCTTGCAAATTCTTTCGTGCACGCATTCCGATAATTTTTATAACATTCGCATTTTCGCCAATCACAATCTTGCGCTGGCTTACGCGCGACACATAAATCGTCTGATGGATTTCCAGCGCTCCGCCAACGTCCACGACAGAATCCGTCAACACGGAAATATCATAAGGCAATTCCTTATGCAAAAATTTGTAAACCTGTTCCCGCGTAATCTCGGCATAATATAATTTGTCCGGCATATCAATCGTATCATTTTCATAAAACCAATGCGACACGGGAGCCGCATCAATCAAAGCTCCAACAACATCATCGACACCGTCGTTTTTAATTGCAGAAACCATAAATATCCTATCGAAATTAAACGCCGCATTTAATGCGTTCGCCAACTCCAGCAAATGCAACTTATTAATTAAATCGACTTTATTTAATACTGCGAAAAATTTCATATTCGGGTTCGTTTTTTGCCCATCCGCATCTTTCAAAAATTCCAAAATCCGCATCACATTCTTGCCGACACCTTTTGTCGCATCAACCATAATAACAGCGACATCGCAGTCAAAAATTGAATCTGTCGCAGACTTCACCATCGCTTTGTCAAAGCGGTTTTTCGCATCAAAAATTCCAGGAGTGTCGATAAAAACCAACTGTGTATTTTCGAAATTTTTTATACCCCGAATTTGGTTGCGCGTCGTCTGAACCTTGTGAGAAACAATGGACGCATGCTTGCCAAGTATCGCATTCATCAGAGTAGATTTCCCCGCATTCGTCGGCCCGACTATTGAGACGAAACCACATTTATCACTCTTCTGCAATCGGTTGTTTTTTTCTTTTAATTCTGTTTTCATTTACTGGTCCAAAAATTTTTGCGACTTCCAATCTTAATTTAGCAACAGTAGCATACTGCAACAATGGCAGATTTTCCATCAATACCAAAATCGTGCTGGGATCGTATTGTATAAAGCTCGCCAACAAATTGCCACAAAAATCCATAGCATTTTGCACAGAATTTATTTTTTCAACAGCCCTTAAATCCAAATCTTTGCGCGGAAAAAATTTCAAATACATTCTGACGTAACGAACAATTCTCAAAGGATCTTCGTTTATTTTTCTGAAAACTTCAGATTTAAAAAAAGCGTCTTTATCAAAGCTTTCAGACCTCTCTTCGGAATTCGCAACATAGTTATTCTCCGCCAACAAATCCTCCATCGTCTTTGGTTTTTCACCCGCACTCTCGGCCACGGCAACCTTTGGCTTTTCCAAAGACGGCGGCGGCGTATCATAAACGACAAAACGCACGCGCTGATTTTTCAAATCCTCAATTCCCTTTCCGCATGGGTCAATCAACTTCCCGACAGGATTGATATACAAAGCGTTCACCGTAAAATCCCTACGCAGCACATCGACGCGAACATCATTCGTGCAACGGACTTTCGGGAAACGAGAATTTTTATATCTGTCAGTGCGGAACATAGCCACATCGTAAATCTTATCACCAATAATGATGCGAATAATCCCACGCTTTATGAACTGGCTGTCAACTATGATTCCTTTGAATTGCACGGCTTGCGTCCGTTTTTTCAAATACATACTGACCGTCAGGGACGAAGCGCTAACCGCAAAATCTACATCGATACCCGGATAAAATTTTCCAATCAAAGTATCTCGCACTGCACCGCCGCAAATAAAAAGACGGTTGGCATACCGACCAAAAAAACTATACATCAATTGAACATCCG
>QMCE01002533.1_pt1 | contig 10987 bp, 8 predicted proteins | sample 1821851 | NCBI WGS metagenome assembly QMCE01 (sample SAMN09453174, study PRJNA476694) | Termite gut metagenome, whole genome shotgun sequencing project. | isolation source: worker | host: Odontotermes sp. | place: South Africa:Pretoria | collected 2016-01-28
CCCATCTCCGGCATTACGATGGAAGAAACCGCCGAATATGCCCGTAAGTTGGCGCAACGCATTGGCGAGGAACTGAAATTCCCCGTATACTGTTATGAAAGCGCCGCACTCACGCCACAGCGCCGCAACCTGGCCGAGGTGCGCGCCGGCGAATATGAAGGGCTGAAAGATAAGCTGGCGAAGCCCGAATGGAAGCCTGACTTTGGCCCCGCAAGCTTCGTGCCCAAAACCGGCGCCGTAGCCGTGGGCGCCCGCAATTTCCTTATTGCCTACAACGTGAACCTCAATACCACTTCACGCTGTGGCCTTTGACGTGCGCGAAAAAGGGCGCAAGGTCAAAGACGCCGCCGGCAATGAAAGCTGGCAGGCCGGACTGCTGAAAGCAGTGAAAGGCATCGGCTGGTATATTGAAGAATACGGTGTGGCGCAGGTGTCGCTTAACCTTACCGACATCAGCGCGACCCCTTGGCACGTAGCGTTCGATACGGTGTGCGAATGCGCCCAAAAACGCGGACTGCGCGTTACCGGGTCGGAGTTGGTGGGACTGGTACCCTTGCAGGCCATACTCGATGCAGGGCGCTACTTCCTCGAAAAGCAACAACGCTCCACCGGCATTCCCGACTCCGAGATCATTAAGATTGCCGTGCGCACCATGGGATTGGACGAATTGGCGCCTTTCGACCCTCAACAAAAAATTATTGAATACAAAATGGGCGGCAAGGCTACCGGCAAATTGGCCGGCATGACCCTCAAAGCCTTTGCCGACGAAAAAGCCTTTGCCGACGAAACGTTGTCGGAATCACCGGCCCCCGGCGGCGGCTCCGTGAGCGCTTACATGGGCGCCATGGGCATAGCCCTGGCCGGCATGGTGGCCAACCTCAGCGCCCACAAGCCCGGCTGGGACGCCCGCTGGAAAGAGTTTTCGGATTGGGCGCAAAAAGCCAAAGCTATACAAACCGAACTGGTGAACATGGTGGACGAAGACACCAATGCCTTCAATAAAATTATGGAAGCCTTGGTCTGCCCAAGGAAACGGCCGAAGAGAAAGCCACCCGCAAGGCCGCCATCGCGGCAGCCACCAAATATGCCATTGCCGTGCCGCTCAAGGTCATGCAGTTGTGTGCCGACAGCATGCCCATTATCAAGGCCATGGCCGAAACCGGCAACCCCAACTCCGTGAGCGATGCCGGGGTAGGCGCGCTGGCTGCACGTTCCGGCGTGATGGGCGCCTGGCTCAACGTGAAAATCAATGCGGCGGGATTAGACGACAAAGAGTACGTAACACAGGTGTTAAAAGAAGGCGCTGATATAGTGGAAAAAGCGCAAGCTGCCGAGAAAGAAATTTTAACAATTGTGGTCAAAAAAATATAAATTTTCTGTTAAAATGTCATAAATACGGCTAATATATAAGATTTTTTCACCATTTTTTCATCTTTTTGAAAAAAGATACTTACCTTTGGCCTCACTTTTTAACTAAACCTTAAAATTGATATATGAAAAACCAAACGAGAACCTTTATGTATGGTTCGACGAGTTTACGGCTATTTGCCTTATGGCTGTGTTGCTTGCTGTTTCCATGCATTGTTTCCGCGCAGGAAACGCCCCCCCCATCTACACAATCTACTAACAACCAGAGAGCTGTAAGAACAATGACCGTGAGTGGTACCGTGAAGGACGAAGCAGGCGCTCCGCTTCCGGGCGCCACCATATTGGTAAAAGGCACTAAGAAAAGTGTACTGGCCAATGTCGACGGGAAATTCGAGATCACCGACGTCAATTCGGATGCCACCCTGGAAGTGTCGTTCCTGGGTTTTGAAACCTATGAATTGGCGGTGAACGGACGCGCCAACGTAGAGGTTATGCTGATAGAAGAAGCCGCCAGGTTAGACGATGTGGTGGTCATCGGTAGCATTGAACGTAAGAAAGACAGTTTTACGGGTGCTGTGGCCACTGTGAGCGGAAATGCCCTGAAGCAAATGGGTAGCACCAACGTGGTAGAAAGTTTGAAATCCCTCGACCCCTCGTTTGTAGTGTTGGAAAACACCCTAACCGGTGCCAATCCCAATGCCCTGCCGACCATTGAAGTGCGCGGACAAACCGCCATTAACATTACCGAAGTAGGCGATATGTTCACGTATGACCCCAACCAGCCTCTGTTTATTCTGGATGGCTTTGAAAGCACCCTGCAAAAAATTGTGGACTTGGACTTCAGCCGTGTAGCCTCGGTAACCCTGTTGAAAGACGCGGCGTCTACCGCTTTCTACGGTTCACGGGCAGCTAACGGCGTGTTAGTGGTAGAAACAGTGAGGGGCGAACCCGGCCGTTTTAAATTGTTCTATAACGGTGACTACACGGTGCAAACACCCGACCTCACCAGCTACAACATGATGAATGCTGCAGAAAAACTGGAGTTTGAGATAAAGGCTGGCAGATATACAAACAATGCTCTCAATAACCCTACTGATTTTGACAAACAGATGCGACTGGACGCATTATATGCTGAACGATTGGCAGAAGTCCGGAGAGGTGTAGACACTTACTGGATGAGTGAGCCTTTACGCACGGCCTTCATCAACCGCCAATCGGTGCGGTTTAGCGGTGGCAACGAAGAAACCATCGTAGATGCAGGGGTGTCTTACCGCAGTGCCCCCGGGGTCATGAAAGGCTCCAAACATGAAAACTGGACCGGCGATCTGGATTTTACTTATAATAAAGGAAATTTTGCCATCACCAACCGCCTAGGCTTATCAGGCTCCACCGGCATAGAGTCACCCTATGGCTCCTTTGAAAACTGGGTACGTACCAATCCTTACTATAGGAAAACTGAGGAAAACGGTGACATCAAACAGTGGTTGGAGGACGCATATATGACCAATAGTGACAGGTATTCGACCTATCGCGTAGCCAATCCGCTGTACAACGCCATGCTGAACAGCAAGGACGAAACCACCACCCTGGATATCAACGAACGTTTACAGGCACGCTGGAACTTTTATAAAGGCATGCGGCTGGAAGGTATGTTCCAGTTAATGACCTCTAATGCTAACACTGTTCGCTTCAAATCACCGCAACATACGGACTATTATACCACCGACGAGAATAGAAAGGGTTCTTATTCTAATTCTACAACAAAAGGTTGGTCATATGTGGCCAACCTGATGTATGTGTGGGCCAATCAAATCGGTAAACATAATTATGTGCTCAACGCCCGCGGCGAAGTGGCGCACCAATCCATCAACATCGTTAGTTTTTCGGCCACGGGTTTTCCCGTAGGAACAAATGGCGCCCCCTCCTTTGCTGCCAATTACACACCGGATTCCCAGCCAGGCTATGGTAATAGTATTTATCGCCGTGCCAACTTCTTAGCCTCAGTGAACTATAGCTATGACAACCGCTACCTGTTCGATGCCACCTTCCGTTATGACGGATCTACGGTGTTTGGTTCTGCCAAAAAATTCACACCTTTCTGGTCTACCGGTATAGGCTGGAACCTGCACGAGGAATCATTTCTGAAAAATGTAGGATGGATTAACAACCTGAGGCTGCGTGCTACCATTGGGCAAACCGGCAACCAAAACTTAGGTTCGGTAACTTCATCCAACGTCTACACCTACTTGGTCGGCAGCAATGTGTTCGGTACGGGTGTGGGACTTAGTCAGTTGGGGAATCCCAATATAGAATGGCAAAAAACCACTAGCACTAACCTGGCCTTGGATGTTAACTTATTCAATAATTTCTTTATAGGTAAATTCGAACTCTACCAAAAGGAAACAAACCCTCTGTCAATACCAGTGACCCTAGTGCCCTCTTCCGGACAAACCAGTTATCCTATGAACTTGGGTAAATTAACCTACCGCGGGTTTGAATTTGAAGGCACCTTTGCAGCCATCCGCAGCAATAATATCAACTGGCGGATAAAAGTAATGGGTAGTATGTCACGCGGTGAATATTCCGGATTTACTGACAAACTATCTGCCCTGAATAAAACAATGAGCGGCACCCTGTATCGCTACATGGACGGCTATAGTCCGCGAACCTTGTGGGCCGTGCCTTCGCTGGGTATTGACCCCGCTACCGGACAGGAAATGTATTTAACCCGCTACGGCTTGCCCTCTTTCGTATATGACCCTGCTGATATTGTAGCTGTAGGATTGGGTGACCCTGATGTATACGGTACCATCAACAGCTATTTTACCTGGAAGCAAATCACCCTGTCGGTAGTGTTGCGCTACAGCCTCGGTGGGCAAATTTTCAATTCCGCCCTATTTAACAAGGTGGAAAACATTGGCTTTAATCAATTAGCCTACAACCAAGACAGACGCGCCCTCTATGAACGCTGGCAACAAGCGGGTGATATTACGGAATTCAAATCCATTGCCAATTCCACTTCAACGTCCATGTCGTCGCGCTTTATACAGACCGAAAATTACCTTGCGGGTGAAAGTATTGGTATTATGTGGCGTTTTGATAAAAACACCTGGATCCGCCACATAGGCATGGAACGCTTAGACCTTAATGCCACAGCCACCGGCACGGGGGGTATTTTCAGGCTGGGTAACATTAAACGCGAACGCGGAACATCCTATCCTGAAGCTTATACTATTTCCCTAGCTGTAAGCGCTGTATTTTAATCCTTAAAGAGAAAACTATATTATGAAAAAAATATTTTTAATAACACTAAGCGTAGGCACTTTGCTTTGCTTTGCAGCCTGCAATGAGTTCCTGGATGTTTATCCGGACGATAAGCTTCTTTATGAACAGATTATTAAATCGGAGCCGCTCATCAATAATGTGCTGAACGGTATTTACAGAAACATGGCAATGGGCAGCCTCTATGGTGGCGACCTGTCGATAACAACTATAGAATGCCTGGCACAACAGTATAGCGTTGCTGCCAGCGACTATACTTTCTATAATCATGCGCAATATAAGTACAATGAGAATAATGTAAAAAATACCTTTTCCGGTATTTGGTCGCAAATGTACAAGCAGGTACTGGCCGTGAATGACTTTATAGGTATTGTCAACAATGCTACCGTTACCATTCCTGCCAACCGGAAAAACCTGTTATTGGGCGAAGCCCACGCTCTCCGTGCTTTCTTGCATTTCGATATCCTGCGCCTGTTTGGCCCGGTATACAACTCAGCAGACTCCTCTGCCAATGCTATACCTTACAATAATATTGGAAATGGTGTCAGCACTCCCCTGCTGCCGGCCAATGAAGTGATGACGTACATCCTAGCCGACCTACAAACTGCCGAAACCTTGTTGCAAAATGACCCTATTAAAACCGACGGCATAGTGAAAAAAAGAAGTTTCGACCCAATAGCCGACTTTTTAATCAACCGCCATTATCGGATGAACTACTATGCGGTGAAAGCCCTGCAAGCCCGTGTCTATTTGTGGCGCGGCGACAAACCCTCAGCCCTGGCCGCCGCCAAAGCTGTGACCGACGCCCCGTTAGTACAAAGCGGCAAGTTATTCGGATGGGTAAAAGAAACGTCAATAATAACTGATAATCCCGATGTTATATTTTCCGAAGAAATAATCTTCGGCATTCATAATAGGGATATGTATACCCGTTACGACAGTTATTTTTCCGGCAGTGCTGCGCCCGGGAATTTTTTATGCCCCCGCACGGACAGATTGAAAGCCATCTTTGACAGTGAAACGGACTGGCGTTTCAACGCTGTTTGGAAAGTGCCTACAGGAAAAAGTGAAGTGGCCTTAGCTAAGTATGCCAAACCCTCTAATTTATCAGATTCTTCTTTCGCCTATTTTCAACCAATGATCCGCAAGGCCGAACTATACTTCATCATTGCCGAATGTGAGCCCGATCCTACAGTTGGCACTGACTCCCTGATGGCTGTACGCCGACACCGCGGCTTGCAGGATCCGTCGATAACGCTATCGACAAATAACCTAGGGCTGGAATACCAAAAGGAAATGTATGGAGAAGGGCAATTATTTTTCTTCTACAAACGCCACAACATACCCCAAATTCCGGACGGTAGTGCTGCTGCCCCTAGCATGATAACTATGAATGGCAAATATAGGCTTCCGCTGCCGCTTAGCGAAGAGGAAGGCCAAGTTGTTAAATAATAAACTTCAAATACCTTCTGAATTATGAAAAAATATATATTCCATGGACTATGGCTGCTAATAGCTGCCACTGCTTTCCAGGCCTGTAGATATGACAGTCTGATACTTTTTGACCAAAAACCCGATGTGTATTTTAGCTGGCTTGACGGGAACAGACGGGAACTGGACAGTACACTAATAAAATTCGAAAGTAAAATAGGCGACATGATTTCTATAGATATACCCGTAACCATTACGGGGGCCTTATCCGAAACTGAACGACAAGTGTCGTTTACCGTAGATACCGGCACTACCGCCATAGCTGGAACGCATTATGAATTGCCGGAGCACATTACCATCCCGGCCAGACAACCGGGAGGAACCCTTACAATACACTTTTTCCGCACACCTGATATAAATGCAAACAGAGAGGTATTGAAACTGGCTATAAAATTAACTAACAATGAGCAATTTGGAACAAACTACCGGGAAAAACTGGTAAATACTACTACCGGTGAAAAAAGACAGGTACTAGTATACAAGATGTATATCTCTGATTTTATACAGCAACCCATGTGGTGGGCTATGAGCGGCACAAATAGTACGGCTTTTGGTGAATATTCCGACAAGAAATTTCTAACGGTTGCCAATGCGAACGGGTTCCCCCCAGACTGGCTAAATGGCGAAATAGAATGGAATGGATTAGTACTGGGCAATCTATACACTAGCACCGGAGCTAATAACTTTCCCCGGTATATGAATCCCCTAGCTAAACGCACCACACAGTGGCTGAACTGGTATAAAGAAACAAATGGTGAGCCCTACCTTGAGGATGACGGGAGCGAAATGAAAATGGGTCCAAATGGACAACTATAGTCACTTCAGTTATTATTCATTTAACTAATTAATTATGAAAAAAATTATATATAGTACATTGACCGCAGTGGCCGTCATCTTACTATTGCAGGCCTGCTACAAAGACTTGGGAAATTACGATTACCAAATCATCAATGGATTTGAGATTGACAGCATAAAACCAAATTATACCGTAATGAACGGACTCCTCACCGTAACACCGGAAATTAGAGATTCTACCGGGATAGTGACCGAAGCCAATGAAGACCGGTATACTTATGCATGGCTGAGGTACCGGGGAGCTAACAATATAGATACTATAGCCACCACCCGCCAGTTGATAAATCACCCGCTTGGATTGGGAAATGGAAACTACTCAATTTATTACCGAGTGACCGACAAAAACACTGGAGTGTTTAAAAATGCCCAGTTTACCCTGATAATTTCTACTACCCGATCGGAAGGCTTTTTAGTACTGAATGATATTGGCGGAAAAGCACGTTTAGATATGCTGTCATGGTATCAGGAGACGGGCGAGTCCACCAAAGATTACCACTACATCACCGATGTAGTGGGTACTCCTTTACCCGATAACCCTTCCAAGATACTGGTAGCCCAAACCAATGTGTGGGCCGGACAGAGTCGGACCATTTATGTAATAGGTCAATCGGAAGCAGTAAAGTTAGATAAAGCAATACGCTACTACCCCGATTCACTCCCATATCAGCTAGTATGGGATTTCACACCGGGCACTTCCCCATCCGGTCTGGTAGCAGAGAATATGGAGCGTTCGACAGTAGCCAAATTTCATGTATTAGTGGGGCAGGGAAATGCGTATGTTCATTATGGTTCGGGTGTTATGACTATGGCACAATGGTCTTTACCGGTAAACATCTATCAATCAAGAACCCTAAAGGCTGCATCCCAAATTCTTTTCGATTATACTTATTGCACATTATTTGATGAAGACACACGAGGACTGTACCGAATACTGGGACAGACTGGTGCTTGTACGCCGCTGGTAAGGAATCCTATAGCGCCCTGTGACCCTCCATCAATGCAGGATCTGCAAAAAGACTTGGTATTTATGGGTTCCAGCAACGGATATCCGTTCGCATTAGCAGACCAAAAACACTTCGTGCTATTGAAAGATGCCGAGGGCTATTGGATACTTCGTATGGATATGAATTATCGACAAGATAAGTGGCACAAAATAGGATCTATAGCTATCAGTGAGGCTGATGGAGGTTTTATAGGAGCAAAAGATATTGATAAAGCGTCGTTTTTTGCCGTGGGTGGTATATACTTGGATAACCTGTACTACGCCGTAGGAGGAAAAGTATATAAATATAACATTCTTGATGATAAATCCTATTTGGTACTGGACAAATCGCCGGCAACAATTACTTACATGAACTTTATCAATGATGGAGCAAGCGGTGTAGGATCAAATGAATTATATAAGTGTATGATGGTGGCTGTTGAAAACGGTGGCAAGGGTTCCCTAGGCTTGTATAGACTTTACATCGGAACAGACCCGTGGACACTATATGAAAATCCCTACAGCAATAAACCTTAGCTCTCCAAACTCTCCACATACCCCTCTATCTCGGCAAGATCGGCGAAGGGCATGCCCAGTTCGAGCTGGAGCCGCGTCTCCTCGTTCAGGGACGCCGTATCCAGCTTGAACTGCATGATCTGCTGCAGTTCGAATGACATGGGGTCGGTGCGGAACACGCCGAGGCCCTCCGGCACGCTCTTGAGCACCACATGCTCGGGGCAGTACGCCTCCACATCGCGCGAAAAGTGCAAACCCACGCGCGAGAACGCTTCGATCGCCCATCCGGACGTCGCGGCGCGAACCTCCGGCTCCGTCAGCCCTATGAGCGCGCGCTCCTGACGCGCCTCCTCGCGGGTATGCCCGCAAAGCGTAAAGTTCGTCGTCCATATCATCTGGCACGTAGGCGCGATTATCAGCTCCGCCGCGGAAGCCGGATCCGCCTCGGGCGTCGGCTCTATCGCTTGCGGCGCCGGCGTCGGGAGCGCTATCACCTCCGGCGCAGCGTCTTGTGCGCTTATCTGCAAAGGCTCCTGCTCCCTCGCGCGCTCGCGCGAAAGCGCCGACCAAGCCAGCAAACCGGCTGTGACCAGCATCGCAGCGGACACGGTGAGCGTAAGCGCGCGGACAAATTTGCCGCGTTTATTATTCGTTCCCAATCGGGAAACCTCCTCGCTGCTTAAACTGATTCTATAATTCCCTTATTTTTCCGAATGTATGCAAGGAGGGTTGTTATCGGTTGACGCGAACCGCATTCGGGGATATACTTTCAAAAGATTGGAGTCCTGCGGCGGGGCCGTAAAGACTTAGGAAAAGAGGAAGCACATGAAAATCTACAACACGCTCACGCGGCGCAAGGAGGAATTCATACCGTTAAAGGAAGGCGAAGCGTCGATCTACGCCTGCGGCCCGACGGTATACAATTACTTCCATATCGGCAACGCGCGCCCGTTCGTCGTGTTCGATACGCTGCGCAAATACCTGGAGTATTTGGGCAATAAGGTCACGTTCGTACAAAACTTTACCGACATCGACGACAAGATGATCAACAGGGCCAATCAGGAGGGCATAACAGTCAAGGAACTGGCGGAGCGCTATATCGCCGAATACTACAAGGACGCCGACGCGCTTAAAATCGGCCGCGCGACTTTTAACCCCAAGGCGACGGAGCATATCCCCGAGATCATCGCGCTGGTAGAGGCGCTCGAGGACAAGGGCTTTGCGTACGAGGCGGGCGGCGACGTCTATTTCAGCGCGAAGAGGTTTCCGGAATACGGCAAGCTCTCCGGCCAGCCGCTCGAAAACCTCGAGGCCGGCGCGCGCATAGACCCGGGCGAGTCCAAGCGCGACGCGATGGACTTCGCGCTTTGGAAGGCGGCGAAGCCGGGCGAGCCCTCGTGGGAGAGCCCTTGGGGATTGGGGCGGCCCGGCTGGCATATCGAATGCTCCGCGATGAGCATGAAATACCTGGGCGATACGTTCGACATCCACGGCGGCGGCGCGGATCTTATCTTCCCGCACCACGAAAACGAGGTCGCGCAGTCCGAATGCGCGACGGGAGCGCCCTTCGCGCGCTATTGGATGCATAACGGCTATATAAATGTGGATAATCAAAAGATGTCCAAGAGCTTGAATAACTTCTTCACCGTAAGGGATATATCCGAGCAATACGATCTCGAGGTCGTAAGGCTCTTCCTGCTTTCGGCGCACTACCGCAACCCGATCAACTTTTCAGCCGAGCTCATGCAGCAGACGCAATCGGCGCTGGAGCGGCTCTATACCGCCAAATTCGCCTGGGCAAACCTCGCGGCGGCAGGCAACGAGGCGCAGGATGGCGACGCCGAGTTCATAAGCTCGCTCGAAGGGCACAGAAAGCGCTTTATAGACGCCATGGACGACGATTTGAACACGGCGGACGCCATAGGCGCGCTGTTCGAGCTCGTGCGCGCGGGCAACGCGTATCTGCTGCCCGGCGGGTCGAAGGAGGCCGCCAAGGCCGCGCACGATCTGTTATCGGAGCTTTCGGGCGTGTTGGGGCTGCTCGATAAGGAAGAGCAATCCGTCCCGGCGGAAATTGTACGCCTGGCGGAAGAACGGGCGGAGGCGCGCAAAAGCCGCGACTTTAAAAGGGCGGACGCGCTTAGAGCCGAAATTGCGGAGAAGGGCTATATATTGGAGGACACGCCGCAGGGGTTCGTACTCAAGCCCAGTAAATAAGGTGAACAGGCTGTAGGGGCGAACTGTGTTCGTCCGCAAAATCACATTCGGGACACGAAATATCGTATCCGCAATAATCCCGGACGCCATATGTGGCGTCCCTACATGCGTTCGGATGCAATTTACCCCAATGTTACAACATTTGACAGCCCGCGTAACAGTTTGTTTTTATATTATTCACAGTTCGCGCCTTTTCAAAGGCTGGTATGTATGCTATTATTTACAAAAGCTGAAAAAACTCTAAGGGGGATCATTCATGCAGAAAAAAATAAAGCT
>QMCE01002133.1_pt1 | contig 10985 bp, 12 predicted proteins | sample 1821851 | NCBI WGS metagenome assembly QMCE01 (sample SAMN09453174, study PRJNA476694) | Termite gut metagenome, whole genome shotgun sequencing project. | isolation source: worker | host: Odontotermes sp. | place: South Africa:Pretoria | collected 2016-01-28
CCGCCCGCAGGCGGCGGGTGTTTTGCTCCGCCCGCAGGCGGCGGGTGTTTTGCTCCGCCCGCAGGCGGTACTATTTCCGCATTCCTTTTTCAACTACTACTTTGGCTTCGCCTCACTCCCCATATCGCGGAACGAAATATAATCTTTCGGCGGCTGTGTAATGTTTTTGCCTTAAGCGCGGTTATACTTATCGAATAACCGATATGAAAGAGGTAAAAACGCGATGAAAACAACCGCCGCTCTAGTTGCGGCCCTGATGCTTGCATTCCTTTTCGCCTGCACAGCGCAAAGCAGCGGCCCCGCAGCCTTCGGAGACAACATGAAGATTGCCGCCGCAGAGGCGAGAGAACTCGCGAAGCCCGAACCCGAGCGGTTCGAGACGGCGCGCAAAATCGCCGCGTCCGCGAACGATTTCGCGTTTAAGCTGAGCGCGGCGCTCGCGAAGGAGGCTGGGAGCGAAAACGTGTTGTGCTCGCCCATATCCGTATGGCTGCCGCTGGCGGCGCTCGCGAACGCCGCAGACGACGCTCAAGGCGTTGCTTCCGCCCTGGGAGCGCAGGGCATGACGGCGGACGATATCAACGCCGCCGCTTCCGCCATCCTCTATGACCTTACGCTGAAAGCGGACGAACCCACGCCGGAGGAGGCGGAGGAATACGCGCAGCTGTTCGGGTACGAATACCATAACCCCTTCGCCATCGCCAACGCGGTTTTCGTGGGTAAAGGCGCGGCGCTGAACCCAAGCTTCGTCCAGGACTACGCGGATTATTACCGCGGCGCGGCGATAAACGTGGATTTCGCCTCGCCGGACGCCGTAAACGCCGTGAATAGCTGGGCGGACGAAAGCACGGGCGGCCTCATTCCTGAAATAATACAGGGCTTTGATGCTGATACGGCCGCCGCCATCGCAAACGCTGTCTATTTTTCGGACCGCTGGAATTGGGAATTCGACCCCGATAAAACGCAGGAGGACGTTTTTCACGCTTCGGGCGGCGATGTTAAGGCGCGTTTCATGCCGCGCGAAGGGGATATGCTTACCTATTACGAGGACGGGCGGGTTCAGGCTATGCCGCTTTCATTCAAGACCGGCGGCGGCATGATGATAATATTGCCGAAGGACGGCGACGCGAACGGCCTCCTGGCCTCGATGACGTACGATTACTTTCAGGAGATACGCGAGGATTCCATCCGCGCGACGGGCAAATTGCTCCTGCCCCGCTTTTCTATGGACTCGGGCGTCATGGATTTGCGCCCCGCGCTGGAAGAATTGGGCTTCTCGAGCCTGTTCGAGCGGGAAGCCGCGCCGCTTACAGGCCTCGTCGAGGGCGCGCCGGTTTGGCTCTCGGGCGCGGTACAGAAGGCGCGCATAGAGGTGGACGAAAAGGGCACGACCGCCGCCGCCGTAACCGTCATACCCGCTCCGGGCATGGCGATGCCCCAGCCGACGGAGCCCTTCGAGATGAGATGCGACAGGCCGTTTGTAATCGTGCTGTACGGGCGCGGGGATACAGTCGTTTTTACGGGCGTCGTGAACCGCCCGTGAGTATAATTGAGTCTATGCCAAATCAATGAACTCAGTCTTTTAGCTTCACGATCGCCTCGACCTCGCACACAGCGCCCAGCGGCAGCGAGGCCACGCCGACGGCGCTGCGGCTGTGCAGCCCCGCGTCGCCAAAGGCCGCGAGCATCAGCTCGGAAGCGCCGTTGATCACCTTCGGCTGCGCGTCGAAGTCCGGTGCGCTGTTTACGAACCCAACGAGCTTAACGACCCGCTCGACCCTGTCCAAATCCCCGGCGAGGGACTTGATAACGGCCAGGCAGTTTATTGCGCAGAGCTTCGCGGCTTCGTACCCGTCCTCGGGCGAAACGTCAACGCCCAGCTTGCCCTTCTTCAGCGCGCCGCCGCTTACCGGCAGCTGCCCGGAGGTATAGACGAAGCCGCCGGCTTCTACGCCGGGCACGTACGCCGCGACCGGCTTGGGCGCTTCGGGGATTTCGATTCCTAGCTCTTTAAGCCTGTTTTCTACGGCGGACATTTATAAATCCCTCCAATGTTATATTCTAGTAACAGTATACATCCCATCTTGTACTCTTTTCAATACGCGGGCGGTCATCGGCCGCCAATATGTATTTGGCATGACCGTGTTCATGAAATTGACATATTCATGCCTTTTTCTTTTATTATATTCTTCGGGTGATTTTTAGAAAGACGACTGACTTCAAGCGCGAGATAAGCGCAAAGGTGTTTTCGGCGGCCTTTTTGGCCATACTTATGGCAATGGCGTCGGGAGCGCTCACGGGCTGCGCGCGCGTATACCCCGCCGCGGCCAGTGCGACGGCGGCTCCCGTCTTCGGCGCAGAGGACCCGGAGCAGCCGCAAAGCTCTTCGGACTGCTCCGGGCTGATCGTATCCGTTACCCACGAGCAGATATCGCTCCTGCCGAGCGCGCCGTGCGCGGAAGACGCCGGAGAGGCTCCGCCTGCCGCTGGGGGCGCCGATAGCGGGGAACGGCTTGCGTTTCTCTCCTTCCCGCTCGCAGATGGCGTCCGCATCCGGCAGTCGCGCGGCGGGGAAAGCGCCGAATTGGTGAATTTACAGCCCTACGAAATCATACCGGGATTTTACGCCGAGGTATGGCTCGATCCGGCGGGCAGCGCCGATTATATCCGCGTTTCGGTGCGCATGCGCCTGGAAGCGTAGCAAGGGCGGGAAAGCCGTGTCCCTACTTGCCTTAAAGCGACAAAAATGGTAGGATGGGGAACGGAAACGCAAAACGTACCCGTGGAGGTTCGATGGAGAGCAATAACGCGATCAAGCCCAAAAAATCGCGAAGAATTTGGCATATTCTATATATAATCCTCACGTTTGGGGTCTTGGTGGTATTCGGGCTGCTGGACGACGAAGTACAAAATATATCCGACGCCCTAGAAGCCCTCAACCCCGCCTATCTCCTGCTCGCGCTCGGTTCCATGATTGTGTTCTGGTTTGCCGAGGGCGTTTTAATCCATTTGATTACCAAATATCTGCACGGGCCGATCCGCCTGCGCTCCTCGCTGCTCATATGCGTCATCGGGCAGTATTACAGCGCGCTGACGCCCTTCGCCTCGGGCGGGCAGCCGATCCAGGCCATCTACATGAAGCGCTACGGCGTTCCTGTCGGCACGTCCACGAGCGTACTCGTGATGAAATTCCTGCTGTGGCAAATCGGGGTGCTGCTCGTCTCGGGCATCGCCATCTTCCTGAACGTGGGCAATCCGTTCAGCTCCGGCATCGCGGCGGTCGTCGTCGTGGGCTACGTGCTGAATTTTATCGTCCTCTTCGCGGCGGTAATGGCGATGTATAAGCCGATATTTATCACGCGCATCGGCGACGCTATCATAAGCTTCCTGGGGAAAAGCCGCATCATAAAGCGCGCGGACCGGCTGGAGCGGCTGTACGATAAGCTGCACGCGACGCTCGCGGACTACGGCCACGCCATGAAGACCGCGCGCGCGCTGAAGGGCAGGGTGTTCGTGCTGCTGTTTGGTACGCTCGTGGAGTTCTTCGCGTATCTGGGCGTGACGTACTTCATCTATCTCGCATTCGGCAATTCGGGGCAGTCGTTCCTGTATATCGTGCTGCTCCAGTCCATCATCTACGTGACGGTTTCCTTCTTCCCGCTGCCGGGCGCTTCGGGCGCTTCGGAGGGCGGGTTCTACCTCGCGTTCAACTCGATCTTCCCTAGCGCGCAGACGTACGTCGCGATGCTGCTCTGGCGCGCGTTCACCTATTACATCAATATCATCGTCGGCGCGACGATGGTGCTCATCGACAGCATTTTGCAGGCGCGGGTCAAGAGGCGCGTGGGGGCAAGCGAAGCGCGGTAGGAATGGGAACCCACCCATTTTAGATTTTTAATGGAATGACCTGAATATCTATAGTATACTTAAATACAGGGAATTTGGGTGGCGAAGTATGAATGATAATAAAATTTTGCCGGTCAAAAGCGATATAATATTTCGTTTGTTCTTCGCCGACGAACGCAACGAAGAATTTTTAGTCGGTTTCCTAAAATCCGTGCTGCGGCTTCCGGAGGACGATTACGACGAAATTGAGATCATTGATCCCCATCTTTTGCGAGAATTTAACGGCGATAAGCTGGGTATAATCGATGTGAAGCTCCGCACTAAAAGCCGCAAGATCGTGCACATTGAAATTCAGTTATCCGTTGCGGCGGAGATAAAAGAACGTTTGGTATATTATGACGCCAAGCTGATTACGGAGCAAATTGGCAGCGGCGACGATTATAGCATTATACACAAGGTAGTCAGCATCGTGATATTGGACGAAAATCTGATTACAGACAGCCCGAATTATCATCATCGCTTCACATTGTACGATGCGGACGCCGGAATTGAATTGACCGACCTTATCGAGATTAATACGCTCGAGTTGCAAAAATTGCCAAGCGATGCGGATGGGACGCCACTATATGACTGGGCGCGTTTTATCGCCGCCGAGACAGAGGAGGAGCTGGAAATGTTAGCCGAGAGGAATCCTGAAGTAAAGAGAGCAGTTATCAAATTTCGCGAACTCTCCGCGGACGAGCGCGTGCGCGATACTTATTTCCGTCGCGAAATGATGCGGCGGGATATAGCTTCGCAAAAAAAGCGGGCGCTCAAGCAAAGAGATTTAGAGATAGCGCACAAGCTCATGAAAATGGGGTTATCAGACGATCAGATCGTTGCTGCGACGGACTTGACTATAGAAGAAATAACAGGTCTTAGGGAAAAGGAGTAATCTAGCGCGCTTTTGCGCTGTGTTCTGAGCGGAGTGTCAAGGACTTGCCCCGGATCGAGATAACCGAAAGCGATTACATCGGGGAGGTTACATCGGATGCGCCTCTCTCGGAATGGCCCGGCGAAGACGGGCAGTCGAACTGGCTAAAGCCAGGCTCGCCCTACGCGCGATACGGAAGCGGCATTATCGCCAAGCACCCTTTTGAAAACGGCTGGGAGCTGTTCGAGGTCGATAAGCTGCCGCAGGGCATATGGGCGCTGGGAGTTCTGCCAGACGAGCGGATGATCGCATATGTAAAGGAGATCGCCGGCCGGGATATCATGCAGACCGTCCTGCGCTACGAATACGACGGCGAAAAGCTATCCGTCAATCCAAACGGCTACTTTCAGCCCGCATTCCGGGGATACGGGCTTGGCGACGATTACAACATCTACATTCAGGACGGCAAACCCGGCAGATGGCTTGAACCCGGTACGATAATCGACCCAAGCAATTTGAGGGACGCCTGGCAGGACAACGAGATATTCCGCTTCGTCTATTATTCGATGCCCGATAAGAGAACGCAATATTTCCTGGCGGTCAGCGAAAAGCGGATCGTCATTCTCGACGAATGGATTACGAGTCCAAACGAAGAGTTCCCGCTATCGCCCGAAGATGTGACTTCGGAAGCGATGCTCGAAGAGTTCAAGAGCCTGTTCGCGGAGCTTAAGGGCGAGTCGCTGGTGAATATTTTAGAGCCGCTGAAATAAATAATCGCGGCTGATCAAAAATGGTTTGAGCCAAGCGTAAAGCATAATATTGATTTATGCTTTACGCTTGCGGTATACTATCTTCAAAGGGAGTGATTCTTAATGGCGCAAGCAATGGTCAATTTCCGCATGGACGAAGATTTAAAAGCGGGTATGGAACAGGTATGCAAGGAAATGGGGTTAAGCATGACCGCGGCTTTCACGATCTTTGCGGCTAAAGTCCATAAAGAAAGAAGAATCCCATTTGAAGTGACGGCGGATCCCGATCCGTTTTACTCGGAAGCGAATGTGAGGCGCTTGCGCAAAGCGATTGCGGATGTGGAATCCGGGAAGGCGAAGCTTTCCGAGCATGAGCTTATCGAGGCGGACGATGATTAAGCTATGGTACGATGACGCGTGGGAAGACTACCTTTATTGGCAGGCACAGGACAAAAAAACCTTGCGGCGCATCAATATACTGCTGCGAGATATAGAGCGGAACGGTTACAAGGGCATTGGAAAGCCGGAGCCGCTTAAGCACAACTTACAAGGCTTTTGGAGCGTCGTTATCGATGAGAAAAACCGGATCGTTTTTCGCATCGAGGACGGAAGGCTGGAAATATGGCAATGCGGCTCCCATTATCGCGATAGGTAAGATTTATCATATTGTTCATTGATATATCCATGCAAGGCACTTACAGTATATGGTGAAAACAACCAAATATAAAGGAGTTGGGCGGCGTGGAAAAGATGAGGCTCGGCAAGACAAATCTTGTCATCTCCCGCATGGGCTTCGGCGGCATTCCGATTCAAAGGCTAAGCGACGAGGATTCGACTGCTCTTCTTTGCGCCGCGTATAAAGGCGGCGTCAACTTTTTCGACACCGCCCGCATGTATACGACCAGCGAGCGCAAGATGAGCCTCGCGCTCGGCGGCGTCCGCGATAAAATCTTTATCGCCTCCAAGACCACGGCCGAAACCGGCGAGGGGTTAGAAAAGGATCTTGCGACGTCGCTCTCCGAGCTAAAAAGCGAATACATAGACCTATATCAGTTCCACAACGCCGCCCGAATACCGCGCCCCGGCGATGCAAGCGGCCTCTATGAAGCCGCGCTTAAGGCAAAGGCCGAGGGTAAAATCCGGCATATCGGCATAACCAGCCATCGCCTGCCGCTGGCGAAGGAAGCGGCCGAGAGCGGCCTGTTCGAAACCGTGCAGTACCCGTTCAGCTGCCTGGCCTCCGATGAGGAGATCGCGCTCGTCGAGCTGTGCAAGGAGCGCGACGTCGGCTTTATCGCCATGAAGGGGCTCGCGGGCGGCCTCATAACCAACGCGAAGCCCACGTTCGCGTTTTTGCGTCAGTTCGAAAACGTCGTCCCGATCTGGGGGCTCGAGCACATGTGGGAGCTGGAGGAATTTCTCGGCTACGAGGCCGCGCCGCCCGCGATGGACGCCGAAATGCGCGCGGCCATCGAAAAGGACAGGCAAGAGCTATCGGGGAATTACTGCCGGGGCTGCGGGTACTGCCTGCCCTGCCCCGCCGGCATTCCGATTCCGAACGCGGCGCGCATGCGGCTGTTTCTTGCCCGCATGAACTGGCGCAACTTAATCGACGAAGAGAATAAGGCCAGCATGCGAAAAATCAACGGCTGTACGCGCTGCGGCCATTGCGCCGCGCATTGCCCCTATAAGCTGGCGCCGACAGAGCTGCTTAGCGAGAGCCTTGCCTATTACGAGAGCTTCCTGCTTTCGCATCAATAGCCGCGCGAATTTTGACAACGCATGGGCCGGATTGTATAATCGGGAAAAAGATGTTCATGATTATACAAATATGAACATCCTGGAGGCGGCGATGACAAAATATTCGCTGGTGGTTCCGCTGTATTTCGAGCAGGAGGTCCTGCGCGAGGCGCACGCGCGGTTTCTCGCCGTCATGGAAGGCCTTTCCGGCGGCTTTGAGATCATCTACGTCGACGACGGTTCCCAAGACGCCACCTTTAGCATCCTCTCCGAAATCGCCCGCGGCGACGAGCGCGTAAAGGCGCTGCGCTTTTCGCGCAATTTCGGGCACCAATTGGCCGTAACGGCTGGTATCGACGCCGCGAAGGGCGACGCCGTCATCATAATCGACGCGGACTTGCAGGACCCGCCGGAGCTGATACCCGAGCTCGTGGAAAAATGGGTCGAGGGGTACGAAGTGGTCTACGCCCAGCGCCGCAAGCGCGAGGGCGAAACGGCCTTCAAAAGGCTCACCGCATCAATGTATTACCGCCTGCATAACGCGTTTTCCGGCGTAAAGATACCGCTCGATACGGGCGATTTCCGGCTCATCGACCGCAAGGTAGCCGACGAATTACGCTCCATGCGCGAGCACAACCGCTTCCTGCGAGGGCTAACGGCGTGGGCGGGCTTCAAGAGCTGTCCCGTCGAGTACGACCGAGCGCCCCGCAAGGCTGGGGAGACGAAATACACGCTCAAAAAAATGCTTAAGCTCGCGGGGGACGGCATCACCGGCTTCTCCGCCCGGCCGCTGCAAATGGCGACGTGGATCGGCGCAGGCCTGTTCGCGCTTTGCGGCCTCGCGCTAATCGCGCTCATCGTTCTGGCGATATGCGGCCTTAATTCGAGCGGGTGGCTGTTCGCGCTCGTGGGCGTTTTCCTCGTGCAGGCCGCTATCTTCATCTGCATCGGGCTGTTGGGCATGTATATCGCGCGCGTGTACGACGAGGCGAAGGCGCGCCCGCTGTATATCGTAAGCGAAAGAATAAATTAATACGTTGGGGTTTCTCGGCCAAACGCCGTGTGTAGGGGCGGCGTTTTGCCGCCCGTTACCAAAAGAAAACTTCCTAATGTAGGGGAGCACAGTGTGCTCCCGTGACATTCATGAATGCCTGTTTTGGGGTCGCGGGCGAACACTGTTCGCCCCTACAATCAATCGCAGAAATAAAATCTTTTTGGAGGAACAATGACCGATCCACGCATAGCGACTTTAGCAAACAATCTTTTAACCTATTCCTGCCGCCTTAAGCCGGGCGAAAACGTTCTGATCGAGTCCACCGGCGATAACGGCCAGCTCGTACCGGCGCTGATCAAAAAAACCTACGAGCTCGGCGGCTCGCCGTTCGTTAAGCTTGCCCAGCCGCGCGTTTCGCGCGAAATACTGCTGAAATGCACCGACGACCAAATGAAGATCATGGCCGAGGCCGATTCGCTGCTCATGAGCCGCATGCAGGCGTACATAGGCGTGCGCGGCGGCGGCAACGCGGCGGAGAATTCCGACGTCCCCAGCGACTGCCTCGACAGATATACCAGGCTCTATTCGCACCCGGTGCACTCCGAGCTGCGCGTGCGCAAGACAAAGTGGGTCGTTTTGCGCTATCCGTCGCCCTCCTTCGCGCAGCAGGCCGGAATGAGCACCGAGGCGTTCGAGGATTTCTATTTTAACGTCTGCAATCTCGATTACGCGAGGATGGACAGAGCAATGGACCCGCTAAAGGCGCTCATGGAGCGCACCGACCGCGTGCGCATTACCGGCCCCGGCACGGACTTAACCTTCTCGATCAAGGGCATATCCGCCATAAAGTGCGCGGGAGAGATGAACATCCCCGACGGCGAAATCTACACCGCGCCCGTGCGCGACTCCGTAAACGGGACGGTTTCGTTCCCCACGGCGCAGCTGCATCAGGGCTTTACGTACGAAAATATCGTCCTGACGTTCAAGGACGGCAAAATAATCGATTCCGCCAGCAACGACAAAACGCGCATGGACGCCGTGCTCGATACGGACGAGGGCGCGCGCTACATAGGCGAGTTCGCCCTCGGCGTGCACCCGCACATAACGCGCCCCATGCGCGACACGCTCTTCGACGAAAAGATCTCCGGCTCGTTCCATTTCACGCCGGGCCGCTGCTACGACGAGGCCGACAACGGCAACCAGAGCGCCATCCATTGGGATTTGGTATGCATCCAGACGCCGGAGTACGGCGGCGGCGAAATCTATTTCGACGACGTCCTAATCCGAAAGGACGGCAGATTCGTTTTAAAGGAGTTCGAAGCGCTGAATCCCGAGAATCTATAGAACGCGTTCGATCGAATATTTATTCGATTTCGCCGCAATATTATAAATTTCTATTCGGTACATTCTTGACAAACACGGTTGAAAGGCATACAATAACCGTGGTATTTGTATTGCATAAAAATGCGCTATCAGGAGGCTCTTTTCGTGACAAACGACGCGTACCTGCACCTTTCGACGGGCGAAACGCTAAGGGGCGAGCGCTTCGGCGCTCCCGCCGAGCGCCTGGGGGAACTGGTCTTCACAACCTCAATGACGGGCTATCTCGAAACGCTGACCGACCCGCGCCATTACGGCCAAATCGTCGTACAAGCGTTCCCGCTCATCGGCAATTACGGCGTCATCCCCGCCGACTTCGAATCGGACAAGCTGTACTTAGGCGGCTATATCGTGCGCGAATGGTGCCCCGCTCCGTCGAACTTCCGAAGCGCGGGGCGCATAGACGCGCTGTTGGCCGAGCACGGCGTTCCCGGCATTTGCGGCGTGGATACGCGCTTTCTAACGCGCCTTTTGCGCGATAGCGGCAAGATAAACGCGCTTATCTGCGATAAGCCGGAGCTTTCGGAAATCGAAAAGAAAGCGCTCGCTGACTACCGCTCCGAAAACGGCGTTCAGGCCGTAAGCTGTAAAGCGGCGTACCAAATCGCGCCCGAAAACGGGCGGCGCGTCGCCGTCGTCGATTTCGGCGTAAACAGGGGCTTATTGAACGCGCTGGCGGGTCTCGGCTGCGCGCTGACGGTCTTTCCGCACGATACGCCCGCAAACGAAATTCTGGCGCGGGGCTTTTCAGGCTGTGTGCTCTCCGGCGGCCCGGGCAGCCCGGAGGATAACGCCGCCGCCATCGAAGCTATCGGGGCGCTCGCGGAGGCGAAGCTGCCTCTCCTCGGCGTCGGCTTAGGGCACCAAACGCTCGCGCTTTCGCGGGGCGCGACGGCATATAGGCTCCCCTTCGGGCACAGGGGCGCGAACCTGCCCGTGCGCGACGCTAGTTCCGGGCGCGTGTACATAACGAGCCAAAACCACGGCTTCGCTGTCGATATACAAACGCTCCCAAAAGGCGCTAAGCCGCGCTTCACGAACATAAACGACGGCAGCTGCGAGGGGCTGGAATACGAGAACATCCCCGCGATATCCGTGCAATTTTCCCCGGAGGCGGGGTGCGAATTCGTGCTGGATGAATTTGTCGCGCTGATGGGGAGCCATCCGGCTTGGGTCTAGCTATGGGGTCATAAACACCCGGCCCTGCGGGGCCACCCTCTTTGTTAAAGAGGGCAAAGGATCGCTTGAACGCTGGCGTTCGGTTTATGATAACCAAAAACCCCAGCCCTCTTTAGTAAAGAGGGTGCCGTCCGCAGACGGCGGGTGTTTTCCCGCCCGCAGGCGGTGGTATAATCGTTTATCT
>QMCE01002433.1_pt1 | contig 10985 bp, 15 predicted proteins | sample 1821851 | NCBI WGS metagenome assembly QMCE01 (sample SAMN09453174, study PRJNA476694) | Termite gut metagenome, whole genome shotgun sequencing project. | isolation source: worker | host: Odontotermes sp. | place: South Africa:Pretoria | collected 2016-01-28
TTCCACCTTCAATGTACAGAGAGAAAATGGCTGCCTTAGAAAAAGCAGCTTAAAAATTTAGGGTGTTTTGGGACTGCTCGGTTATTGACTATTTCAGATCGCGCAGTTTGTCAATGTCGCTGACAAGGTCTACCGGAACCTTCCGTCCCTGACTGTCAGTCATGTATTCTTGTTTACTCATGGTTTTTTCTCCTATTAAAAATGTCTAATTCCTTCCGCAACTGCCATTTCTTTCTGTATATTCTTATTCGTTCGTGGCGGCAAAATCTGATTAGCCTGTTAGTGAGATATTTTCCTGTAAAAAGAGGATGTTCCGGCATACTCATACGGCCTCCTTCCATTGAAAAGAGAGCTGCTTTCTGGTTAAACCGCGACTTTTAAGATAGCCGTTATTCACACTTGTCCACGGACCATCTGAACAAACGGTACATGGTCGATACGCTTCTCCAGATTTATCAACAACAATTTCGGGTACACAGAGATAAGCTTTTCCATATCCAAAAGGGAAATCACCATAAACAACTCTGGTTTCAATTTCTTTCCCATCAACAGTAATTACACGTGACAATTGAAAGCGCAGTTTACGAACACTCATACCGCCCCCTTCTCGCGCGATGCGGCAAGCAATGCGTCAAACGATTCGTAACCCAAAACATCAGCTAAGGCGTTTTTTACCTTATCCGAATTCTTGCGCCCCTTCAAAAAGTGTGTTATCATTGGTTGGGAACAGCCTGACTTGATGATGATTGGTTTGTAGGTAAGATTCCGAAGAATAAGCTGACACCTTAGCCAGGCACCTTCCGCGGGCGTAACCGGTCTTCCTGTTGCTCGGCTTTTTTTGTATGGCACTTTGTGTTCCATAATGCGGCTCCTTTCCCGCTCTTGGCGGGGAGTTGATAGTGATTGAAGGGGGTTCTGATTGGTTGTCATGACCCCTTCAATTTTTTCTTTAGTTAGTATTTTTTATTACTAACTTTGATATTATTATCAGCGGATTTAGTTTAAATGTCAAGCGAAATATGTTAAAAGAGGTTATCTTTGAGAGAAAATATCGATATAGCAAAAAAATTGAGCGAAATACGTTTAAAAACAGGCAAGAGTCAAGCTGATTTTGCTGGAGAGGTAGGAATCCCCCAAACTACTTGGTCAGGGTATGAAAGAGGACAGACTACTCCTAAGATGGGGGTTTTATGGGCGCTTGCGGCAAAAGGCTATGTTATTGAGGGTCTGACTTCAAACTTTATAGACGATATGCCAGTAGAAGCAAGAAAAGAAATTGAAGAAAAGACACAAATTATTAGGGCTGCTTTCCCCGAAGACATGTTGCTTGAATCAATTAGGCAATACGTGGAGTATGTTTCAAAATTTGATTTCTTCAAGTTTTCTGATAACAAACCGCTTGCGATTCCCTCAAATGAAGATGATTATCACGCAATGGTTTTGCTCCCTCTTTATTCTCAAAAAGCATCAGCCGGACCGGGACAGGAACTTACCCAGCTTGAAGAAAGCAAGTACATGCCGGTACTTCTCCGGCTGCTAAGAGGAGCCCAGCCCAAAGACTGCGGACTCATAACCGTTCGAGGCGATTCCATGACGGATATCGGACTTTTTGATGACGACATTGCAATCTTTGATAAATCCCGAATTGAAGGCGATGGAATATATGTCATAAGCGTCGCATCGGAAGTCCGTATCAAACGGCTTGAGTACAAAATCTTTGACAAAAAAATCATCATCAAAAGTGAGAACGCAAAACGTTATCCCGATCCGGAAATCATCAGTTATGAACAGGCAGAAGAAATGCTTCAAATCCACGGCAAAGTATTAGGATGGATACACGGACATCCGTATTGATAAATATTGAGAGGGGGGAGAAAGATGAAATTTTTATTATCATTTGCTGCGATTTTCTTATTTTTTCTAGTAGCAATAATCTCTGGTGTAATCATGTATATGCGGTTTTCACAAGGGAAGTATGTTTTTGGAAAAGAAATACCTGAAGAAAAAAAGACTGTTGTTAAATACAGATATATATACACCGTATTAGCATTGTTTGGATTAGGAATATATTTTGGCATATTTTTTGACTATTCTCCTTTTTTCCCCGAAAGACCACAACAACAAGCAGCCTCTCAACAACAAAAAGCAGGACTTGCCTATTCAGATAATTATACGCTCGAACATAAAGATGAAGTGCTGCAATATGTTAATCTTTTTGTTGCTTCTCGACCTTCCATTCAAAAATATTTTGATGCTATTGAATGGTCAGAAGCAATCCTTTACAACGAATTCTATAATTATCCTGCCGAAGAATATGGATGGATTAAGCAGATATATCTCCAAATCAAAATAAAAGACGAGGGGACAAATCTTCCTCCTGAATGGATGGCTGAAAGAAATGTTCTTCATTATTATCTTGGCGGCGGAACAAATCCCGGCGTTTATGCACAGAAAATTCAATCCCAATATTTTGCCGATATGCCTATTGATGAAGGAACAGATACCTTTTTGAGTATGCCGGAAATGGCGGGGATAGATTTGATTGGGGAGTAGAGGAAATTTTATTATAAATAAGGAGAAAAAGTTATGAGTAACAAAAGCAAAACATCCAACGAACAAAAACCAGAGGAAAAGACGAATGAAGAATCAGCTTCCCTTGGGGAAGAATGGGGAAAAGAACTTCCAACAGATAATCTTATTACGAATGAAGAATACAGCTATGGAGAAGAATGGCAAGATGATGGCGACATTATGAACGACGCGACAAAAGAAAAACGATAATACTTAACAGGGGAACGCTGATAAAGGCTATCGTACCTGCTGTAAGCAGATTTGCTCGGTATCTCATTATTTTCCGATTGTGTTTTATATACTGGTAAAAAGATGCAATCCCTCCGCTAAGGATTATTTCCAATTTTGCCTTATACAGTTTACCTGAAAAAAATTGTGAAGGAGTTCCATTTGTCCTAAAAATTTTCTTAGGAAAAACGGCCAAAGTTAGAAGAACTACTGTAATGACAAATCCAATGCAAGACATTATCAAAACAGGTTTGAACTCCAAATACTTTTGATTTTCCCACATTGCGACAAGCAAGCCGCACACTGCGGTAAAAACAGGTAAAGCAAAATTAAGCAGAGAAAAAGCCTTGTTGTTTAGGCTATTGAGGTCATCAATCAGTTTGTCATTATATTCCTGCGCTTCATTATAGAAGTATTCCATCTTTTCTTTATCGACAGTTTTCCAATCCAGTTCTTGAAAATTAATATCGACAGTTTTCTTATCGAGTTTTTGAAAATCAACCATACTATATGCTCCTTTTATAACTTATAGTCTATATATTTTATCGGAAGATTACCATCAATTTCTTTCACCTTCTAGGATTTGTTGAAAAAGTAATCCTCCTTTCCCCTATTCATTCCTATATAGATATTACTTTCATCTTACACCTAGCAGCTTTATGTGAGAATCCAGCAGAACGGAACTTTTCTTTATAGTTTGTGTCTCCGGCGATTTTTCCAGAAAGGTATAGTTTCATGTAATGCCTCAAAACAAAAAAACATGGGGGCGAGATTGCAAAGCCCCCATGATGCGGAACGTGCGTCCATCCGCGGGACATCCCAAAAGGAGGAACATGAACAGTGAAAGTCTATCAGGCAAGAGATTGAGAAATACTCTAATCGGGATTATTGAATAATTGACAGCTTGCGCGGAAGGTTTTATGATTAAAATGCGGTAGGATACTTTGAGAGGGTTCAGCTGGTAGCTTCGGATTTCGGCTGTAAAACCATACGGGCGGTAACGCCGGTACGTTGGTGCTCAAGGCAGTCCTACCTGATTTTTTTCAGCCTGGATATTCGGTTGTATTCGGTCATCCCTCGATCAAGATCAGAACCTATATCGAGCTTGTACATTGTCGAAATTTTTGGAAGCATGAGCATCACACCCTTGTGAGCTTTTCCGGTCAAATCCGTATTCACCACGATTTTGAGAAAAACACTTTCCGATTTTTTCACCAGATAGATAAGGTCATTGTTATCAAGGTACACATCCCCGTCCAAGAGGTAATCGATGAGCTTGTACCAGTCTTCTTTATCGGGGGCGTTGTCCTGGCTTGTGTGCCGTCCGGCAAATTTCCGTGAATTCACCAAGCCTTCATTCAAGGTGATTAGGCTGTTATAGTCAAGGTTCTTCCCATTGGCTTTGACAGCGTCAAGAATCTTCCGGTCAAGGAATCCGACAGGCGTTGTGTTCCGGTCATCGGAAATAAAATCTTCTCCCCGCTTGAGCGCTGTCTCCACAAAAGAATAGTGTTCCTTTTTCATGATGGAATTGTTCATCAAGGATTGCATCACCGCATCATACTGTTCCGGAACTTTGTCCTGGGTTTTCCGAATAACCATGTCCATATTGGGAACGCGCCTGCCGGTTCTGCCGACATTCCAGGCAAAGCCTGGACTGACCCCTTCCGGGATTTTTTCAATCCTGCCCGTCCGTTCATCGACCCATATCTTGTACTTGGTTGGCGGAGCTTGGTCCTTTACTCTAGCAGTGTATCCAGGATTTCCGCTCACAGCAGGCGGAACCTTGATGCCGCTTTCTTCCAGTTGTTTCTTTCTCGCTTCGCTGACCGCCTGCGTCCAGCACTTACAGCCCCAATCATTTTTCGGATAATGGGTATCCCACCAGGGATCATCTTTCGGCAATATCAAGCCTTCCCAACTCTGATGATCCGGCCGGTGATTTTTTGACGGCCCAATCCGGTACATAAGATAGGGATGCAAGGGTGAATCCATCGTCCGCTGCCATCGTCCTTGATTATAGGCCTGACCGGTATTCATATCGTAAATCGTTTTGAGCCGCCGGTCACTTCCGAGTTGTGCGTTCACTGTTTCTCCGGTAACCGGGTCAATCATTGTCTTCTTTCCCCACCAGCCTTTTTCCTGCAAGGCAGGCGCAAGGTTCTTTTTGAAGGTTTCAAAACTCTCGCCGTTTTCAATTGCCTGTTCCACGGCTTTTTTAATATCGGAAAGTACATCGACCTGCATGGCTTTCGCAACCGTGAAGTTTGAAGCATGTTCTTCGTTCCACACATCACACCACGAGAAAGCCGGCCGCAGTTTTTTGTTCTTGATGTATTCTAAAGCATCGTTCTCTGTCATTCTGAAAACCCGTCTTCGCCGTCTACCCGGCTTTTAAAGGTGGCGGAAGCAAGGAGCCGCGCGATCTGATCCGGCGGCCAGCTTGACGCAAGCCGTGTGAGCTCTGCAAGAAAGTCTTCATAATTGTCTGTCTTGTCGGCAGCTTCTTCCAATACCGCATACATTTCTTCGGTTATTTCTGCAAAAGTTTCTTTTGCTTCAAAATCATTCTTGTACTGATTTTCTGTTGAAGAACTTTCAGCGGCATTCAAAGCAATGTACCGGGCATGATTTAATTCGGCCATACCGAGGGGCACGGCCGGTTGTTCGAGTATTTCATCTTTTTCCCCGGGCGCCGTGAGGGTAAGCAGTTCCAGCATTTCGCTGGCTTTTACCTTGAGGCCAAGGGGCGCGAGTTTCTGTACCGCGTCCACAATGAAAGCAGCATCTTTTGTTTCGGGGACTATCGTCTTGATTTTCGGGTATGCATCACGCGGCCCAAAATTATAATTCACGTAGGGAATCACAAGGTCGCGGTTATAGGTCTGGTCTCTTTGTGCGGCATCAGCCTTTTTAATATCCTGCCGGACTTCCGCCTGTTCATTGCTGTCGCCCAGTCTTCCCGGCGTACCTTCCGCGCTCGCCGTCTGTCCCAGAACGAGCTTTGAAAGCTGCTTATCAACCCATTCGGCCATATCTTTGTACACAGACGAATTGGTCCCGGTCGTTTTTGATTCGATCACATCAATAATCATGGAATCGGGAATTACCGCGCCCACATCCGTCCCGATGGCGGCGACCGCCCGCTTCAAGGTATTGATGTCTTCTTTCGTTGCTTTCTTTCCGTATTTCCCCAAACGGACAGGATACCCAAAGCGGTCGGCGAAGGCTGCCCAGCTTGTAACGTCATAGTTCTTGATAAGCCAGTAAAACAGGGCGGTAAAGGAAAGTCCGCTTGTAATCTGCATTCCCGATAACAGATTCGGTTCATGGATGATGTAGCGGTTCGGTTCGAGCGGCGTAAGCCCCGCGCCGTGAATGTCCCGCAGACAAAGTACTCCGGTATATTTGTCATACGCAAACCACCGGGGATCACGAAACTTGAATGTCTTATATTTCCATCGTTTCCCGGAAGTATCCCAAATCGGTTCATTCACCGAAAAACCTTTCCCCAGAGCATCAAGCGTATTCTTGTTCAGGTCCATAATGTCAGGGTGTTCGAGGATGTCCATCTGAACCGCCTCGGCGATTTTCTTGTCTTCCGGAGAATCACTTGCGGGAATGACAATCTGTTCCAAGGCTTCTACCGTATGCTTCCGTGTAGACAACACCGAACGGTAATGAGCATCACGCTGTTCCAGTTCCTGGGCGATTTCCAGATATTCCGATGGATCGTCTCCGTTCCTTACCGCGTCAAGAATGGACGCCAGTTTTGCGGGACTCAATCCCCGGACAAGACCGCCTCCCCAAAGGGAACGGTTTGAATTGGGAACAGAATACGCCTGTTCTGTAGATGCGCTTTCTTTATCCGGCATCTTCGCGGGGTCTATTGTTTCCGGTTTTTGAAAGCGATTCAGAAAATCTATAAAGCCCATATATCCTCCTCCTTATCCCGAAAGCGGTTCTCTGTCGTTACTGATTCAAAGGCAAACTTGTGATACCCCGCATCCTCATCTTCAAGAATGGCATACGTAACCATGAGCTTCGCAATCGCCCCGTCTCCGTGACGCCGTTCTCTCGGTCCTCCGCTTCGCTCCAGTACGCGGGGAATTCCGGCCTTTAAGCCCACGACCCGAAAATCTTCCCGGATAAATATGTCGTCAGGAATATTGGTTGTACCGTCTTCCATGTGTTCTTTGAGCTTTGGAAAGTTTTCCGCATACCAGGCGGTACTGATCATCACCTGGTGGATGTATCCCGGCCATTCCTGTGCCGCGAGTTCCGCTATCATCTGCCCGTTGCCGCGGGAATCAAAAGCACCGCCGCCAAAGTTTGGGATTTGTTCCATCACAAAATAAACGGCCTGCCATTGCTGATCAAAAGGAACGTTGCGTAATTCAATTACAAGGAACGTAAGCTGTTCTCCGGAAGGAAGCAGTTCGTCAAAAAATAAGACTGTCAGGTCACCGTTACGGGCAAAGTCTTCTCCCATAAAAACCGGATTCGTTTTGCTTTTAAGGATGTCCCGGACTTCTCCTTTAAGCCACCTGTCAAATTCCTTCCTTCGTTTTTCCTTCTTCTCAAAGACAAAGGAATCATCACAAGATTTCCGAAGAACCTTCACATGCGGATCAGAAACAGCTTCCAGTAGAACAGATGGGAAATACCGGGTTCCCGCCCGGACCGGAATACAAAACAATTCTTCATCGGCGGCATCGCCGTAATCTGCTAATAAAGTACTTTTCCATTCCGCTTCAAGTTCCGGTGTCCATTGCTGTTTCTTAACCTGGCATATCCGTTTGTACAAACCTTCGTTCAATGCATCATCAATCGTGGTTGTATGCAGTGAATACTTTTTCTTGCCTTCCTTGATTTCCTTAATCAATTCATTGAAGGGATTATCATCGCCGTTGTGCGTAGACAGAATAACAACTTGACCGCCCCACATGAGCAAAGCCATAGCCGCTTTTAAGAGTTCACCAAGATCCTCAACAAATGCCGCTTCATCGATAATAACCCGCCCTTGTTTCGACCGGAGTGATCGGGCAACAGACGGCAGACACCAGATTTCAAAACCGGACGCGAAGCGGATACGGTACACGGTGATGTCTTTATCCTCATCTTTGACGGCGACTTCCTCAACCTCCGAAGCCGCGGCGTTGATATGCTTTGCCCAGAACGCGCAGTCCCGCGCAAACTGTTGGGTCATCTCTTTACTGTAAGAAAGATAATAGGTTGATTGCCCGCCCGCTTCTTTGCTCTTGGCGGCTTCCATAACCGAAGCCAAAGCCTCAACGTAAGATGCCCCAATCCGCCGGGACTTCTCCCACACTTTTACCGTAGATGTGTCTTGAATCCATTTTTTCTGATAGGGTAAAAGGACATCCTCTTCTCTCATGGGTTTGCCTTAAAAAAAGCACGGGCAAATCCCGGAGGTGTAATTGCTCGTAATTCGGCACGGCTATAACCTTTGCCGGCATATTCTTTTCCCGATTCTGGACATGTTGACCATGCGAAAGAATTTGATTTCCCAGATGCATAACGCTTTGTCATCGCAGGATGTGTTGGTCTTTCTGTTTGTTCTATTTTTGGAAAATTAAAAACCCCCCCATATTTCTGTTGGTTTGATTCCTATATCACCGAATTGCCACTGTTCAAAACAAAACGGCGCTTTCCCAAAAAATTGCCGCAAATAACCGCGTGGATTTTCCAATGCCCAAAAATGGAGATTACATTGTAATCGGATTTTCCAGATAATTTCCAAACACGCATTAACAATTTCCAATCCTTCCGCGAAATTACGTTTTCGGCGGCTCCCATTTTTCGCTAATGAAAACTCGGTACATGGAGGTGCAGCCAAAATTCCATATACGGCTTTTGGCGGTTCATAATTTCGTACATCATATTCTGGTAATGTTATCAGTCGCACATCATAACCAGCCTCTTTATATGGTCTTGACCAGGCGCCGGTTCCACCACATAGATCAAGAATTATTTTATGGTCATTTGTCCCCTTCATGATTAGAGTCCCAAGATTTGTTTTTTGATGATCGTGACCGTTTCTGCGCTTAATCCGCTAGACTTTGCGTTTTGTTCCACTACCGAGGCGGCTTCCAGAAGCGCTGCTTTTCGTACTTCTTCGGTGCGTTCCGCGTTCAGTTTTTCAGCCTGTTCCAGTTCTTTTAAACCGCGTGAAAGCCGGTAAAGCATATCCGCAATTTCTGTTGTTTTCGTTTTGCCGTCTTCACGGATTTCGTCTATTTCGCTCATTAAATCAAACACCGCAAGGCGGATTTGTTCATTCACCACTTTGCCGAGTTTAATGCGGTTATCGGTTCCAAACTTATCAAGATACGCGTCCGCAACTTCTTTCGCCTGACGGTTCTTTTCCGCAAAGCGTTTCATTTTCTGCGCATAGCGATTGATCGAACTTTTAGACAAGAGCGGCTCACCGGCTTCGGCATTGATCGCGTCCACAATTTCCGCTTGGGTAACGGCTGGATTGTGAAGCATCTCGATGAGTTTTACACGGAGGTGTTCAGGAAGTCTGTCAACCGCGGATTTCTGGCCCACCTCTTAATCCTCCAGAGGCGGGTCAATTCCCTCCGCTCTTGTCTGTCCTAATGCGACATCGATTCCGGGCCGTAAAATCTTAACGATGACAAGTCCATATTCGGAAAGTCTGTCAGCATGTACATATCCCCGCTGTTCAAGCCAGTTAATTTGAGTATTGACTTCCGACACCGAGATATTGTGTCCGTAGGTTCTCAAAAGACGTTGCAGCATTTCGTTGGAAAGACTGCGACCGGGGTCCTTTTCCAATCCCTGGAGAATAACAATCCGCTGATTCGGCACAAAGATATTATCCACGGTTACTGCCTCCGGTCGGTGTATTGTTGATAAACCACTCATGGATGCTTTTCAGAACATTTTGCACCCCCTTAAATTCACCTTCAAGTGAACTCATCCGCCGTTGAATTTCCTGCATCACATTCTCTTCCAAGCGATGAACCCTTTTCTCAAGGCGTTCCTGCGCATCCTTCCGGTCATCCCGTTCCTGCCGAACCTCATTCTTGATTGATGCTTTAAGCGTTTCAAACTTTTCATCCTGCTTCTTTTTCCAATACTGAAAAACAGCAAAGGAAAGACTCAACACGGTTAAAAATGTTCCAAGAGCTGTCAGTACAAATTTCGCAATTTCCATTGTATAATCCTTTCCTTCACTCTATCTCTTTCCGATCGACAAAAGACTTTAACCGTCATTATGGAGAGATACAATAAAAGAAGAGTACTGAAACACCCGAAAATAAAGAAGGAGCGGGAATGAAAAGGTATACGAAGGAATTCAGAGAAGAAGCGCTGAGACTGTCTGATGACATCGGAGTGAAAAAAGCATCGGAACAACTCGGTGTATTGTACGGAACATTGGCAGACTGGAGAAAGCTAAGGCCGGCAAGAAAACGAGCGGCTTCGGAAAGAGATAAGCGAGATCACACGGGCGAATGAAATATTGAAGGATGCGCTGGGTTTTTTCGCGAAAGACCGGAAGAAGTAAGCAGTGAGAATCTCCACACCTACATGATGAAACGGGGAGAAGAAAAAAGATTGTCAGCGAGAGCGGGTATTACCAATGGAAGCAGAATCGGAGTAAGCCGAAAGCATGGCAGATTCTGCTTGAGGAAATATACAAGATACTCGAAGAACATAAGGACAATGAGAATTACGGAGTAGAAAGAATGCAGCTTGCATTGGAACAGAAAGGGATATCGAGGTCATATTCGACAGTAAAACGGGCAATGCAGAAGGGAAATCTGCTTCATGAGAGCCGGAGGAGTCCGGATGGGCTTACAAAAGCGGATAAAAAAGCGATGAAGCCGGAGAATATCATCAAGCAGGACTTCAGTGCCGAGGCACCGAATGAAAAATGGCTGACGGATATCACCCAGGTAAAGTGCAAAGATGGGAAATTGTACATCGCCCCCGTGTTCGATTGTTTTGGCGGAGAAATTGTGAGCCTTGCAATGGATACGAACATGAAGAAAGAGCTGTGCATTGATGCGGTAAAAGCGGCGTTCAAAACAAGGAGACCCCAAAACGGCATCATCGTTCACAGCGATGCGGGAAGTCAGTACACGAGTGAGGCGAATGGAAAGCTGGTTTGCCACATTGAAAAAGGAGAAAATGTA
>QMCE01002135.1_pt1 | contig 10981 bp, 8 predicted proteins | sample 1821851 | NCBI WGS metagenome assembly QMCE01 (sample SAMN09453174, study PRJNA476694) | Termite gut metagenome, whole genome shotgun sequencing project. | isolation source: worker | host: Odontotermes sp. | place: South Africa:Pretoria | collected 2016-01-28
ACTGTAGCGCAACAAACTATGCAACATCAAAACTTCTTTGCTTTAAACGCAGCAAGCAAACGCGGCGGGTATATACCGCCGCCTTGCTTACAACGCGTAATTCACTTTTTAGTTTGCCGCTATGTCAGCACGGCGGCGATGATCGCAACCACCAAAGCCACCACTATGACAGCGATGAATATGTTGATTGCCTTGAGCGGAATATTCAGCCCCATCCGGTCGTAGAGCTTATGGCTCAAGGGGCGCTTTTTTTCGGGCATATCGGCTCCTACTTCTTCACTATATATTTCCGGACGTCGATGGCGACGGCTAATATGATTATAAGCCCGCGGATGATATATTGCAGGTAGGCGTTGACCTGTAGGAAATATAGGCTGTAGTTGATGGCCTGTAATATTATGCTTCCAATTACAACGCCCATAATCGTCCCGACGCCGCCGTTAAAGCTGACGCCGCCTATAACGCACGCGGCAATCGCGTCAAGCTCGTAATTGATACCCGTGTTCGCGCCTACGCTCTGTATGCGGGCCGCTTCGAGGAACGCCGAGATACCGTAGCAGACGCCGGCGATGACGTGTACGAGCATGATCGTTTTGGTAACGGATACACCCGAAACAGCCGCCGCCTCCTGGTTGCCGCCGACGGCGAACATATTCTTGCCGAGAGTCGTGCGCGTCCAGACTATGTGCATTATGACGGCGCATATCAGGAAGTAGATAACCACGTATGGCAGCCGGAACTCGCCGATCCTGATCGTACCCGCAGCGATATCGAGGAAGCCCTTTTCAAACGAAGAGAGCGCCTGCGCCGTGCCGGAGGGCTGCGCTTCGATATAAATACACGTCAGGCCGTAGGCGACCAATTGCGTACCCAGCGTCACGATAAAAGGATGCATCTTTAAATATGCTACGCCAAAGCCGTTTACAAGGCTGAAGATAACGGCAATCAGTATGCTCAGCGCGAATGGGATAAGCAGGTTGATCGGCTGCGTCATGTCCTGGTAGTACCTGGAGGCGTAAGTAACGCTCTGTACCAAAGACGCCGTCACCGCCGCGGAAAGGCCCAGCACGCGCCCGATGGACAGGTCCGTCCCGGCGAACACGATAAGCCCCGCGACGCCCAGCGCCAGAATGCCTTTCGTGGAGGCTTGCTGGAGGATATTGATTACGTTGGACAGCCGCAAGAAGCCCGGATCGATGATGACAACGGTAATTAATATTATACCCAGAATAAAGTAGAGCGCGTAGTTCAGAAAGAACGCCCTTAGCTTTTTAGAGTCGATGTTCTTTATGATCTCCATAATTCACCTCATAAGTATTTGGCCGCAAGACGCATGACCGTCTCCTGCTCGCCCTTGATATCGCCAAAATCCTTTCCCCGCTCCAGAACACCCGCAAGCTGCCCGTTGCTCATGACAAGAATGCGGTCGCAAATGCCTAAAAGCTCCGGCATCTCGCTCGAAACCATTATGACGCCTTTACCCCTTGAAGCAAGGTCGATGATAAGCTGATAGATTTCGTATTTCGCGCCTACGTCGATGCCTCGCGTCGGTTCGTCCATCAAAAGGATATCCGGCTCCGTCAAAAGCCAGCGCCCGATGATCACCTTTTGCTGGTTTCCGCCGGACAGATATTTGATAAGCGTCTTCATGCCCGGCGTCTTTACGTCGATAGTGTCGATTACCCACTGGGTGTCCTTGTTGAACTTTTTACTCGATAGAAGGCCAAGCTTAACATAGCTTTGAAGATTGGCGATTATGGAATTAAATGTGATGTTAGCCTGGGGAAAAATGCCCGTGGCCCTGCGCTCTTCTGTTATGAGAGAAAATCCGTTTCTCTTTGCAAGATTTGTCTTGCTGTTGTTGACAATCTTGCCGCCCACTTTGATCTCGCCCGACTCCATGGCGCGGTAGCCGAACATGGTTTCCAAAAGCTCCGTCCTCCGGCTGCCGACCAGCCCAGCCACGCCCAACACCTCGCCTTTGCGAAGCGTAAAAGTTACGCCTTGGCAGGTGGGCATATGCTTGCCGGTAATGCCCGCGCATTCCATGAGTACTTCGCCGGGTTCGTTCGTCTTTGGGGGGAAGCGCTTTTCCATGTCCCGGTTTACCATCAGGCGGATGATCTCGTTGTCATCCAGCTCGCTGGACGGGCGGGTGGCTATCCACGCCCCGTCGCGCATGATTGTTACCTCGTCGCTTATACGCAGTATCTCGTCCATGCGGTGGCTGATATATATTATGCCGACCCCTTCCGCGACCAGCTTCTTGATTATACGGAACAGGTGGCCTACTTCTTCTTCCGTAAGCGAGGACGTGGGCTCGTCGAGCACCAGAACCTTTGCGTTATACGATACAGCCTTGGCGATTTCGACCATCTGCCGCTGAGAAACGCTCAGGGTTCCTATTAAGCGCCTTGGCTCCACGTTTATGTCGAGGGCTTTGAATACTCGCTCGGTTTCGTCGTGCATCTTTTTATGATCTACCAGCCCGGCCTTTTTGGGCCACCGGCCCAACCAGACGTTTTCCATAACGCTGCGGCGCAGCACCTGATTCAGCTCCTGATGCACCATGGCCACGCCGTTGTCCAGAGCGTTGCGCGGGTTTGCGAAATTAACTTCCGAACCGTTTATTTTTATAGTGCCGGCGTCCTTTTTATAAATGCCAAACAGGCACTTCATCAGAGTGCTCTTGCCTGCGCCGTTCTCGCCCATAAGGGCATGCACCGTGCCGGGCTTAAGCATAAGTTTGGCTTTATCAAGAGCCTTTACGCCGGGAAAGGCCTTGTCGATATCAGACATTTCCAGAAGGAAGGCTTGTTGATCCATAATCATTCTCCACTTACTACAGGATTTTGTGGATGACGCCTGTATTACAGGCGTCATCCACTTTCATTCCGGTGCGCTTGAAACTTCGCTTTTATGTCTGATCAGGTGATTTTTGCGTAGGGGATACGTACGGAGTAACCGTCCGGGGCGAGCTGATAATCGGTGCCATCGAGCCACGCCTTGCCTGTCGCGCCATTGATGGCGATACGGATATTGGCCTTGCCCATAGCGTCGCCATCCTGCTGCACCGTCGCCGTCATACCGCCGTTAGCGATTGATTCAAGAGCGGAGTCTACGGCGTCTACGCCGATGACCGTGATGCTCGGATCGCCCTCAACGCCGGTGTTGTAGCCGACGGCGTTCAGCGCGGCTACCGCGCCCATGCCCATCATGTCGTTATTCGCGAAGATAACTTCGATTTCTTCACCAAAGCGGGCCCATGCCGAAGTCATAGCGTCCATTGCCTGCTGCTGATCCCAGTTGCAGACCATCGTCTCGCCGAGCTGCTCGAGCTGTACGCCGTTGGCGATAGCCGTCTCGACGCTATACTGCGAGCGGGCGATCGCTTCCGGGTTTTGGGGCTCGCCCATGAACATCAGGTACTGGAGCACGCCGTCGCCGTTCGTGTCGATGGAGGGATCGGCCGCAAACAGGTCGGCCAGGATCTCGCCCTGCATGTCGCCGGCTTCTCTCGGCGTCGTGCCTACGAATATGGATCCGGAATCCACGATAACCTGTTGAACGGTGTCTTCGCTGGGCTCTTTGTTGTAGAACAGGAAGGGTACGTCGTTTTCCTTGGCCAACTCGACCAGCGGCATGCCGTTTTGAACCTCGGCGAGGTTAATAATGACGAAGTCGGGCTTCTCGGCGAACATGATCGTCGCCTGGTTCAGCTGGGTCGGGAAGTCATCGTTGGCGTCCTGCATGTTCAGGCTGATGTCGTAGCCGAGCTCTGCTCCTAGTTCAACGGCATACTTTTCCATCGCGGCGCGCACTGTTGAGCCATATGTATCGTCGTATTTCCAAACCAGAACGCCGATATTCAGGGGCGTAGGGCCTGCCGGAGCGGCGGGCTCGGGAGCGGGCGCCGGGGCGGCGGGTTCAGCTGCGGGGGCGGGCGCCGCTGGGGCTGGGGCCGGAGCGGCGGGAGCCGGAGCGGCGGGTGCCGGAGCGGGCTCTGCCGGAGCCGCAGGGGCGGCAGGCGCGCAGCCAAATAAAGCTGCAGAAACCATCAGCAGTGTCATAAACAACGCCAAGTACTTTTTCATTATGTATTCCTCCTATTATTTTTTAGAACGCCCGCGGCGCTCTTTGACGATACAGAAAGATTGGACTTCGGTAAAAAAATATAATAATTAACCTTTATGACTTTGCATTATATGGCATAACATTATATAATAATAGTGAGATATGAATCAAAAGTAGCAAATTTGTTTTAACAGGGGTCGTTGTGTTGAATTACGATGCTATAAGACTTCATGAGCTGTTAAAAAGTTTCTATTTACTGACAAAAATGAGCATCGGCATGTACGGTACGGACTATTCTAAAATCGCCGAGTATCCGGGCCAAGGCTGCGAATTTTGCGCACGGATCCGGCGCGATCCAAACGCAGAGAAAAACTGCCTCATATCCGACAGGGACGCCTTGGCGCACTGCCGCGAACAGAACCGGTTTTATTCTTATATATGCCATGCGGGCTTAATGGAAGTCATAGTACCTATCAGGCACGGCAGCGTGGTCATTGGCTACATGATGTTCGGCCAGCTTTTACAGCGCGACGATAAGGACGAATACTGGCCCGAGGTAAAAAGGCGCTGCGCGCGCTACGACGTAGGCGAGAAAGAATTAAAGGAAGCGTTCTATCGGATCAAGCCAGCTGAAATGGATCAGATTCTCGCGGCGGTGATGATTTTAGAGGCGTGCTCCGGATACTTGTGGATGCCTTGGTCGGCGATGCCGGCGGAAAGCAGCATGCCGACTAAAATAGACGAATACATTTCAGAAAATATTGAAGGTGATTTATCCGCCGCAGCTCTTTGCAGCAATTTTCAAATCAGCCGTTCCAAGCTTTACAGGATTTCCAAAGAATATTTCGGCATGGGCATCGAGCGGGTCGTAAGAACAAGGCGGATAATCAGGGCCAAGGAACTGCTTATGGGCGCGTCCATCCCGATCAGTGAAATTGCCCATCGGATCGGGTTTCCCGATTATAATTACTTTATACGAGTCTTTAAAACCGAGGTAGGCCTGACGCCATTGCGTTATAGAAAGCAAAATCAATAGAAAAACCAGGAGATTTTCATGCAAAGAGACACTATCTATCGCGGCGAAAACACAGCCGCGCGTTTGCTTTGGGCAAAAAAGCCGAGCGGCGGCGGCGATATGCTTTATCTGCCTCTCTTCGCGCATCTATCGGACTCGGCGGAGGTTGCCCGCCTTATTTGGGATAGCTGGGTTTCGGAAAATATAAAGCGGCGTATCCCGCAAGAGCTCTTTATATTTCTGGCGGGGGCGCATGATTTAGGTAAGGCCTCTCCCGTTTTTCAACTGAAAAAAGCTCGCCTTCCCAACTACGAATTGGATGAAATCCTGCTAAACGGCCTGCGCGGCGAGGGTTTTATGTTCAAAGACAGCTATGCAAACACGCAAAATACGCGGCACGAGCTGGTTTCCCATTCGATATCGGCTCGCCACGGACTGCATGAAAGCCTGTGCGTCGTATTGAGCGGACACCACGGCAAACCGCCAAACTCTGGGCATTTGAACAACTTAAAAGGTTACGCGGCCCATTTCGGGTTTAATAATCCGAAATGGGCAGAGGCGCAGAACGTGCTTTTTTTCGATGCGCTATCCCGTGCCGGGCTTACGCTGGAAGAAGCGTGTTCCTTTCGGCTTGCGCGTCCCGAGCAAGCGCTTTTATCGGGCCTCGTAATACTCGCGGATTGGATTGCCAGCGACGAGGCGCTTTTTCCTCTAATCGGCCTCGACTGCTACGTCCCCATTAACTCCGCGAAACGCGCTGAAGCCGCTATCAAAGAGCTCGATCTACCCAGTCGCTGGGAGCCGGAAAATGACGGATTCGGGCTTTATAAACAGCGCTTTGATATCGACGATTCAGTGAGGAAAGTACGCCCTGTTCAAGCAACGGCCCTAACTGTCGCTATGTATATGAAGCCCGATATCATGATAATCGAGGCGCCGATGGGCGAGGGCAAGACCGAAGCGGCGCTCGCCGCCGCGGAGGTTCTTGTGGGCGAGCGAGGGTTGCGCGGCGTCTACTTCGCGCTGCCGACGCAAGCCACATCCAACGCGATGTTCGAGCGGGTTAACGCCTGGATCGAACGATTCGGCACTGAAGGCGAAAAGTATAGCATCCGTCTCTCGCACGGCAGGGCGGAGCTTAACGATACCTATCGGAACATCCGGCTTTCCGGCAATATTCAGACCGACGGCGACGAAGACAGCTCCGCCTTTGTTCATGAGTGGCTTACGGGCCGTAAAAAGGGCATGTTAGCGGACTTCGCAGTCGGCACAATCGACCATGTGCTAATGGCGGGATTAAAGCAAAAACATCTGGTTTTACGCCATTTGGGGCTCGCGGGCAAGGTGGTCATACTTGACGAGGTTCACGCCTACGACGTCTATATGAACAGCTACCTGCTTATGGCGCTGGCGTGGCTGGGCGCTTACGGCGTCCCCGTAATAGTCCTCTCGGCGACCCTGCCCTCGGGCAGGCGGCAAGAGCTCCTCGACGCCTACACGGGCCGGGCCAGCGAGCCTGTCATCTCCCGTGCTTACCCGTTGATAACCTATACCCATAACGGAAAGGTTGAATGCGAGGAGGTACAAACCGATGGGAGCCGTTCGCAGGATGTAGTCATCAGGCGCATCGGCGGCGACGCGCTTATGGACGGCTTGGAAGACGCGCTCTCAGGCGGCGGCTGCGCGGGCGTGATCGTCAATACCGTCTCTCGGGCGCAGCAGTTATATCGTGAGTGCGCCGGGCGCTTCGGCGCGGAATGCGTCTATCTTTTGCACGCGCGGCTTTTGGCATGCGAGCGCGCAAAGCTTGAAATGGATTTGGCCGAGAGGCTCGGCCCGCCTGAAAAGGCGAAAAAACGACCGAAAGCATCTGAAAGGATGATTCTTATCGGCACCCAAGTTATCGAACAAAGCTTAGATTTCGATTTTGACATTCTCGTGAGCGATCTTTGCCCGATGGATCTGCTTTTACAGCGCATCGGGCGGCTGCACAGGCATCCGCGTGCGCGCCCGGAAAAGCTCCGAAACGCCGCTTGCCTTGTGCTAAATGCCGAGGGCGAGCTCGAACGCGGCGCGGAGGCGATTTACGGATCCTATCTCCTCTTGCGCACGCGCGCGCTGCTGCCGGAAAAGGTCTCATTGCCGGGCGATATACCGCGTCTCGTCGCGGGGGTATACGAGGAGGAGAATTGCGAGGAATTCGAAGAAGCGCGCATCAAATGGAACGCTGAGCAGACTGATCGTATGAACAGGGCGCTTGAGTATCAAATTTCGCCCCCCGACTGCGGCGAAGACGAAGATACGCTCGTGGACTGGCTCGACAGAGACGCGGATGACTCGGAAAAGCGCGGCGAGGCCGCCGTGCGCGACGGCGCGGATTCTGTCGAGGTTATTGTGATTCAACGGCGCGGAAACGAGCTCTATTTGCTGCCTTGGATCGATAACGGAAGGGCTATCCCAAGAGGAACGCCCGACCGCGAGATGGCAGTCAGGCTCTGCGAGTGTTCAGTGCGCCTTCCTGCATTTTTCGGTGGGAAGTGGATTGTCGACAAAATTATAAAGGAACTAGAAACTATTATGTCGAATTATGGTTTGAAAAACTATTGGTACTCTTCGTCACTATTAAAAGGTTCCCTCTGTCTTGTTTTAAATGAGAATTATGAGGCCGATCTCGGCGGCTACCGCCTGCGCTATGACGAAAAACTGGGACTGATACATGAAAAGGAGGCGTGATGGATGGTCTTACCCGAATTCAACCTGCTGGACGATCCCTGGATTCTCGCAAGCGATAAAAGCGGCGAGACATATCCCCACTCTATCAGAGGCATTTTTACAAATGCGCACGAATTGACCGCGCTTTCCGGCGAACTGCCCACGCAGGATGCGGCAATACTTAGGCTGTTGTTGGGTATCCTATACGCCGTCTATACTCGCGTTGACGAATCGGGCCAGCCGCTTCAGCCGAAATATGGCGCAGTCTCTCTATGGAAGCGCCTATGGTCGCGCGGGAGCTTTTCGATGGAGGTTATCGAGGCTTATCTGGATCGGTATAAAGATCGGTTTTGGCTGTTTCACGATGAAATGCCGTTTTGGCAGGTCAAGTTTAACCAATCGCCTATAACCGACCAGGGTATCACTCTCAAACCAACGCTTATAGAAGCGCCGAAAATGATCGGCGACTTAGCGGATGGCGACAAGCCCAACCTGTTTTGCTCACGCGAGGATAAGCGCGGCGTCACGATTCCAGAGGCCGCGCGCTGGCTTGTACACATCAACGCCTTCGACGTATCCCCCGCCGGAAATCCGGGCAAGAACCCTAAAACCGTCAAGGGCTTCGGACACCCGCTTCCCGCCAGCCTCGGCCTATTGTGGGTAAGCGGAAACAATCTGTTTGAAACGCTTATGCTAAACCTCGCGTTGCAATACAATGGCCAGAACTGGCCGGACGGTTGCGCCTGGTGGGAAGAGCCGCCGCCTTGCGTTACTGCCGCCGATCTGGAGCGTACTGAGGTTCCCACGCCTAAAAGCATCGTCGAACTTATGAGCAAGCAATATCGGTACATACGCCTGATAAGAGACGGTGCGCTTGTAACCGGCTACGAACTATGGTCGGGTGTAAAATTCATGGGTGAGAGCGTGTTTATCGAGCCTATGACTGCTTGGGCAATCAGGAAAGACAAGACGCGCTATCCCCGCGCGCACGATCCTGCCAGACAAATGTGGCGCGATTTCGCGGCGTTTGCTTCCTCTGTCTCGGACGATAAGAGTACAGGCAACAACCCTGGCGTTATAAAGTGGCTCAATAAGCTACAGCTGCGCGGCGCGGAGCTGCCGACGGTTCAGCTCCAAATAGCGGGCATCACATATAAAAAAGACACGGCTGTCGGCGACGCATTCTCAGATCACCTCCAAGTAAACGCGAAGGTGCTACAAACTATCGACGATAACGACGCTTCGGGTGAGGATTGGATTAAGCGCATTACGTCGGAGCTGCAAAACACCGATAAGATGGTGTGGGATTTAAGCATATTGGCCTCTGAACTCGCGCTGGCCGACGGTATGCCAAAGGGCAAGCAGGACGGCGAAGTTAAACAGAAGAAAGAGAGCGCAAAGGAACAAGCGTACTTCCGCCTCGACATGCCATTTCGTGCATGGCTGGCAGACATAGACCCAACGCGAGACAATATTGACGACTCCTGCAAGGCTTGGCGTGATATCGCGCGCAGAGAAATCCTGCGTTTTGGCCAGGAACTGGTCGGCGAAGCTGGCGAGCGCGCCGTGCGCGGGCATGTTTTCAGGGATCAGTCCACAGGTAAAGAGGAGTGGTATACGGCTCCAAAAGCCTTCAACAATTTCTTACATTTGATTAAAAAAACATATAGCGCATAAAGGAGGGATGACCATTGGTACAGGGAAACGAGCTGAGCGCCTTCGTACACCGCAAAATAAAATTGTTGGACAAGGAGACGCCCTGGGCGCGCGGCATGCTGGCGAAGCTCCGGCGCGGAATCGGCAAGCCGCCGGGCGAGCTGCCGGAGCTTTGGGCGGCCACGCTGGCGGAAGCCCCGCAGGCCTGGGACGGCAAAGGCGGCAAACCCAGCCGCGAGCAAAACGCCGTCCATGCGGCGCTTACGCTCTACGCTTTGCACCGCCAGGGGAAGAACATAAGCATGAGCACAGATAAGGGCAACTCTCTCGGCGGCGCGGCGGCGCGGCTGGTGGACGCGGATAGGGGCAACTTCGACGCCGTCAAGCGCAGATTCGACGCGGTCGCAACCGCGACGGATTTTCTGGAGCTCGCCCACCACGCCCGCAGCGTAGTACAGCTGTTGAAAGGGGCAGATATCAAGCTCGACTATCCGCGCTTCGCGCTCGATCTGTTCTATTATCAAATCCCATCCGAAACAAACCGCGTACGGCTTCGCTGGGGCCAGGATTTCTATGGCGTCCTTAATAAAACCAAAGACGGAAAGGAAGAAGCAGACGAATGAAAAAAGTGGTATATATCTATTTGCACGTACTACAAAACGTGCCGCCGAGCTGCCTGAACAGGGACGATACAGGCAGCCCCAAAAGCGCCGTCTACGGAGGAGTGCGCCGCGCTCGCGTATCATCCCAGGCGTGGAAGCGCGCGATGCGTATAATGTTCAAGGATTATTTCGATCCGTCGGAATTGGGCAGCCGTACGAAGCTCGTATTTGACCTCGTCGCCGATGAAATTAAAAAACTAAGCCCCGATATCTCCGCCGAGGACGCACTCTCAAAGGCGAAAGCTGTACTGGATAAAGCCAAAGTTAAGGCGTCCAAAGCAAAGGGCGAGGAAAGCAAGCTCGCGGCGCTGTTCTTTATCGGCGCGCAGCAGGCGAAAAACCTGGCGGCTCTCGCGCTCGGCGATAGTGAAACCTCCGAGAAGGAGGTACTCGACGCTTTGAAGAAGAACAACGCCGTTGACGTGGCGCTATTTGGAAGAATGGTCGCCGATAATCCGCTTATCAACTGCGACGCTTCCGCGCAGGTCGCCCATGCGATATCAACGCACAAGGTCGAAAACGAGTACGATTTCTTTACCGCCGTCGACGATCTCTCACCGGAGGACAACGCCGGAGCTGGCCATATGGGAACGGTTGAATACAGCTCCGCAACGATGTACCGCTACGCGACCATTGCGGTCCATAATCTTTTCGAGCAACTCGGCAACGGCGCGGACGCGCTGGACAAGGCGATCCGCGAGTTTGCCAGGGCATTTGTATGCTCCATGCCAACCGGCAAGCAGAACACATTCGCCGCTAATACGGTTCCCGACGCTGTTTTGGCCGTCATACGGACGGACAGGCCGCTGAGCTTCGCGAGCGCATTCGAGACGCCCGTATATGGCCCCGGCTTTCTCCCATC
>QMCE01002137.1_pt1 | contig 10980 bp, 11 predicted proteins | sample 1821851 | NCBI WGS metagenome assembly QMCE01 (sample SAMN09453174, study PRJNA476694) | Termite gut metagenome, whole genome shotgun sequencing project. | isolation source: worker | host: Odontotermes sp. | place: South Africa:Pretoria | collected 2016-01-28
CAAGCCGATCGCCACGTAACCCGCCACCATGGCGAGGAGGGGCCAGATCCGCACCGGCCCGCCGGCCAAAAGACCAGACTCACGCGGGACGTCGATCAGGTTCACCAAAGCGAAGAAGGTGACCAAGACGCCGGCGCCGGTGGCCGGCGTGAAACGATGCGAGGCGAACCGGCTCCGGTTCCCCTGAGCGGTCCCGCCCGAGTGCCCGCCGTGTTCCCTGGATAGGCTGAGACTTTGGCCATGCATGGCACCTCAGCCTATCGAAGTCACACTAGGCGCACAGCACAGGAATGAGCTGGCACATGACGTCGCCGATGCCATAGGTGGCGACATCCGGCGGCGCGGCCTGGGCCTGGACCGGAGCGAAGAAGGCGAGTGCGGTGACGGCCGCCAGTGCGATCGCAGCAATACGGTGCTTCATGGAAATTCCTTCCAGATATGAATTGTTGACTCCAGTATGACACTTTCTTGGACCGGACGCCATAGGCTTTCGGCCAGTCCCTCAAAGAACTCCGGCCAGGGCGACGGGCCGGTGGCCGGCGACCGGCGGGGGAAGGCCCCAGGATCCGGACTCAGGGCAGGGAGTCGAGGTCGACGATCTGGAGCTGGAGGGCCCGGACCAGGACCTGGGTCCGGGAGTGGACGCCGAATTTCTCAGCGATATGGTTGAGGTATTGCTTGATCGAGCCTTCGGACAGCCCCAGCTTCCGGGCGATCTCCGGATTGGTCAGGCCGAGCCCCAGGAGCTGGAGAACCTCGATCTCCCGGGGGGTCATCAGGGGGGCGTGCCCGCCCATGCCATGGCTGGCCGTGATGGAGTCCACCAAGGCCCGGCGCACACCCGAGGACAGGGGCATGTCGCCGGCCATGGCCTGATGGAGGGCCAGGCCCAACTCGTCGGGGCTGCAGTCCTTCATCAGATAGCCGGCGGCCCCGGCCCGCAGGGCGGCGCTGATGAACTCCAGGGTCCCGAAGGTCGTCAGGGCGATCACACAGGCCGAGGGCACCTGGTCACAGATCTCCGCGATGGCGTCGACCCCGGACATGCCAGGCATCCTCAGATCCATCATCATGACATCGGGGAGCTTCTCCAGGAAGAGCTGCACGCCGGACCGTCCGTCGGCGGCCTCACCGACGAACTGGAAGACGGCACGTTTGGCGAAGAAGGCTCGGTAGGCGTCACGCACCACCGGCTCGTCATCCACCACCGCCACGGTCACAGGTCCCTCCACAGGGGCCATTATAACTAGGGGTCAGCGACTGACGGCATAAAGAGACGCCTAAGCGGGTGAGGGAGCCCTTTCCCACCCGCCTAGGCGTCGATGCGGCACTACCAATAACCCGTACGTTGTTTCGGCCGTATTCGTGAGAGCCAGTACCACTGCTTCAAGGATAAGCGAACAGCCAGGCCTGCCACCATTAACGAATGGCCAGACTTTTCGCCCAATTCTTGGACCATTCTTGACTCAGGCGACGTCCATCAGGTGAGAAGACATCGTCCATGCCAAAAACTGACGACGTCCCTGCCTGACGGCTGAAGGGCTCAGCGGCTCAGTTGATAGAGGGCGATGCCGGTGGCCACCGAGGCGTTGAGCGACTCGACCCCCCGGGCGATCGGGATCCGGACCAGCTGGTCGCAATGCTCCCTGGCCAACCGGGAGAGGCCCTCCCCCTCCGAACCGACGACCAAAACCAGCGGAGCGGCCGGCTGGACCTCTTCCAGGAGGCGGTCCCCCTCGCCGGCCAGGCCGAGGACGCTGAAACCGGCCTGGCTGAACTCCTCCAGAGCCCGGTTGAGGTTGACCACCTGGGCGACCGGCAGGCGGGCGGCGGCCCCGGCCGAGGCCTTCCAGGCGGCCGCGGTCATCCTGGCGCTGCGCCGGCTGGGGATGACCACCCCCTTGGCGCCGAAAGCGGCCGCCGAACGGATGATGGCCCCGAGGTTGTGGGGGTCGGTGATGCCGTCGCAGGCCACCACCATGCCGTCGCCGGCCAGGGCGGTTTCGAGCAGGTCGGGGAAGTCGGCGTACTCGTAGCCCGGCAGGAGCAGGGCGACCGACTGGTGGACCGCCCCGCCGGTCATCCGGTCGAGTTCGGCCCGGGTCGCCTGGAGCATGGTGATCGAGTGGGCGGCGGCGAACTTCAGGATCTCCCGTAAACGGTCGTCGCGGTCACCGCCCTCGGCGATGTAGGCCGCCTTGACCGGCAGCCCGGCCATCAGAGCCTCCAGGACGGCGTTGCGGCCCACCACCCATTCGCCGGCCACCTTGGGCGCCGGCCGTTGGGGGCCACGGCGCTCGGCCAGTTGCTTCATCTGATGGGCCTTGTGGTAGACCCGGTCCTCCGCCTTCGGGGTCGGCCCGCGTCCGGCCAGGCTTTTGCGGATCCGTCCGCCCGATCCGGCGGTCTTGCGTCCCTTGCTCACCGGACGATTCTACCGGCTCCAGCGCGGACCCTGGGGGGTGTCCTCGATCGTCAGGCCGAGAGCGGTCAACTGGTCACGGATGGCGTCGGCGGCGGCGTAGTCCTTGCGGGCCCGGGCGCTCGACCTTTGCTCCAGCAGGGCGGCGACCAGGCCGTCGACCACCGGGGTCAGATCGCCTGAGTCCGCGCCCGCCGCCGCCCAGACCGGGTCGTCCTTCCGCAGCCCGAAGACATCGAGCATGGCCTGGACCTGGCTGAGGGCCAGGGCCGTGCCGGGCAGGTCGGCGGCTTCGAGGGCCTTGTTGCCCCGGCGCACGGTCTCGTGGAGGACTGCCAGGGCAGCCGGGGTTCCCAGATCGTCGTCCAAGGCGGCGGCGAAGTCCGGCGGCAGCGGGTCCAGAAGGGCGTCGGGTCCGATCCCGCCGGGACGGCCCGCCAGCAGGTGGCCCAGATCGGTCAGCAGCCCCAGGGCGGGAGTCAGCTCGCGCCCGGCGGCGTCGCGCTCGGCGGGGAGCCAGACCAGCGGCTGGAGGCCCAGGCGGGCCGCCTCCTCCCCGGCGACCAGGGCTTCGGCCCGGGAGACGAAGGAGTCGATCCGGGCCAGGGCGGCCGTCGTCTCGTCGAGGGCCGAGTCGGAGAACTCGACCGTCGACCGGTAGTGGGGCCCGGCCAGGTAGAGGCGCACCGCCCGGCCCGGCCAGCGCTTCACCACCTCGGTGACCAGCAGCCCGTTGCCCAAAGACTTGCTCATCTTCTCGCCCGACATCGTCACCCAGCCGTTGTGCATCCAGTAGTTGGCGAAGGGGCGGCCGGCGGCCCGGGACTGGGCCAGCTCGTTCTCGTGGTGGGGGAACTTCAGGTCGATCCCGCCGCCGTGGATGTCGAAGGCGGCGCCGAGGTACTTGCCGGACATGGCGGAGCATTCGAGGTGCCAACCCGGACGGCCCCGGCCCCAGGGCGACTCCCAGGAGGCGGTCGTCGGCTCCTCGGGCTTGGCCGCCTTCCAGAGGGCGAAGTCACGGGGGTCGCGCTTGCCCCGGGGGTCGGCCTCCGGGTCGGGTTCCATCTCGTCCAGACGCTGGCCCGACAGCCGGCCATAGTCCGGCCAGGAGCGGACGTCGAAGTAGACGTCGCCCGAACCGTCCGGGGCGACGTAGGCGTGCCCGGCGGCGATGATCTGCTGGACCAGCTCGATCATCTCCGGGATGTGCCCGGTGGCCCTGGGCTCATAGGTCGGCGGCTGGAGGCCGAGGGCGGCCAACCCCCGGTGCAACTCCCGTTCGTTGGCGTAGGCCCAGGCGTACCAGGGCCAACCGGCGGCGGCCGACTTCGCCAGGATCTTGTCGTCGATGTCGGTGACGTTGCTGACCAGGGTGACCCGCCAGCCCTTGGCCGTCAACCAACGCCGCAGGACGTCGAAGACGACCTCCTTGCGGACGTGGCCGAGATGGGGCGGCCCCTGGAGGGTCAGGCCGCAGCAGTAGATCAAGACCTCGCCGGGCACCAGGGGGACGAAGGGCACCGTGGCGCCCCGGGCGGTGTCATGGAGAGCAAGAGCCATGGCGCCCAGTCTATCCGGTCGCCGACCGGGGCCCGCCACCCCCCGACTAGCCTCATGTGAAATGTCCGGGAGTGTCTGGGCTTGCCTCATTTGGGAATGTCCGGATGGGTGTTGCCTTGACGGGTGAATGAGGGATTGCCGATGGCTGCGCGTCGTGTTGTGACGAAGAAGTACGCCCACGAGTATGGGAAAGCATCAAAAGCTGAAAAGGGACGGTTGTTGGACGGGTTGGTGACGACGACCGGGTGGACCAGGGACCATGCCCGCCGCGCGATCAGGGCAGCCCTGTCACGTCAGGGTGTAGTCAGTGCCCAGCAGCGAAAACCCAGGCCGAGGAAGTACTCCTATGACGCCCTGGTCGTGTTGCAACACGTCTGGCAAGTCACCGGTCAACCATCAGGAAAGTACTTGGCCCCGGTTATGGCAGACACTCTTGACCGGCTCAGCCGCCATCACGAGTTCGGCAGGGTCAAACAGCGGGCCACCGAAGCAGTGTTAGAGGAATTACGCATGATGTCGGCGGCGACGATCGACCGGTATCTGAAACCCTATAAGCAGGCGATGTATCCCGCAGCAGGGCTATCAACCACGAAACCCGGTCATCTGTTGCGGTCCTCAATCCCGTTGCGCACCTGCATGGATGAGACCCCCACCAGCCCGGGGTTCCTTGAACTAGATACCGTCGCTCACTGTGGTCATACGGTGAAGGGAGACTTCCTCCGCACCCTATCCGCCACCTGTCCAGTATCGGGATGGACCATGCTGGAAACCATCCCCAACCTCGCGTTCATCCACGTGCGCCAAGGCATGGAGCACATCAGGCAGCGTTGCCCAGTCCCGATCCTGGGACTCGATTTCGACAATGGCAGCGAGTTCATCAACTGGGGACTGATCGCCTGGGCCGACAGCCACCAGATTCTGGTGACCAGGGCCAGACCCTACAAACACAACGATAACGCCCACATCGAGCAACGCAACAACGACTGGGTCCGCAAACACGCCTTCCGCTACCGGTATGAGACCCCCAGCGAACTTGGTCTCCTCAACCAGTTATGGCGTCTGGTCGAACAACGTAAAAACCACCTGCTGCCCTGCGTGAAAGCCGTCGGCTGGACAACCGACAAGACCGGCCGGAAGAAGAGAATCTACGATCAGCCAAGAACTCCCTACCAGCGACTACTCGACTCCGGCCTGGTCAACCCAACCACCCTGACCCGACTCGAAACTGAACACGCCAGGCTCAACCCCGCCCGCATCAGCCGCCAGATCAACACCATCCAGCAACAACTCATCGACCTCGCCAAACAACGCACCCTCGGCACCCGCACCACACCAACCGGACAAAACACGTGAGGCAAACACCAACACCAACCGGACATTTGACAGTGAGGCAAGGCGGGCGGGCCCCCTCCCGATCCGGGGACGCAGAGAGCCAGGCCCTTGGCGGAAGGTCGCAGAAGTCCCCCAGACCGGACCCCTTCTGGCCCCTCAGACCCCCTGGCGCAGCATGGCGGCGTACTGACGCAGGCCAGAGTTGATCAGGCGGACGATGAAGACCCAGGCGATGACGATGAGGGCCGCCATCAGGGCGTAGGCCAGGATCGACCCCACCAGGAAGGAGACGAAATCCCAGAGGGTGTGCAGGACGAAGGGGACGCAGAAGAGGGCGATCAGCTTGCCCCAGTCCATGGTCCGGGCGCTGATCTGGACCGAACCCGGGCGTTGGGCCAACATGACGGCCGCCCCGGAGATGGCGGCCCAGACGACGTGCCCGCCGACCGAGAGGACGCCCCGGATCAGCAGGGTCCACTCCAGATCGCCGTCGACCCAGGCCGAGGTGGCGTAGCCCATGGTCTCGAAGACGGCGAAACCGGTGCCGACGACGGCTCCGACCAGCAGCCCGTTGGAGATCAGACAGCCCATCAGCTTCCGCATCAGCAGGAAGACCACGACCGCCTTGGCCAACTCCTCGGTGAAACCGATGAAGACGGCCGTCACCAGGGCGGCGCCGGCGCCGTAACCCGCCCCCGACTGGAAGAGGTCGGTGATGGCCGAGACGACGAAGGTCAGGAGAATCGACAGGGCGCCGCCGATGAAGAAGATCCGGATGACGTCGAAGAGGGAGACGTTGCGGGCCTGGTTGAACTCCCAGAAGAAGACCATGACCGTGGCCGGCACCGCCAGAGCGCCGGTGAAGATCACCCCGGGCACCACGTTGCCGCTGGTGTCGGAGAAGACGATCATGCACAGCCAGAGGATGAGGAAGGCCGAAAGCAGGACCACGAAGACCCGGGCGTAGAGCCAGGGCAGCCGCCAACGCCGGTCGTAGACCGCGGCCCGAGTGCCGGAACACATCAAAGCGTCCATGTCCTCCCGGTTGTGGCGCTTGAAGGTGTCCCGGAAAAGATCGGCGAACCGGACGATGGCCGTGCCCTCGAAGCCGGTCATCGAGTCGAGCGCCTTCTGGACCCCCGACTTGCCGGCCGCGACATAGCCCAGATAGGCGGCCGGCTGGCCGGGCATGGCCATCGGCGGTCTCAGGAGGGGGCTCGCCGGGACGGGCGAGCCCGGGGCGGGACCGGTCGCCGCCGATGGGGCCGCCAGGACCGGGCCGGGCCCGCCACCGGACCCCGGAAAGGCGGGCGCCGCGGCCTCCGGCGGGCGCTGGGCCCTCACCGCCTGGACGGTGGCGGCCAGACGAGGATCCCCCTGGGCGGCCAACCAGTCGAGCAGGCCCGGATAGGCCTGAGGATGATAGACCACCTGGGCCCGCAACTCCGGATACCCCTGGGCGATCTCGGCCAGGACCCCGCCGGGAGTGCGGGGGTCAGCCAGAGCGGCCCGGGCGGCGGTTGCGTCAATCATCGATCTCTCCTGGAGATTCTGGGGATACGCCGACGCCGCTGCCCTCTGGTGGCCCAGGGACAGCGGCGTCGGGACGAGACTCAGGCCTCGGCGGCCGTGCGACGCGCCGGGTCGATCTGGACCCCAGGGCCCATCGTCGTGGACAAGGTGATCTTGCGGACGTAACGGCCCTTCGAGGTGTTGGGCTTGAGCCGCAGGATCTCGTCGACCGCCGCCGCCAGGTTGTCGAACAACTGCTCGGCGCTGAAGGAGGCCTTGCCGATGACGAAGCAAAGGTTGGCGTGACGGTCGGCCCGGAACTCGATCCGCCCGCCCTTGATGTCGGTCACGGCCTTGGCCACGTCCATGGTCACCGTGCCGGTCTTGGGGTTGGGCATCAGACCACGCGGGCCGAGCACCCGGCCCAGACGGCCGACCTTGCCCATCAGATCCGGGGTGGCCACCACGGCGTCGAAGTCGAGGTAGCCGCCGGCGACCTTGTCGATCAACTCGTCCGAACCGACCTCGTCGGCTCCGGCGGCCTCAGCAGCCGCCGCGTTGGCGCCAGTGGCGAAGACGAGAACCCGAGCCGTCTTGCCAGTGCCGTGGGGAAGATTGACCGTGCCGCGGACCATCTGGTCCGCCTTCCTGGGATCGATGCCCAGCCTCATGGCGACCTCGACCGTCTCGTCGAACTTCGCCGACGCCATCTGCTTGACGATCGCGATGGCTTCGGGGCCGGTGTACAACTTGCTGGCGTCGCGCTTGCCTTCAGCGGTGCGATACGCCTTTCCGCGCTTCATAACTGGTTCCTTTCATTTCGTCATCACTGGGGATGACTCTTCCAGATGTGGTGCGGGGAGCGCTCCCCTCCCACTGGCCCGGGGCCTGGAGCCCGGACCGGATGACGCGACCAATCGCGCCCTGTCGTGTCCTTACCGGCCGTCCGTCCGCGAAGGGACAGGGTGACCGGCTGGCCGCGCTAGCTGATGGTGACGCCCATCGACCGGGCCGAACCCTCGACGATCTTCATGGCGGCCTCGATGTCATTGGCGTTGAGGTCGGGCATCTTGGTCTGGGCGATCTCGCGGACCTGGTCCTTGGTGATCGAGCCGACCTTGGTGGTCAGGGGGTTGGCTGAGCCGGACTTCAGGCCGGCGGCCTTCTTGATCAGCTCAGCGGCGGGCGGGGTCTTGGTGATGAACGAGAACGTCCGGTCCTCGTAAATCGTGATCTCGGCCGGAATCACGGTGCCACGCATGGCTTCCGTCGCAGCGTTGTACTGCTTGCAGAAATCCATGATGTTGACGCCGTGAGGGCCGAGAGCGGTGCCGACGGGCGGCGCCGGCGTGGCGGAACCAGCGTTCAAGGCAACCTTGACGATGGCCGCGACCTTCTTCTTGGCAGGCATTCGGGTCCTTTACCTCATGATCTGTCTTCGCGGACCTTCCGTGAAGACCGCCATGGCTGACCATGGCAATGCCCACGGGCCATCCGCGGGCATGTTCCCCTGTGGGGGTTTGAATCAGATCTTCTGGACCTGGTCCAAAGTCAAGTCGACCGGCGTGTCCCGGCCCATGAACTCCAGGGTCGCCTTCAAGCGCGACGTGTGGATGTTGATCTCGGTGATGGTGGCGTGGACGCCGGTGAAGGGACCATCGGTCAGCATGACCGAATCCCCGATCTGGAAGTCGACCAGTTCGACCTTCTTCTTGCGCTGGGGCTTGCCGCCCTCCTTCTCGGCCTTCAGGGCCAAGGCGGCCGGCAGCATCATCTCCACGACCTCGTCCAGGCTGAGCGGCACGGGATCCTGGGCCCGGCCGACGAAACCCGTCACCGAGGGGGTGTGGCGCACGGCCGACCAGGAGTCGTCGGTCAGGTCCATCCGGACCAGCACGTAGCCCGGCAGAACCGTGCGGGTGACGGTCTTCTTGGTGCCGTTGCGGATCTCCACCACGTCTTCGGTCGGCACGACGGTCTCGAAGATGAAGTCCTCCATGTTCAAGGTCTTCACCCTGGAGTCGATGTTCTGCTTGACCCGCTTCTCCATCCCCGAATAGGTGTGGACGACGTACCAGTCACCGGTCTTGGTGACCAGCTCCTCACGGATCTCGGCGCGGACCGCGTCGGCGTCGTCATCCGAGGTGACCGGCCCGACGCCTTCCTCTTCCTCCTCGTCGGAGCCGAAGTTCAACTGGATGTCGTCGACGGCGTCGAGATCGTCGTCGACGCCGCCCAGATCAAGGTTGATCGAGGGTTCCGCCTCCGCGGGCGCGTCGCCGCCGAGGTCGAGATTCAGGTCGGCGGTCTCAAAAGTCGTGTCGTTGTCAGCCATGCCTCAGTCCTTTCAGCCGAACATCTTCAACATGATCCAGCCGAAGAAGACATCGAGCAGGCCAATGAAGGCGATCATGAAGAGGACGAACACCAGGACGACGACGAAGTAGACCCACAACTGACCGCCCGTCGGCCACGAAACCTTCTTCAACTCTTGGACGACCTGGCCGACGAAGCCCCTGATCCCGGTCTTCTTCGGCGCGTCGGACCTGGTGGCCTCGGCCCGGGACCTGGTCGGACGATTCTTCTTCGCCGGCGCCGTCGGCCCAGCCATGACCGACTCCTCGGCAGCCGGCTCGGGCTCCGCCTGATCGGACGGGGCGTCGGCGCGGGGGACCTTCTTGACCGGACGATGCCGGGCGGCCGGCGCGGCCATGTCGGCCTCCGCCGTCTCAAGCTGGTTCCGGTCGATCTGATCGGCCGGCTCGTCGGCGAACATCGACTGGACCGCCTCGTCCCCCTCCGGCTCGGGCAGCTCGATCAGTTCCTCGGCCTCGTCATCAACCACCTCGAAGGAATCGGGCGCCGGCAGGTCCGTCTCCGCCAACTCGTCGCCACTGGGCACGTCCAAGACGGCGTCATCATCGGATTCGGACGGCGATTGGTCGGCCACACCTTCGTCGGCCGGAGTGTAACCGTCGTCCGCCGCCGGGTCGGTCGCACCAGTCAGCGTCTCATCTGCCCGCGAGGCAGCGTCGGAGTCGATCGGATCGACGCCGTCCCCCGCTGTCTCATCGGCTTTGTTTGCTGCCACTGAACTTCCTTCTCCTCTGGTCGTGGGACCATTCCATCAAGGTCTCTTCCCTCCCCAGCAGGGCAAGAGGGACTCGAACCCCCAACCTGCGGTTTTGGAGACCGCTGCTCTACCAATTGAGCCATTGCCCTAAGTCGCCAGACTGTCCCTTGGGAAGGCATAGGACAGCCTAAGTCAAACGACCACGGAGATCCAGTGTACGCCAGTTTCCCCCCGAGGTCGAACCGCCTGGCAGCGGTCCTTCCCCGCCGGTGAGCCGGCCCCCTGATCAGACGATGAGCATCCCCACCACGAGAATGGCCACCACCACCAGAGCGGCGATGACACCGACAGAGGCGTACCTCGTCATCTTCGTCATTGCGCACCACCTTTCCTCAACCGACTGCCGGTTCAGCCTATCAAGGCGCTCGCCGATCCGCATGCCGGGGGCCGGTCCCCGCCGCCCGCCGGCCCCGTCGGATCAACGCCTACGCCGATCTGCAGGCCGGGCTCGGTCCACCGGCGGGCCGGTCCGGGGACGACAGTCGAGCCAGCCAGGCCATGGCGGCCTTGGGGCGGGCCCCGCCGGCGGTGGGCGTTTTCCTTTCGGCTTGGACCCCAAGGTACGATGATCATCGGTTTCGACCGGGGCGCGCTGCCCCGCCCACAGGAGGTCACCCACCATGCCTCAGGCGATCATTCTCTCCGGCGCCGGCCGTTACGCCAAAAAGCCCGAGCGATGCCGAAAAGAGGAACGCAATCAGCGCCATGAACACGGCGCTGCCCAAAAGGCCCCCTACCGCACCCTCCACCGTTTTTTTAGGGCTGACAAACGGGGCCAGCTTGTGCCTGCCGAATTTTCTGCCCGCGAAGTACGCGCCCGTGTCGCACAAAAACGCCGCGCCCAGCGCCATTAAGAGATAGAACGCACCGGCTACCGGGCCGTACATATCCCGCAGGAACACGCTGCAGGTAAAGAACAGCGGTATGACCGCCCCGAACATAAAGGCCATCGCGGTCTGCTGGATCGTGATAGCCCGCGAATTCTTCACCAAGAGCCCGAAAAAGGCCACAAAAAACA
>QMCE01005288.1_pt1 | contig 10980 bp, 8 predicted proteins | sample 1821851 | NCBI WGS metagenome assembly QMCE01 (sample SAMN09453174, study PRJNA476694) | Termite gut metagenome, whole genome shotgun sequencing project. | isolation source: worker | host: Odontotermes sp. | place: South Africa:Pretoria | collected 2016-01-28
CAGAATCCGCCGCAATACCATCTGCGCCTGACCGGCAAGGACGGCGTGGAGCGCCATGCGGCTTTCCTGCAAGCCGAGGAACGGGACATCCCCTATCTCGCCGACGGCGATCGCGGCTATCTGGCGGATCGCGCCGATTTCCAGAACTGGCTGTCGGCTGCCCGCGAGGCGGAGCATCGCCTGCGGGAGGCGGTCCGGAACGCCCCGCCGCCGGCGGTGGAACCGGCGGATATTCCGGAAGAAGCGGGAGACGCCGACGCTGTTGCCGCGCCAGGTGAGCCTCCCGAGTCTCCGGCGATGGAAGAGGCAGCTGTTCCCGAAGAGCCGATGGCGGACAGCGGGGATGATGTTCCTGACGAGAGCGTGCCGGATGATGCGGCTGAAGAGCCGGACGCGTTGCCGGAACCCCCCATGCAAAGCGTTCCCGACGCCGGCGACAGCGAAGAGATCGCACACGAGCCCGCCGCTGATGACGTCCTCATCCATATGACCGACGATGTGGATGTGGTGGGCGACGTGATCCAGGATGTCCTGCCCGGCGATGAGGTTTTGGTCCCGGAAGCGGCGAGTGTACTGGCGGACGAGGAAGCGCAGTCGGAAGATCGGTAAATGACTGAAGTTTTGCAAAACTTCAGTAAATGATAAGAAATGAGGAGGGAACGTCATGAGCACGCAGCCTGAAATATATGCCTACACCCGTGACGGCGGTATGACCAAAGAGCAATACGACGATCTTCACGCGCGATTGGACGCGGCCGAAGAGCGTGGAGACACCGAGGAATATGATCGGCTTCTCCATTTTGTTCCTCTGGAACCCACCATCGCAAAAGCAGCTGGGAATACGTATGGCAAGGATTTTCTTCTTGCCGCCGGGTTTGACCTTACCGAAGCGGACATGGTATTCGGCAAAGGATGGCTCGATGAACTTGATGAAGAATAGGGATGTCAACGCGGGGATTGCAAGAAAATTGACCGTGGCCGCATCCAACGCAAAATACGCGAAAAACAAAGCCCGGCAAACGCCGGAAGCAAAGGAAGCCCAGGAAAGACATGCGCAGTTTGCGGAACTGATTGCCAAATTGATGCATAACGCGAAAACGGTCGAAGACTTGCTCTATATCGAAAAATTGCTCCAGGACATCGACACGCTGCAAGCGGTCACGCCGCACGATCAAACCAGCATCGAAAACGCGAAACGCGATTACCGGCAGATCGCCGCGACCATTGACCAGATGCGCCGGGCTCCGAACGAGTATTTCAAAGCCAACCAGTCGATGAAAGAAACAGGCGGCGATTTCAGGAAAATACCGCGCAGCCGGGGCCTCCAGCAGATCAGCGGCAACAAGGCGCGGTTGCAAAACAGGGCGTCGTTTGCGGTTGAGGATGAGCGGAAGGTGTGGGAGGCGCGGATCGCGCTGGCCGGCAAAACGGAAGAAATGGTGCAAACACTCCACAAAAACCTCGCGCTCCGCTTCGGAAAACATCAAAAAATCACCGCCGAATCCCCACCGCCGGCAGAGTGAGGCGCAGGGGAGGAGCCGGCGTCCGGCCGCGCGACGCGCCGTTTTTCCTATTGCTGCGCAAACTCCTTGTTGCATCATGGGTTGGCTTTATGTAAAATTTTTTAGGGTGTCGCCTTTTCCGGCGCGCTCCCAGAGGCGTTACCGGGGGAACGGTTTCCCGCCTCGCGCTTCCGCATAGTCATAGCGGTTCTGGTATTCACAAGGATCGGCGGCATGAGCGAAGTCAACCAGGACGATATCGATAAATTGTTGCAAGCCGCTATGGGAGGCGACGACGACGCTGCCGCCCCCGCGCCCGCCGCTCCGGCCGCGCCCGATCCCGCGCTGGAAGGCGCCGCGAGCCAGGACGATATCGACGCCCTCTTCGCCGCCGTCGGCAACGACGCCCCCGCCGCCGCGCCCGCCCCGGCCCCGGCCCCGGCGCCGCCCCCCGCCCCGGCTCCGGCCGCGCCCGAGATGGATATAGAAGGCGTCGCGAGCCAGGACGACATAGACGCCTTGTTTTCCACCGTCGGCGGCGCGGATGACCCCGCCCCGGCGCCCCCGGCTCCCGCCGCCGAACCCGAACTCGATTTGGCCGGCGTCGCCAACCAGGACGATATCGACGCCCTGTTCTCCTCCGTCGGCGGCGCGGCCGACCCCGAACCCGCTCCCGAGCCGGCCCCTGCGCCCGAAGCGCCCGCTCCGGCGCTGAGCGTGGATTTCGATGCCGAATTGGCCGCCGTGGATGCCGACGTCGACGGCGGCGCGTCCGACGCCGAAAACGATCTGAACCAACTCCTGTCCTCCATCACCGGCGACGACGCGGCGGACGATGCGCCGCCCGCCGCCGGGGCCGCCGCCGCCGAGGATGGGCTTGACGATTTCGACATGGACGCGCTGCTCCGCGAAGTCGCCGACGCCGCGCCGCCCGCTCCCCCGCCCAAGCCGGCGCTGGCGCAAAGCCCCGAATCCGCCGACACGACCGTGATCAGCCCGGACATATCCGCCCAACTGGCCCAAGCCGAAACGCCCTGGTCCGCTCCCGAAAGCGCGGCTCCTCCTCCTCCGCCGTCGCCGCCGCCCGCCGCTCCCCCCCCCGTCGCGCCGCTCCCGCAGCTTCCGCCCGGCGCGGCCGTCCAGCCGTCGGGGCCGCGCCGCGAGTTTTCCGTCCTGTACGGCGCGGGCGAGGTCGAGAGCGTCGCCAACCAGATCAACGCCTTGTTGAACGCCATGTCCGAGAAGGCGCACGGCTACATGCAGGCGTGGATAGCGGCCGACAGCGAAGCCAAGGAATTGCGGGCGCGGGCGCTGGGGGAAGAGCGGCGGCGCACCAGCCTGGAGAGCGAGAAATCGGCGCTGGCGAAACAGGTGGACGATCTGCGCTCGCGTCTGGGCGAGGTCGAGGGCGGGAAAATCGCGAGCGAGGAATCGCGGCGCACGCTGGAGACGTCGTTCCAGGCGAAGATACGCGAACTGGAAAGCCATGTGGGGTTGCTGACGTCGGAGACGGAAGCGCTGAAGGACGAATTGACCCGGGCGCGCAACCAGGCGACGGGGGTGGATATCGAGAGCCGACGCGCCCGTTTCGAGGTGGACAGGCTGAAGAACGAAGTCGAGTCGGAGCGGATGGAGCGGTTGCGCATCCAGCGGGCGCTGGAGAACCGCGAAAAGGAAATCCAGGCCATGCAGTCGCAGTCGTCCGGGCAGGCGTCGTCGCTGTTCATCGACGAGTTGCACCGGCTGGTGCGGCGGCTGGAGACGGAGCTGGACGTCAGGTCCTCGGGGGCGCACGAGGCGCTCCGGCAGTTGGATCGCATCGAGCCGGCGGAGGACATGGTGCCGGTGATGGCGAATTTGCGGGCGGCGCTGTTGCAGGCGCTGGGGCGCGACGCGGACGCGGACGACGCGCTGAAGTCGCTGGGGCGCGACGCCGGGAGCGTGAAGGGCGGGTTGGCGGTGGCGCCGAAGAAGGCGGAGATGATCTCCTTCGAGAGCGCCCTCTCGACCTACAATCTCGTGGGCGCTATGGATGTGGCGAGCTCGCTGCTGCGGGAGGCGACGGCGACGCCGGCGGCGCTGATGCGGAAGGTGTACCAGTGCCCGGCGCTGCGGCGACCGGAGGTCGGGGATTGCCTGGGCGACTTGACGCGGCTCCTGGAGGGGTTGCGGACGGTGCAGGAGGCGAACGATCATTCGCGCGGCGTGGAGTCGGCGGAGTCCGAGGTGTTTTACGTGCACCTGTTCGACTTTTTGCACAATCTGGTGAAGATGAAATTGATCAACCGCCTGAGCGGGGATATCTGGCGGCTGTTTTTGGATCTGCGCGGACGCTTCAGCTTCGTCACCTCCGACAAGCAATGGGCCGAGTTCCGCGACAATACCCTGCGGGACAAGGGCGTGAAAGCGCCCTGAATCCGGCAGGCCGTGTCCGGGGCCGTGTTTGCGCCCGGATTTCCCCGTGTTTTCCCACGTTTTTTTCGAGGTTTCACGCCATGATCGAAATCCGCTCCTTTTCGCCCGGCGACGAGCGCTTCCTCGCCATTGTCGGCCGCGGCGGCGACCAGGACAGCCGCCTGAGCGCACAAGTCGCCGCCATCATCGCCGATATCCGCGCGGGCGGCATCGACGCGCTTCTCGGCTATATCCGGCGATTCGACGCGACTCTCGCCTCCGCCGACGCCATCCGCGTCTCCCCGGCCGAACTGGCGGACGCCCACTCCCGCGCGGCTCCGGAATTCCTGGAAGCCGTCCGCCTCGCCGCCGCCAACATCCGCCGTTTCCACCAACTCCAGGCGCGGCAGGGCTACGAGATCCGCGACCCGGACGGCGTCGTCCTGGCGAAGCGCATCCTCCCCATCGCCCGCGTCGGCGTCTACTGTCCCGCCGGCACCGCGCCGCTGTTTTCGTCGCTCCTGATGAACGTCATCCCGGCGCAGATCGCCGGCGTCAGGGAAATAGCCGTCGCCATTCCGCCCCGGAAGGACGGCGCGATCTGCCCGCACATGCTGGCCACCGCCGCCTTTCTGGGCCTGGACGAAATCTACAAGATGGGCGGCGCCCAGGCCGTCGCCGCTCTCGCCTACGGCGCCGGGCCGGTGCGCCGCGTCGACAAGATAGTCGGTCCCGGCAACGCCTACGTCGCTCTCGCGAAGCGGGCGGTGTTTGGCGCGGTCGGCATCGACTCCATCGCCGGGCCGTCGGAAATCGTGGTCATCGCCGACGACAGCGCCAATCCCCGGTATATCGCGGCGGATCTTCTGTCGCAGGTCGAGCACGGATCCGGGTACGAGTCGGGCGTGGTGCTCACGGACAGTGCGGATGTGGCGGAGCGCGTCCGGGAGGAGGCGCTGGGGCAGTTGGCGGCGCTTCCGCGGGCGGAGGCGGTGGAGCGGGCGTTGTCGCGGTATGGGGCGATATTCGTCTGCAAGAGTCTGGAGGAGGCGGTTGACGCCGCGAACGTCATCGCGCCGGAGCATCTGGAAATCCAGACCCGGGATCCGCGCGGGTTGTTGCCGGGCGTTATCAATGCCGGCGCGGTGTTTTTGGGCGCGTGGTCGTCGGAGCCGGTGGGGGATTATTTCGCCGGGACGAACCATGTCTTGCCGACGACGGGCGCGGCGCGTTTTTCGTCGAGTTTGGGCGTGGCGGATTTCCAGAAGGACATGTCGGTCATCGAGTACACCCGGGAGCGTTTGCGCGACACCGGGGAGCGCATTGTCCTGATGGCCGAGCGCGAGGGCCTGACGGCCCACGCGAACGCGGTGCGTGTGCGCATGGATGACATGGATGACTGAAAACGCCTGCATGGCCCTGAACAACCCCCGGGCGACATCCCCCGCTTTTGCGAAGAGCATGGATTGACATTATGCAACTATCGTTGTTTCACGATGAACAGATTGTTGCACAGGAGCGGAAAGCGCTCACGAGGAATATATCCAGATCAGGCACATTCACCGATAATATGAAGTTGCCTATCCACCGCTGGTTTCGCTATTCGGCGGGGTTTTCGGCAGAATGGGTTGAACGTGTCGTTCAGGAGCGGAAAAATCCCGATTCCGTGGTCCTGGATCCGTTTGCCGGCTCTGGAACGACGCTGTTGGCGGCCGCCGCCAGCGGCGTTCGCGCCTATGGCTTTGAAAGCCACCCTTTTGTCACACGGATTGCGAAAGCGAAATTGCGGTGGGAACATGTCGCGGTTGACGACTATTTGGCAAAAGTGGAATACCTTGTTCACCATACCAGGAAAACGACGGCTATTGACATCGGGAGCATCCCGGCGCTCTTGTTGAAATGCTACGATGTGGATACGCTGACAATCCTCCTGTCATGGCGGAAGCTGTTCTTCCGGGAAATGAATGATGGCACGCCGTCGTCGGAAATGCTGTGGTTGACCATTTCATCGATACTGCGCCCATGCAGTTTCGCCGGCACCGCCCAGTGGCAATATATTCTGCCGAATAAAACAAAACGGCGAATCATGGATCCGGTGTCAGCCCTGCGATCAAAAGCGAATGAAATCGCTTCCGACATCGCCTCCATGCGAAAGCGGGGAATCGGCAATACGAGCGTCATAATAATGCAGCAGGATGCCCGCGAACATTCCGCCATTGCTCCGTCTTCGATTGATTTGGTTGTCACGTCCCCGCCCTATCCGAACAATTACGACTATGCCGACGCCACAAGACTTGAGATGACGTTCTGGGGAGACATCGAATCCTGGGGGGATTTGCAAGACGCGGTCCGCCGCAACATGGTCAGATCCTGCTCGCAACATGCGGCGGCGGAGCGGCTGTCGCTGGATTGCTTGTTGGAAAATGAAGATATATCCCCAATACGGGAAGAATTGACAACGGTGTGCAGGCGGCTGGAAGCGATCCGGCTGACAAAGGGAGGCCGCAAGACATACCATACCATGATAGCCGCGTATTACAGCGATATATCCCGGGTTTTGATGAATCTGAAACCGCTGTGCGCACACGGTGCGACGGTATGTTTCGTCATCGGCGATTCCGCCCCTTACGGCATTCATGCGCCCGCCGTGCAATGGTTCACGGCGTTGGCGCAACATGCGGGATTTCATTCCGCGCGTTTTGAGAAGTTGCGGGACAGGAATATCAAATGGAAAAACAGGAAGCATTCAGTGCCGCTTCTTGAAGGCCGTCTTTGGTTTAGGGGATAACGTATGGCCATCTCACCGCCTCATCGTTTAGGTCAAATGATTGGAGATCTTTTAGAGGAGGCGATAGCAGCCCGTCTCGATGACTTCTGTAAAGCCCGTGGGCTATATCTGGATAAAAAGGGAGCGCGCAAACCCAAGGCGCGGCAAGAAAATTTCATGGAAGGATAAATACGGCAATTCCCACGATCTGGATTTCGTCATTGAGAAAGGCGGCACGAAAACCACATTGGGCCAGCCGCTTGCTTTTATAGAGGTGGCATGGCGCCGTTATGCGAAGCATTCCAAAAATAAGGCGCAAGAGATACAGGGAGCGATTCTTCCCATTGCGGAAAAATACTCGCATGACAAGCCATTTCTTGGCGGTGTATTGGCGGGAGTATTTACCAATCCGTCCCTCAATCAAATGCGATCGTCCGGTTTCACGGTTGCGCTATTTCCGTATGAAACAGTCATTAAGGCGTTTCATCGCGTAGGCATCGACGCAGCGTTTAATGAGAAAACGAAAGATGTGGAATGTCAGCATATCATCGATCAAATCGAAAGCTTGAACGACAGTCAAAAAGACAAGGTGAAGAAGCATCTTTTGAAAATCAATTCTCGGGCGATTACAACATTTTTCAAAGAATTGGAAGCTTCTTTGAGAAGGCGCATCGAGAAGATAATAATCATCCCATGCTATGGCAAACCAGACGAATTTGCGAGCGTTGGAGATGCCAAGCAATTCATCATGGACTATCTCCCGCGCAATACGAAAATGCGTGTATACAAATTTGAAATCTTTGTGGAATATAACAACGGCGATAAAATCGACGCTTCCTTCAAAGAAAAGAAGGGGGTGATAGACTTCCTGGAATATATCGACCGAAATTAGCGAATATGCCAATCCCGAGCGCCGGGTGGCGCGAAACAAAAAAATGCGCGCGAGAGCCCCCTCCCGCGCGCACCCGACACATTGGTGACACACACACACGCACACACACATATGACCAGGTTTTCGCCGGTCATGTACCGCTTCTTCATGGAGCGCTAAAAAATGCGCTTGCGGCCGCGCGCTTCGAGATCGCGCAGCGCCTTCGCCGGATCGCGCATCTTGGACAGGAAAATCATCGCGGCGATGATGTAGGGCTTGAACCCGGCTTCCTTGTACAACGGCAGACGATAGCGATCAAACACCGTCGCCGCCACTTCGCCTTCCTTGCAGGAAACACCCGAAATGTCGGCCGGCAGGCAGTGCATGTAGAGCGCCTTGCCGTTCTTCGTCTTCTTCATCAACTCCTCGGTGCATTCCCAATCCTTGTGCTTGGCGTTCTGCCCGAGAAGCTCCTTCTCCAGCGCCTTGATGCCGTCCATGTCGCCGTCGCCGTAGAGGTTGGTGCGCTTCTCCATCGCCGCGAACGGCGCCCAGCTCTTCGGGTAGACGATGTCGGCGTTCTCGAACGCTTCGGCCATCGAATTCGACTTGACGAACTTGCCGCCCGTCGCCGCCGCCTGACGCTTCGCCACTTCCTCCACCTCGGGCATGACTTCGTAGCCCTTCGGATGCGCGAGATGCACCTCCATCCCGAAACGGCTCATCAGGCCGATGATGCCCTGCGGCACCGACAGCGGCTTGCCGTAGCTGGGGGAATACGCCCAGGTCATGGCGATCTTCTTGCCCTTCAGGTTTTCCACGCCGCCGAACTCGTGGATGATGTGCGCCATGTCCGCCATCGCCTGGGTGGGATGGTCGATGTCGCACTGGAGATTGACCAGGGTCGGACGCTGCTCAAGGTTGCCGTCCTTGTGGCCTTCGTCCACGGACTTGGCGACTTCGCGCATGTAGGCGTTGCCTTTGCCGATGTACATGTCGTCGCGGATGCCGATGACGTCGGCCATGAAGGAGACCATGTTGGCGGTCTCGCGCACCGTCTCGCCGTGGGCGATCTGGCTCTTGCCCTCGTCCAGATCCTGCACGTTCAGGCCCAGCAGGTTGCAGGCCGAGGCGAAGGAAAAGCGGGTGCGGGTGGAGTTGTCGCGGAAGAGGGAGACGCCAAGCCCCGAGTCGAAGACGCGGGTGGAGATGTTCCGCTCGCGCAGATCGCGGAGCGCGTCGGCGACGGCGAAGGTGGCGGCGATCTCCTGATCGTTCTTCTCCCAGGTCAGCAGGAAGTCGTTCAGGTACATCTTTTTGGTGTTCAGCTTGCCCAGCTTGGCGACGAGTGAATCGAAGTTCATTACGTATTCCTCCGAAAGGATGGGTTGGGGTTGTCAGTCGCGAATTGCTCGCGCTATTTGCCTTCGGTGTAGACGGTGGGGAGCGCGGCGTAGACGGCGGCGCACTTCACCAGATCGTCCTTCCACGTCTTCTCGTTCGGGGCGTGGGCTTCCTTTTCCTTGCCCGGGCCGAAGCCGATGCAGGGGATGCCGTAGCGGCCCATGATGGAGACGCCGTTCGTCGAGAAGGTCCACTTGTCGGTGCGGGTCTTGCCGTACAGGCCCTCGTGCGCCTTTTCCATCGCCTTGGTCGCCGGCGCGTCGGCCGGGATGACCCAGGTGGGGAAGAAGCATTCGGTGGGGTAGACGAGGCCGGTGAAGCTGGGGCGGTCGTATTTGTACATGCTCACCTCGGCCTTGTGCTTCTTGACCGCCGGGAGGGCGCGGATCTCTTCCAGCGCGCTTTCAAAGGTTTCGCCGTCGGTGAGGCGGCGGTCGATGGAGATGGCGCAACTGTCGGCGACGGCGCAGCGGGAGGGCGAGGTGAAGAAGATTTCCGAAGTGGCGAGGGTGCCTTTGCCGAGGAAGGCGTCGTCCTTCAGGCGGTTGTTCAGTTCGCGGACCTCAAGGAGGATCTCCGCCATTTTGTAGATGGCGTTGTCGCCGCGCTCGGGGGCGCTGCCGTGGCAGGAGACGCCCTTGACGTCGACGCGGATCTCCATGCGGCCGCGCTGGCCGCGGTAGATGCCGCCGTCGGTGGGCTCGGTGATGACCACGAACTCGGGCTTGACCTTGTCTTCGTTGATGATGTACTGCCAGCAGAGGCCGTCGCAGTCCTCTTCCTGGACGGTGGCGGTGACGAGGGCGGTGTATTTGTCGCTGAGGAGGCCTAGGTCTTTCATGATCTTGGCGCCGTAGATGGCGGAGACGATGCCGCCTTCCTGGTCGGAGGTGCCGCGGCCGCCGATTTCCTCGTCGTTTTCGTAGCCTTCGTAGGGGTCGAAGGTCCAGTTGGCGCGGTTGCCGATGCCGACGGTGTCGATGTGGCCGTCAAAGGCGATAAGGGTTTTGCCCGAGCCCATGTACCCGAGCAGATTGCCCATCGGATCGATCTCGACCTTGTCGAAGCCGAGCTTGCGCATCTCGGCGGCGGCGCATTCGATCTTGCCCTTTTCTCCCGCGCTTTCGCCCGGTATGCGGACCATCGCCCGGAGAAGTTTGGTCATGTCGGCCCGGTAGCCTTCCGCCGCCGCCTTGATCTTCGCGAAATCCATGGTTGTTGCCCTTCCTGTAAGGTTTTCCCGGGAATGCCCCCGAACTCCCGAAGTTGCGGAAGCTCCCATGATAATATGCGGTGTCGTGTTACTTCCCGAACGGGACGGGATACTCGCCTTCCCATACGATGCGGCGGTACTGGTCGGGGTCGGTGTCGCCTTCGGTGCTGAACAGCAAGACGCGCGACTCGGCGTTCAGCCCGAGCGCCTTCCGGAGGTCGGCGCGGGCGGGGTTGCACAGCGCGTCTATGAGCAGACCCGCTCCGGCCGCGCCGCTTTCGCCGGAGACGACCCGGGGGTCGCCCGCGACGGGAGCGCCCAAGACGCGCATACCCCAGGCGGCGGCGTAGTCGGGCAGCGAGACGAAGAAGGAGCTTTTGCTCTTCAGGATTTCCCAGGAGATGGTGTTCGCCTCGCCGCAGGCGAGGCCGGCCATGATGGTGACGAGGTCGCCCGCCACATTCACCGTGCCGCCGTCGCCCTTGAGCGCCGAGCGGTAGAGGCAGTCCGCCGCCGAAGCTTCGACGATGGCGGTGACGGGGACGTCCTCCGGATAGCGGTTGGCGAAGAAGCCCTGCACCGCGCCGGCGAGGGAGCCCACGCCCGCCTGCACGAAGATGTGGGTGGGGCGCTTGACGCCGTATTCCGCGAGCTGCTCCGCCGCTTCCATCGCCATGGTGCCGTAGCCCTGCATGATCCAGCCGGGGATTTCCTCATAGCCTTCCCAGGCGGTGTCCTGGATGACGACGGAGTTGGGGGTTTTGGCGCTTTCGGCGCTGGCGAGGCGGACGGCGTCGTCGTAGTTCATGTCGACGATGGAGGCGCGGGC
>QMCE01002791.1_pt1 | contig 10974 bp, 14 predicted proteins | sample 1821851 | NCBI WGS metagenome assembly QMCE01 (sample SAMN09453174, study PRJNA476694) | Termite gut metagenome, whole genome shotgun sequencing project. | isolation source: worker | host: Odontotermes sp. | place: South Africa:Pretoria | collected 2016-01-28
GCGACGCCCTGACCATCGTCCGCAATTGCCGTAACGTAAACGGCCCCGGATCAATCCGCAAAACGCCGGCCCATTCGTCGATCAGTTCGTCGAGGTCGGCTTCTTGTTCAGTTCGCGCTCGATGTCTTTTTCGAGGGCTTTTGCCGTCGCGTCCACTTCCTCGTCGATTTTCTCCATGATTCGGGGCATTTTCTTCTCCAGCGTCGCCATCATTTTTTCTCCGACCACGGCGTAACGATCTGCGATGAGTCGCAGTTTTTCCGCTCCCGCCGGGTCGGGGGTAAAATTTATGTACGCCTCCATGAGCGCATCCCGCGCCTCTCGCAACGCCGGGCCCAGCAGGCGGCGACCGAACTCTTCCGAGTCGATGCCTCGCTCCTTGGCTTCCTGTTCGCAGACCAGAAACAAAATGTCGCAGAGTGTAACAATATCTTGAAGTTGTTTCAAAAACGGCTCCGCTTGGAGAATATCGATGTCCAGAGCACGACGAACACGGCGTACCGTGTCCACGGAAATGACAACGTCCCATCGTTCATTTTTGAAGTCGGTAAATGCTTGCATGTTTTTCGTATGCGTTCGTTGTTTGAGAAATTCCGCCATTCAACGCTACGCGATTCATGGCTTGTCAACATGACGTTTCAAAAAATGCTTCCACCGGCGGTCGCGATCATGGCTCATTGTCGGGATCGTCGCCGAATTCGCCGACGGTTTCGATATTCGCACCCGCGCCGACCACGACCCAAGCGGGTTCCTCGTCATAATCGGCGTGTAATCGTAACGAAGCGGACAGGGACATGACGTCCTCGACCGGCTCGCTACGGCCAAATTTCGTAACCATAAAACCGCCGCGAAGTCCTTGAGCACCGACTTTCTTGATACCGCCATCGAGTAACATAAATTCGAGCGGCTCTTTCGACCAAAATGCTTCCTGCATGGCGTTGAACACCGGATTTCCCGGCTCCCAATCGCCCTCGATGTCCAACGGCACGTCCACAAGGCCGGCCAGATATTTGACGAACATTGATCCTTTGTTTTTGACGGCGGCCTCGGCGGATGTGATTTCGAGCGTCACGTCCCGCAAAAATTTGCAGCGGTTCCAAATCGGAGCTGCGTGCGTGCCGGTGTTCAGATACGTTTGTCCTTTGATCCCGATTCTTGGCATGATAATAGTGAATAGTGAATAGTGGAGAGTGGAGAGTGAATAGACTCAAGACGTTTAGAAATCCCAGAAACGTCGTGTTGAGTAATCCCGAATCCCGTAGGGTTGAGGGATGGTAGTTCGTAAAAAACAAAACGCTATGAGTATAACGAAACAAATTTATCGTTTGAACTTTTGGGCGGCTCGCTTGATCCGGTCTTTCATTTTTCGTAACTCTTTTTTCATGGCCGGGGTCATATACGGCCTCGCCGGCATGTTGACCGTTTTAGTAACGGTTTTAACGACCTGCCGGGGCTGGTGGTCATAATAATTCTTGATGGCGGCCTGCTCCTTAGCGGAGCGTTCCGACATGGGCCGGTAACGGCGACCAGTTCCATCCTTGTTGGCAAAGCCGTTTTTGTGATACGAAATCCGTTCACGCCGGTCGCGGACTGTTTTCGTTTCGGTAATTCGCGTTTCGATCTGGATCGTGCCGCCGAATTCCAGTGCTTTGGCCCCTGCCGAGCGACCTTTGTACTTGACCGGCCCGACCACGGCACTCTGTCGATTCTCATCCCAAGCGAAACGCACGGAGTGTTTCAAGCCGCCTTCGTGGGCATGTGGAGCCGTGCCCGGCATGGCGTTGTTACGAAAATTCTTTTTCGTTTTCATGGAACGCTTTGCGGCCCTCTGGATGTCTTGGGCCGTCCAGCGCAACGCCGCCCCTTTGACCCGGCCCGCCGCTTTCAGCACCGCCTTGTTGTCCCACGTAAAATTCTTGGCCATTTTCGTTACTGCACAAACGTAAACCGGATCGCTTGAAACCAGTTGTCGACCAGTGCCGGATTCAGTTCGGCGGCAGGGATTCCTTCGACCTCCTTGCAACTGTAGTCGCCCAATACCTCGTTTTCGTCCAAAAATAGCGAAGTGACTGCAAGGTTCAGGTCGATGTCCACGCATTGTAAATCCGTTTCATTTTCGATCTGGTCACAAAAAATGACGCCGACCAAAAGCTCACGTACCAGGCCGCCGCGACTGGTTCGCTGCCATCCCCAGCCACCGGGCATCACGAGCACGCTCTTGACCGGCCAATTTTCCGCAACAAAATCAGCGTAAGGAAGTACCGCGACATTCCGCTCTGGAAAAAGTTCCGTGAGCGCATCACCGACCAGCTTGAGAAGCGTGTTCATTTTTCGTTTCTAAAAATGTATTAAACCGGAATAAGGCTTCGTTCGGGCCGATGGCCTCCAGCGGTTCCCGACCGTCGATCCGGTACTGCCGTTCATTCCCGGCAAAATCCTGCACGATAATCGTGTCCCCGGCGTGTTTCGGGCCGCGATTGTTCACGTCCAGCCCCGCCAGCCAAGCGTCCAGCCGCTCTTTGGCACGCCGGGTCAGCAGAAAGCCCCGCATCTTTTTCTGAACGGAAAGATTGGTCGCGGCATCGATTGTTTCAAAAAATAGCTCCGTTTCCATGAGCTTTTCCTTGAATTGGTAACGCCGACCGCTTTTTCGTTCCCGATAAAAATACCGGGCTTTCAACGCGAACGTGTTGACGGCCATGCGAGCCGCCATGTCCAGCAGGTTTCCGTAACTCATTATTTGTACGTTTTTACAAAATGCACCTGTCCGCACTTTTCGCACTTGACGCGGCGTGTTTCAATAATCTGGTACGGCTTGCCGTTCCACACGCCCGACACGCTTTGCCGGTTCATGCCCGGAAACACGAAAGCCCGCGGCCCGCTGACATGCTTGCAGCGCGGACACTGATTGACTCGCAGCGTGGCCTCGACCTCCGGCTCCGGGTCTTGGTCATTTTCCGTTTCAGATTCTGTATTTGTATCAGAAATATCCGATTCCGGCTCGCTTTGAATTTCGGATTCGGTTTCCGAGCTTGGCTCCGGCTCGTCGGCCTCGATTTCGGTTTCGTTATTCGATTCCGGTGTTTCGGCATCACTTTCCGAAAAATCGGCCTCGACATTTTCCGTTTCCGGGCCGTCTGGGGCTTCCGTTGACTCTTGGGTCGTTTCGGCCTCTGTTTTCTGTACGGCCTTATTTTCGGCCTTTTCGTCGATGGGCGGGTTTTCCGGCGGTTTTGGGGCCTTATTTTTGGCCGATTTTGCCGTTTTTGTCGATTTTTTCGTCGCCATTACTCTACTCTCCTTTGAATTTTGGGTTTTTGGACGGCCTTTTCTTCAGCCGATTTAATGCCGCAAACGCTTGCAGCAACAGCACTTCCGACAATACAGTCGAAAAAATGGTTGTCGCGGGCCGGCACGGGAAACCATTCGTTCACCTCGTTTTCGCCGGTTTTGACCAGTTTCGGCGTTTCGCCGTTCATTTGCTCGGAAAACATGCGGTGACGCTCCGGCTCCCGGCCCCACAGCGTCAGCGAGCCGCGATTGCCCGGCGCGAGCGCGAAACCGTCGTGCACCTGCCCTTTCCAAAAGTTGGTGTCCATCGTTATCGTACGCAAACGCCTCGGCGGCGTGCTTTCGAGCCAGTGCTTGCCGATCCGCTCGCCGGCCTTGCGTTTGTACAGGCTCATCGGAACCTGCGACGATTTGATGCCCTTGCCTTTGGCCGGCATGACCACCGTGGAACGCGGGGCGGCGAGGCGAATCGCGTTTTCCACGATCTCCGGTTTGTAGCCGGTGTCGATTAACAGTTTCGATAAGGCCGGGTGTTCCGATCCGTCTTCATCGCCTTCCATCCACCAATTTTCTTGTAACAGATTCTTAATTAGCGTTACAAGCCCTGCCTGAATCAGACCGTCTTTACGCTGATCGCCCTGCTTGCCCAGCGTTTTCAGGCCGGTTTCGCCTTTTTGAAACACACGCCGCGTCTGCTCCGGGAAGGTGCCGTAGTCGATAATGTAACCGGTGAAATCATCGCTCCACGCCGCAATCACGTAATACAAAATGTCGTCATGCACGTCGATGAAGCCGGTCAGCGTCGAGCCGTCCAGCGGAACGGTTTGCCGCTCCAGACCGTTGAGCCGTGTGCGAATCGTCTTGGCGGGGACGATGACCGTGCCCGCGTCGGCCCTGACCGGCTCATTCTGGTACTCGGACATAAATGTTTCAAAATTTTCGCACCAAATATTCATGGCGTGCTGTAGGCCGTCGAGTTCGCTGTCCGTGTGATTCGCTTCCCACGCCACTTTCGCCCCGGCCTGCATCGCTTTGCGGTTGTTACGATAAAACAGCGTGGCCGCCACGGTGTCCTCTTTTTGTAACTCGCGGTACTGCTCCCACAATTCCATGTTCTCCGGCATTTTCTCAAGCATCTGGAAACGCATCCCTTTCCACTGCGGTTTGATGGTGTGCGACAAATAGCGGTCAGCCAAATCGCCGTCCTGAATGACCGTACAAGTCATCATCATGGCCAGTTCCTGCGCCGGGCCGACGAGCCCCTCGATGCCCTTGTCGATGATCCCGGCCCGGTGTTCCGTTTGGGAAGGACTTCGGGCGGAATCGTCGGTCTGCGGATCGTCGAGCACCACCACGTCCGGCCTCGCCGTTTCGCCGTCCGGCATCGCCTTGTTGTGACCGCGTGATGCGCCCAAAAGTCCAATGCCGACCACGCGAGCACCACTGGCCAGACTGCCGGGAATGCGCGGAAACACCACGCCGTCCGGCTTCCATTCAATGCCCGTCGGCTCGCCGAGATAAAGTTGACCGCGTGCCAGTCCCGCCGAGCCGTTCAATTTCCGAAACGGATACACCGCTTCGGGAAAATCGTCCAATAATGCCTTGTTCGTGGACAGCGTGCTCTTGATGTTGTCCACGATGCCCAGTGCCATTTTCTTGTTGGCCCCGATAATCACGATGTAACGACAATGCCCGTACAATAATGCCCAGAGCACTGCCGTTTCCGCCAGCGTCGTCTTGCCGCTACCACGCGGCATGGCCAAAGCCATTTTGCCGCCGCCCTCAATGAGGATTGTTTCCATCCTCGCAATCACTTGCAGGTGATAACTCGACCACGCCAGCTTAAATCGTTTCGGAAAATACCGCTCACAAAACGCACGAAAATTCCGTCGGCACTCCATGCGACGCTGCGGATTCCGCATCGGCGGCAAGGGCGCGATCTCCCGGCTCGCCCGCGATTGCTCGCGACTGCGTCTGGCCATGATTTCGCGGTGTACGATAGATTTTTCTGTTTGATTTTGTGTCATGAGTCAAAAAAAGTTGATCGCCTTGACAAAAATGCCGAAAATGGGTAGTATGGGGACTGCTTTGTTCGTTTCAATGATTTCCTTGTCCATGCTGCCATGTACGCCATCGCTTTCGACCTGACCATTTCCGACTTGAAAACCCACTATGGCGAACCGTACAACAACGCTTACGCCGAAATTCAAAAGGAACTCAAGGCGTTCAACTTTGAAAATACGCAGGGCAGTGTCTATCTTTACTCCGGTAACGAAAACGGACTAGCTATCGTCTACAAGGCCATCAACCGCCTCGCTCAAATTGACTGGTTCAAAAAATCCGTCCGCGACATTCGTGTTTTCAAAGTCGAGGACTGGTCTGATTTTACGGCCATTGTCAAAGGCGGTTGATTTTTTCACGTCTGTGAGATTTTCAGTGCGGCCAATCGTGCTAATTCTGTAACGGTTGTTCCTTCCGGGGCCAATCCCAGCGGCTCCAAGTGCGCTCGCACTTCCAAAAGTTCCGTCGTTTCGGCGGTGTCCTCCGCTGCGTCGTCCTGCCGGATCGTCTTGCAGTACAAGCCCAGCAGCTTGTTGAGTTCCTTGCGGACATCCAACTGCATCTTTCGCTCCTCAATCGGCGACAAATCGTCGTACAGATCGCGAAGCTCCTTGAGTGCCGTCTCGAATTCCGTCCGCAAATCGTGCATTTTCACAATAAATAAACAAAACTCTCCCTGCCGGGGGCTTCGTTTGGGGTGCTTTTTGGAACGAAAAAACAGTACCTAACCCCCAGGATAATGAATAGTGAATAATGAATAGTGAATAGTGAGCGCAAGCGAAATCGTTCCTATTATTCATTATTCATTATTCATTATTCATTATTCGTTATTCATTATTCGTTATTCACTCTGCAAGCGTTTCCTCGTTGTCCATGATGGCGTCGGTTTCGATGAGCGGCACGCCGCCCACTTCGGTCGGATACGGAGCGGGAGCACCGGTCGCGTTGACGGCGGTGCGGCTTTTCCGTAACTGATTCATGGCCTTGCGGGTCAGGAAGAACGCCTGCGGCTTGCGACCGGCGGGGAATTGCGCGAGGAAATCGTACAACATATCGTCGTTGAGCGATTTTTCGTCCGAAATGTTCTTGATCCGGCCAAAGGCGTGAGCCGATGTCACTTGCAAACCCGCCCAGCCGCTGATGTCTTGGGCGTAATGCCACGCTCCGCTATTTTTCGGGTCGGTCGGATTCGTGATCCACTGCTCAACGACATCGCCCTCCGTCAGTTCACCGTCATTGCCCCAAACCAGTTGAATCGCGTCCACACCGGTCGAAACGGCGTAGACGGACGTGAGGTTGCTGCCCGTGCCGCCGGCGTCCATGAGCAGGTCTTTGTTCGCTTGACCAAACAGGTCGTGCAAGCCCTTAAAACCATTCGTTTCATTTCGGACGCCGTACCAAATCTGTTGCGATAAAGTGAACAGGGCCGACTCCAAATGCGTCATGGTCTGAATGGCCAGTGCCTTGTCTTTGCCCCAGTCGGACTGCGTGGCCAACGCCTTGTCCATCGTCCAAGAAGCGTCGAGATGCGCACATTTCACCGTGCGATTGCCCAGTCGGGCGACTTCATGTTTCGCAAACTCGCCGGGGTCGCGAAACCCGACTTTCGGATACTGATCGATAAAGAGCGTGTTGTACTCGTTCTTTTTCACGGGCGAAGCGTCGAAAAATCCGACTTCGGGATTCTTCTTAATCACATCGTTGATGATTCCGATTATTTCCTCGGAATTGTTCATCATCAAAACGTCGAGGGTTTTAATCCCTGTAGAGATTGTAGGCATGGTTTTAGTGAATAGTGGAGAGTGAATAGTGAATAATGTTTAGCCGCGACGCCTACGGCGTGCGGTATCCTCAAGCATCGTTTCCGGCGTATTTAGCGGCCATTTTGTCCACGGAGGTTTGCGTCAATTTTGTTTCAACATTCCCTACGCCGGCGAGGCCGTGGTGCAAGGGCTGCGTTTCGCCTCGCGGTATGGCCGACTTGATCGTGTTCAACTCGCCGGACAATTTCGTAACGGAATCCGCCAGCGGCTTGAGCAGGGCACTCAGTTTGGCCGTTTCGTCATCCTTTTTCGGCTCCGGCTCCGGTTCGGGCGGATTGTCGTCACTGTCGGTACTGGCCGCTTCGGGCTGGCCATACTTGTCCAAAAGTTCTTTGAGCTGTCTGACCTCGGCAATGTCCGCACCGGATTGCCACAGTTCAAGACCTTTTTCCGTTCCGAAAACGGCAATGAACTCGGCCAAATCCGGGTCTTTCACCGTCTTTTCCGGCGGCGTGTCGCTCGCAGCGGGTTCGGCGGCGTCGGACAGCTTGGCTGCCGCTGCCTGTGTCAAATTTTGTTTCGATAAATTTTTCAAATTCTTCGCCATGAACGATTTCTCCATTGATAAAAGGGTAAAACGGGTAAATTTGTCGGCACCACGCGGACAGGCGGCGAGGCCCGTGAGGGGAACGTTACGAAAAACGGTGATCGGCCCGGCGTGCGTCTTGCCATCAACTTCGACCGATTGGCCTGCCGGAACCTTTTCGCAAATCGCTTCATCAAGACAGACGACCGCCGACGCTTCCATCGGAACGCCGTTTTCGATCCATGTTACGATATTTCGGGCGAATTCGCCCATCTCGCCCTCGGCATTCGTGACGAGATTGCCGTTGGCGACCAAGCCCTCATCGGTGTTACGGAAATTCTCCGCGTAACCGATGAGGATGTACTCATTGTGGTTGAAATCGACGGGCAAACGCGGCTTGTGATACTGGAGGCTGGCCAGTTCAATCACGAATCGGCCATACCAAAAGTGCTCAATCGGCTCTTTCGAGAGCAAAAGCACCTCAAATGGGTACAGCCCGTCTTTTTTCTCGGAAAGGGTGATAATCTCGCTTGGCATGGTTTTAGCCCGGAGTACCGGTTAAATTGTTTTCGCGTGCAGGTCTCTTACTCTCCACTGCTCAAAATCCTAGATTCTGTTTTTTTTCCTGACCGAACGGCAAAGGCACGTCCAGTGTTTTAGCATACTTGATGATCTCGGACATCTCGGCAAGGTTTTCGTCAAAATCCTGTCCGTAAAGACCGGTCGTTTCACGCGGCGTCAAAAATCCGCAGTCGTTGGCGATCATGTAGCCCTTCGCGTCGTCGATGAGCCGCCAGAACGGAAGCCGTGCTCCGATCCAATCGCAGTGCCAAAGCAATTCCTCGACTGTCATGCCATCCGGCGGCGGCGGAAGTTCGCCGTCAAGGATAGCGTTACGTAAACGCCAGTCCGTCAGTTCGTGGAGCACATTGATGAGGCCGCGTTGCTTCTGCTGGCAGCTTTCGATGTAGTCGTCATGCGCCCCACGAATGCCATAGTAGTTCGTTTTTGAGCCGTCGAAAAAACTGTACGGAATGTCAAGTGCCGCGAACGCGATCTGAATGACGTTGTGAATGAACTGCTGAAACTGCGTAGACGGCGTGGCCGACTCGATGATCTTGGCGTCGTCTTTCTCGCCAAAATCAAGGTGCATCACGCCGGAGCCGAAAATTTCTTTCGTCTTGCTGGTGATCTTTTTGCCGAACTCGTCATAATCCTCCGGGTCGGAATGGTCATTTTCCCGTTTCGTGAGCAAGCCGAGTTTTTGTGACAATTTCGCCTTGGCCAGCGCGTATTCAATGCCTTCGTAAACGTCCTGAAACTGATTGATCGCCGGGGCCAGCAGCGACACGCCGCGTATTTGGTCGAGCCGATTAAAGTATCCGCACAATAACATGTTCTCCGCCGGCACGGTTCGCTCGAACGTGAAACCACTGCCCGCGTTACGACAATGTACCGCGTACTTGAAGGCTTGGTTGTTCCGGCCCACCTTCACGCCGTGAATCCATTCGTAACCGTCACCCTTCTGTGGTTCCGGGGGATTTCGTAACCGGTCGCCCTCGATACTCTGCAATCGGCCATTGGACAGCTTCACAATGGCCACGTCGCCGTCGATGATCCGATGAATCTCCCAGAGGTAAAGCAAGTCGGGCAGGCTGTGCCGCTGCGACAGATCGCAATGCTCGCGGCGGCTCCAGTGCCCAATGAATTTTTTGACCAAGGCGTTGTACTTCGGCTGGCCGGGAATCGAACACTTGAAATCGGCCTTGGCGACGTACTGGCAATGTTTTCGTATCACAAAACCGGCCAGCGACAAGTTGCGTGCAAGGTCACGGCCCTTCGACGATAACGCCTGACGGCCTCGCGTGGTCAGTTCCCGCGATCTTCGCTTTTCGACGAAATCGGCGCATCACGACGCCGCGGACTGCTGTGCACCGCGTCGTAACCGAGCTTCGTTGTTTCCGAACGAAAATGGTCGATCTGGGATGTGTCAATGACGAAATTCATTGGTCGGCGTGATTGTCCGCTTGCGGTGTCGTGTTGACCTGCTCAAGCAGCTTGAGCAAGACTTCCGGCTCCAGATTGATATTCATGTTCTGAATCGTTACGGGTATAGTGATCGCTGCTTCAATCGCTGTCCCAATACTCACGCTATGCTCTTTTGACATATCAACACCACCAATTAAACTTCCAATAAGATTCATGTTTTCTCCTAAAATTCTACTTGCCTTTTGGGAGAAAAATGGTACAATTCTCGCTTGGCAAGCGTTTGCTGGCTGAAAAGGTTACGCTTGTTCGGGTCAGTCACCTCCGCCGGTGACTGGCCTTTTTTGTTGCAATTACCACGCACTGGAAAGGTCGATATTCTTGTAACGCCGCCACGGCTGGAGCAGGTCGCGTTCTTGATGCTCCAGCATTTTCAGTTCCGCGACGGCCCCGGCCCGGTCGAAGGTCACCGAAAGACCGGCCACGCTGATCGACGTGACCGGCTCATTGCTGAGCAAAAACTGACGCAGCTTGCGGATACGCCGCTGCACGTATTCCAATTCCGTCATTGCCATATTTGTTTCAAGATGTTTGGAACAATCGAAACGCCGCATCCTTGCCCCACGGCCAGCGTGCCACGATAGGGGGTTTTGGCACATTGCGTTGTCCGGTAATGGAGTTATAATTCCGTTTCAAAATCGCTTCATTTATCGAAACGGAATCAAAATGCCGAAAGTCGAACGAAAACACGTCAAGGGACTCGTCGAATGTTTCCACGAATCGCCTGAGTATCGAAAAAATTCATGGCGCATTTATCACAAGCTGTACGATCTTGTCGCCGTCTCTGTTACAAATACGACGTTATGGCGATTATTGCCGAAGCCACGATCACAAGAATGATCTGGGGGCACTTCACATCGTCAGTGCATTTTCGTGCGAGAATGGCATTTCGTTGGGACAAATTGCTTGTGAAGAAAAATCGTAACCGTTCACGGAACATATTGTTTTGATAATCCCTAACGTGTTGTTTAACAAGGAGTTAGGAGTTAGGAGTTAGGAGTTAGGGACTAGGGGTGAGTTTTGCGGAAAATCTCCACTAGTCCCTCGCCTCTAATCCCTTGACGGCCAATCGTTTATCTATTTTCGTTGAATATTGCCCGTGAACGGCTACGATTTTACGACAATGGATTTAGAGCCTATCCTAAAATCAAGAGCAGTCGAACAGTTTTCCGAACGTGATGAGAGAAAAACTCAAATGCAGCATGCCCAAATAATTTTCGCACGTTT
>QMCE01002254.1_pt1 | contig 10968 bp, 10 predicted proteins | sample 1821851 | NCBI WGS metagenome assembly QMCE01 (sample SAMN09453174, study PRJNA476694) | Termite gut metagenome, whole genome shotgun sequencing project. | isolation source: worker | host: Odontotermes sp. | place: South Africa:Pretoria | collected 2016-01-28
GCATATAAAATATTCATATTGCTATTTAATAGAATAATTTTATACGCAGAAAAATCTGCCTTTATTCGGACAAATATATTAAGATCATTGTCATTATTACCAGATATTGCATTCTCTTTCGCAAAAAAAATATCATAACCAAAATCAGTCTTAAAAACATAAAAACTAAAAGCAGCTCCAGCGTAGCGAGAAACTTGCCCAAGTATTTTTTGAAAAACTAAAGAGCCATCTATATCATTATAGACTTTTAAGGAATACTCATAATCATAAGTAACTGAAGAATAATTTGTTTCAACAACGAACCCATAGTTATCAAAGTAGTTATATTGCAGTCCATTTTTTGCAGGGTCTGTTTTATCGATTATTGCTGTTTTAGGACAGGCTATAATTTTATATTCAACATCGCTTAATTTTAAAATTAAGCCATAAGGTGTTTTTAATAATTGCTTTGTTCCATCGCTGTTTAAACCGACGCCTATATTTACTCTTGATGGATTTTGATAATAAACAGCACCAATAGGATATACTCTTTCAAAATAACTATTAGAAACAGGCTGCAAAATATCTACAACGGTATAAGTACCGTCTATATTCAAAATAAATAAATTTGCTCCATTTGGCAGAATCAACTGATGATTTACTTCGTCTTTTAGAACAATTAAATTATTGGTATTATTTGAGTAAAAAGGAACAATGTCATTCTGCAAAACAGTGCCTGCTGCGCTTATTCTCAATACCCATATCAAATTATCAGTAGGTATTAAAAATGTAAAATTCCCGTCTGTGTCAGTAAGAATACCAGGTTCTTTTAAACAAGTTATTCGACTGTTTTCATTTATCACTTCCATTTCTGTTTTATCAGCTAAAGTCAATTTAAAATGCATATTATAAGTGCCGTCACTTCTATATTTAGCTATAACATACCCTTTTATCCCTTTATAATAAAAAGGAACATAAAGAAAATGCTCCCAATTCTGCTGCTCATATCCAACATTTATTACATTATCAGGAAATTCAGCAGATGGTTGCGTTGATAACATTCCTTTATATAGAGGCAATGTGCTAAACAAGTTATTATGAGGAAGCAAAACAGGAATTATAGACTTATCTTTATATATACTCTCGCTAAAAGCGAGAAAAGCGTGGTCTGAAGAAGTAAGCATATCAAAAACAAAGTCTACTGCAACGCCTGTTTCTGTTTCATTTATTTCTACTACAAAAAACCTAATCTCTTGCGCAGTATTTTCATAAATACCTGTAAAAAAATGAGTCGTTCCACTTTTCATAGAAAGCGGAATTATTTCTCTAATAGACTCTACAAAAATATAATTAAAATTAAATGTTTGTATAATAGAAAAGCCTGTATCATTTATTCTTAATACATTAAACACAAAAGTCCCTGCATTGTTTTTTAATGCTATTATATTTCCGTTTGAAAGAAATAGCGGACTCACAAACTCGGAAGGTAGAGAGTTAATCATTGTTTCTTTTTCAACAGAAGCACATGGTATTTCCCCAACTCCGCCAGGAACAATGTATCCTTGAATAGTAAATGGCATATCTATTTCTTTATCCATAAAAATAGGTATTTTTAATCTATCAACTTCCATCTGTTCTTTAAGATAAGCTGTCCTATTAGCAAGCTGTTTTGCCTGCCAGTTGTCTATTCCGTCAGCCCCGCCTTGCACCGGATCATCGATTTCTAACTGATAAATACCATCTTCCCATTTAGGCGTTTCAGATAAATATGCCATTTTTTACTCCTTATATTAAAATTTAATAGTCCACTGACCTTCAATAGAAATGTCATTTTCTTTATTAATAGGATTATTGCGTGTTCTCCGTGAGAACAACGTATCGTCTTTACATATCAAACCGAATTCCATAATTGCAAGTCCATTACCCTCACCAGTGGGAAGTGTCCAGTTAAAAGTCACCGCCCCAGGCTCAGTTAATTCATAGCTATCTGAATCTAAATCTATGAAACAAGAAGGAGCTGTCAATCCTTCATCTTCAACTTTTGCTTCTGTTTTACTACTTCCAAATCCTATTTTTGAAATATATCTGTCTGCAGAAGGAGCGGCGATAAGATTCGCCATTTGTGTTCGAGCTTTGTTGACAATGAGATTATTGTCTGCAAAAGTATCTATGAGTTTTTTCTCACTTCCTTTGTGACGGTAAACCTTGTATTCAAGGATACCCCGAATTTGCGGACGATCATCGAACCGCAGAGTGTTTTTCATATTTTGTCTTTCTTTCATTGCAAGACCTCCTATACAATATCTAAGGGGAAAAACCCGCCCTTATGCTTTATTGTTTCATTTCGCAAATAAACACCATTATGAAAATAGTGCGCTACAATACCGGCAGTAAGTTCATCGTTAATCTCCTCGTTAATCAATATTTCATCGGACATTTCCCCCATGGAAAAATCCATTTTATTTTTTTCATAATACCCGCTGCTATGATGTATAAACTGTCCGTTATGTTGTATACTTTTATCATGATTATTTTGGCTATTAAAATAATTTTCCGTAACACTATGACGCAGCGTATGTATAAACTGCTCATCGACAGAAAACAAATCCTCAATAAAATTAAATAATTCTGTTGTTGAGAACGAAACGCCGGCTGGAATTATTTCTGCAATCAGCTTATTAAAGTTCAGTCCCGGAGTTCCTTCGCCGTCATGCTTAATAGTTAAGCCTGCAGGATAAACAGGAACGATATGCACAACTTCCGATTTGTAAAAATATTTAATCGCTTTTATTATATCAGGTATAGAACCGCGGTTTGTATTGAGAAGTTTACGAAGGTTTATAAGTATTCGATAGAACTCATCGGGACTGCCGTTTCTTTTTTCGCCAAATAATTTTCCAATACGGTCAAGTAAATGACCGCTGACATTTTCTTCATTTTCTGAATCCCCTAAATTCCATTGATTAACAAGCGAAAGTATATGATTATCAAGTTCTTCCAGCCTTTTATCACCGAATTCAGCCAATTCAAGGGTATCATCTTTGCAGAGCCATTGCTGCAAATACGGAGGCTTGTTATAGATTTTCCAATCTATCTTCTTAAAATCCTTCATTCCGGTATCCTCAAAACACTTATTCTCGACTTATCGAGGACAGCAATTTCAGCCTCACTAATTTCTATATTTTCGCTTTTATAGTCTTTATCCGTATCCGGCGTTGTACTGTCCGTTACAGCGATTTTTATATCAACGAAGCCAATGCCCTGTACATCATAAACCGGTCTATACAGTTTTTGATAAATTAAATCACTGCCGACATTAAACGCGGTTTCACTCCATGCCATAATATTGTCCTGAATAGCACTAAGCATATCTGTCGGCAAGCTTTCTTCATTGTTAGGTGAAAACTCAACCTTAATCCAAATATATTTATTTTTCGGGCGCGAGAAACCAATGTCCCAGGTAAAACCTTCGCTGTCCACAACCTTCTTCGTTATATTCCCGTAAGGCTGAATACCGGCAGGTCCTTTTTCAAAAATAATTTCCGCTATTGCCTGCTCATCGCCGCCGACAACAACAGCTTCATAACTTTTTGCCGGTCTTCCGTCTTTTATATCAACATTAGTGCGATTAGAATATACGCGGGCATATTCCACGCCGTCAACTTTTAAGATTTCATTTTGAATAGCAATTTCATTTGCTGTTGCTTGTTTTTGCCTCATGGCAAGATTCATACGGAGTTCCGTATCGCTTTCCCTATCACGTCCTGTAATACCGGACGCATAATTTACGGCAGAATCAAGACCGTTTACCTTGCTGACAATTTCGTTTAACGCACCAATTGAAACGATAATTGCTCCTGTTTCTACAGCGGTATATACCGCATAGAATCCCAACAGAGGAAACTCAATCTTTTTGTCAGATGACGTAAGAGAAAACGGAGCAAGTCCGATTTTTGCATATACCAAAAGACCATCTTTGGTATTTTCAATTTCATAAATATCTGGAAAAGTTTTTTCGATTTCTTCGGCAATTCCGTCTTGAATTTTCTGTTCGTCATCTCCTTCGACGGCGGAGTAATTTATAACCGCTTTATCAATTTGTAATTGATATGTGTCTCCGGCAGCCGCTTCTTTTACAGATAACAGAAAACCTAGAAGAGTTGAGCGCGAAACTGTAACTTCTGCCGAGGCGGATATTTTGAAGGTTTCGCCGGTTGGGAGCCGCAGTAAATGGTTAGCCGGTATCTTTGTACCTTCCTCTGCCCATAGGCATTCGTAAACCCTTGTCGCGCCGGCAGGAAGCCTCTCTACATTTAAAAAATTTACAAGACGGTCAAGATATATCCCGAAAGCATCGTCTACATCACCGATTGCATATAATTTCCCAAGCTGCTCCCAGAGCTGCGTTCTTTTTATTGCCTGATTTTTGATATATACTCCCTCGATACTGGTGTCCGACAGATCAATATCATTTCCGAAAGCCACGCGGAAATCATCCTGCTCTTCTTGTAATATTACTTCAAAAGGTTTTATAATAAAACCTTTTTCTGTTAATCCGTAATTCATGCTATCCTCCAATCTCCACGGAATCGCTGTATTGTTCTCCGGTATCAATCTGAACAGTGAAATCAACTATCAGCGTTCTTGATACTTTATCAATCGTTGTTTTAAAAACTAAAAATTTTTTAACGCCTGATATTTCACCTATACGAACCTGCAGTGCGGTTTCAATCATTCGGCGGTGCATACCTCGGCTTACGTCATCACCGGGTATATAAGGGATTCCTATTGATTTATCCACGAACCACTCGCCTTTGAAAATAGAAATCGTATGCCTGATCTTTTGCGACAAATACTCAAGGCGTGTTTTTGTATGTGTCCAGCAGCGGCGATCCCAGTGGCGCTCCACGGCAAAATTGTTCTTGTTTTGTTCAAGCAGTAAAGTTTTCATGCTATTATCATTCCTTTTGTTGCGCCGGCAAACGCTCCATGACTGCCGCTTGACGGTACAGGATTAGGGAAACTGGATATAAGGCTTGTAACAATCTGTTTACAGAAGTTAGTCATTGCTGTATCAAAATCATCCTCTTTGTTCATGCTTGCAGTAATAATTCCTGCCGGATTAAACACTAGAGGAGATAATGTGTATCCGGCTGCGGGTGAGATTTTAATATTACGTTTTATAAATGATGCCAGATTTATCAAGAAGTCTGCAAATGATTCAGATGGGGTTAAAGATTTACCATCAGGAGTTGATGTTTCTTCGTCAGAAGTTGAAGCTTCTTTGTCAGAAGTTGATGTTTCTTCGTTAGAAGTTGAAGCTTCTTTGTCAGAAGTTGATGTTTCTTCGTTAGAAGTTGAAGCTTCTTTGTCAGAAGTTGATGTTTCTTCGTTAGAAGTTGAAGCTCCATCGCCGGAAAGTGATGCCGTAAAAGAAACTGCCGGGTCGGCTGCGCCCGATGGATTTGTCGCAGACCAACTATAAGTTATGTCCATGTTATCAATGATATATTCAAGAACGGCTTCGCCAAATTTTTTATTTGCCGCAGCCGCGCTGCCGGATTCTTTATTCATTTTTGAGATAATTAAATCTTTCATATCGTCTGCTTTCATGCTCATATTATGTCCCCGATACTTCGCTGCCGCCATGCGGCGCACCTGTGAACAGGCAATTTGGTATAGCACAAAGCGGTCCTGTACTCGCTGTTACCGCCCCTTTCATAGAGAATTTACCTCCCGTAATTTCTACTTGTGAGGATTTTATTATTGCTTTTGTTGCGGCACTTACTTCTACATTACCGCCATCGGCAATGATTTTATCCTGCCCATTAGTAAGAGATATTTTTTGCGCGCTCATATCTACATGGCATTTTTCTGTGTCGGCTTTTATATTGTCATCTTCCATTGTGATCTTTGCTTTTTCTTTGTATTTTATTTCGATCTTATCGTCTGTCATAAGAACTTGTGAAATACATTCACCGTCGAACGTGTCATTGTGAATAATTTGCAGCCCGGGTTCTGAAGCATTGATAAACTCCTTCGGCTGTAATCCCGGAATACAGTACGCGTCGCATAAATCATAACGGCGCGGATCAGAATCTTCAATTCCATCTTGTCCTGATTCTTTCCATTCGTCCAGAGATCGCTCGCTGAAAAAAACAGCGACTTCATCGCCTTTCTCAAGCGGAAAATGTATTGTCCATTTTTTTGTTCCCGGAAATAAAACGGGAACGTCAATCAAAAGAGGAAACGGAATAAACTCTTTATTTCCCGCGCGCCGCTTAAGCGAAGGCTGAACCGTGGCGCGTCTTGCTGCGGGCTCATACTCCGTAACAATTCCGGGAATGCTGGTGTGTACTTGAGTAAAATAATAATCGAGATATTCACGGACAAAATTAGTCAAGTCCTGCATTATCCAAGTACCTCCGCTTCTATTTCAATGGCAAAGTCTGCCGACCAGTTATCTCCAACAAACTTCGCTTTTGTAATTTTCATTTCCGTTGTAATTGCCGACGACTCAACCTTACAGGCCGCGCCGGGAATTAACTGAGGAAAAAGCATTGTTTTAAATGACCATTTATTGACAGCCTCTTTCTCGGTGTCGGTTTCCTCGGTTTTATCCGATATAGGCTGAGGAATAGTGAGCAGACCGCTTTCAGGCGTTAAAAGAAGTCCACTGGATTCTGTAACTTCTCCGCCTTTGAGAATATAAATCATTTCGTTTTGTATCGTGTAACGGAGTTCATATTTATTCAGAACCTTCCGCAGTATATCAGCGGCTTGCCCAATATCGGAAAACCCGCCGCGGTATTTTGCGTCTGAGGGAATAAGTTCTGTTCCTTTTGAAGGCAGTCCGATGGCGGCAATCAAATCCTGAACAATAGTAAGAACGTCTGTTTTTTTCGCGTACGATACTGAAACCTGTCCTGCCATGACAGCAACACGCCCGTCTTTGACTTCAATTTCAGTTACATAATCATTCCCGGATTTTTGCCTTGAGCCTTTTACAACATCGCCGAAAAGTATGGCGGTGATTGTCTCGTCAGTATAACCGGCTTTAAGGGTGCAGTGATTTCCTGCCACGCTTATTTTATCATGCGTTTCCTTGCTCAAATTATATATCTGAACTTTTGCCGTATTGCTCTCCGGCATATCGGTCTTTTCTATCTCAAATGCTATTTTCAGCTCATTGATTTTTATACCCTCGCCGCCTCTCGGACCAATCGTTACTTCAACATTTCGAATAAACGCCATACATTAATCCTCCCATGTCCCGTAACATAATTTGAAACGAGTACTGAAATTATCCCGCGTCAATTCTGCTGTCCCATAATCTCCTGTAGTATCCAACAGCCATATTTCCCCGGCAGGAAGGTTCGGACAGGAAGCGCGGTATTTTTTCAATAAATAGGAACCGACAGAAAGCCGAATACCGCCGAGAATTAAATTATCTCGAGTATCTAAAATGCTGAGTATCCAGCCTTCAAGCGTAGTATTCCAACTGACATTTAATTTGTACCTGATTCCGGAAAGGTCAACATGGACACTCCATCTAGGGGTTTTCTCGCTATATTCCGGTAAAATAATAAATTGAAAATTTGTCATCGCGTATAAGATGCTCCCTTATTTTTTCGAGAATCTGCTTGTGCGTTAGATCCGGTTGAACGTTCTTGTCTTTGCATTTCCCTGTTTGTAATACTGTCACTCGGCTTCTGCGAACCTGATGTTCCTAAATTAGATGTTGGAGCTGTCTGATCTCTGCTGCCGCCGCTGTTCCCCGGTCTGTCTGCGGATTTAATAACTTTTACCTTTTTAAATTCCATTGAGAATGGAAGATTCGCGCCGGTAGAAGCTTCGCGGGCAATACTGAATGAGGTAATAGCCATGTCCGTAAAAGTGTCCAGACCTAGAACAATATCAAATAACTGTTTTGATTTTGTCAGTTTTTTTAATTCAAGATACGCCTGTTGTATGCGCGACATTTTATCCGGCGCCTCAAGGTTGGAAATTAAATTGCCGTCGTTTTGAACAACTTCAAACGCCGTGTTTCCAATAAACGCTTCTACAGAAACAACATCCTGATCTTCGACAATATGATCGGCGATATTGCTTCCATCTTCAACAGGAATATCAGTAACGGAGTTTGAGAAGTTATAACTTTCTGTAACAAAAGCATCAACAACAAAAGTACCTATCATTTTTTCCGGTATTTCGTATTGAAAAGAAATCTGAGGCATCAATTCCTCCTATATTCGGGGCTTGGGATATCTGCCCTGCTTGAGTTAATCTGACCAGCAAGCTGCGCGTTAAACTGCTCGTTGATCTGTTTAGCAATAGCCTCGCTTTGAGCCTGCGGAGTACCGGCCGGAACATTCACATGAATATTTGCGTTTGCGTTAACGGTTGATGCGCCGCCTGTATTCATGTACGCGTAATTTGAAGTTTGTCCTACTGCTCCGGCATAAGCCGGCTGCAGTATATTTTCGCTGCTATTGTTACCTGTAACAAGGTTGGCAACTCCTCCGGCAAGATTGCCCAAAAAGTTTCTGACTTTGCTCTTGGCTTCCTTATTATCGTTATTGTTATCGTCTTTATCTTTACCTGTAATGAAGCTGAAAACTACCCCTGGAAGATTGGCAAAGGATTCTTTGATTTTGCCAAAGGATTCAAAGATTTTATCTATGAACCCAAACAGTTTTTCCTTTAACGAATCAAATAAACCAAAGAAAATGTTTTTAAGAAATTCGACAACTTCGGAAGGTCCCTGTTTTATTGCTTCCCATAACCCGCCAAAAAATTCCTTTATATTATTTATTATGTTGAAAAAGCCGTCTCTTAACCTTGTCAACGAGCCGCCGCTTATATTATCTAAGAAGTTAAAAGCTTTACTTCCGGCGGACTTTATGCCTTCCCATATACCGCCGAATAAACCAAAGAAAGCATTTTTAATATATTCGACAACTTCGGAAGGTCCCTGTTTTATTGCTTCCCATAACCCGCCGAAAAATTCTTTTATTTTATTTATTATTCTGAAAAAGCCGTCTTTTAACTTTGACAACTTGCCGCCGCTTATATTATCCAAAAAGTTAAAAGCTTTACTTCCGGCAGACTTTATGTCTTCCCATTTATTACTGAAGAATCCGGCTGCTGCCGCCGCTCCTTTCTTCATGCCTTCCCATGCCGCGCCTGCTCCTTTTTTGATACCATTCCACGCAGCGCCTGCAACATTCTTGATACCGCCCCAGATGCCGCCGAAGAAATCTTTAATTTTACCGAAAACTTTTTTAATTCCTTCAATAGCAGCTTTGACAAAACCAACAATTTTATCCCATACTGCTTTTACTTTTGGACCGATAACATCCCAATTTTTGATTATCTGCTTTACGGCAATGGCTATAAGAGCAGGGATACCGAAAATTAAGACAAGCAATATTTGAAGAATTATCTTAACCCATTTTTTGAAGGAGTCAGGCAGACTATTCCATACATTCTTTATTTTTTGAATTAAACTTTTTATAAGACCGATAACCTTTCTTGGGATAAAAAGATATATATCAATAATAATTTTCCCGATTTTCTTGAAAAAATCTATTAGTACCGTTCCAATTTTTTTGAAAAAATTACCAACGGCGGAAAAGGCTTTCATTATAGCAGGACCAATTGAGTCCCATTTCTTTACTAGAAGGACTATGACTGCAATTAAAGCCATCACTCCTATAATTATCAAAAATATAGGGTTAATTGCCATAATTGCATTAAATACAGCCTGAATACCTGACCATATTTTTGTTGCCACTGCTGCTACTTTTGTTGCCACTGCCTGCGCGACTGTAGCTATTTTATTTTTAATCAGCTGCACGTTAAGCATTAACAAAGCTGTTTTATTTCCTTCCGCGGCTTTTTTCATTACTGATAATTTTCCGGTAAGCAGTCCGAATGAATCGGCTAAACCTTGTGCAATTTTTTTACTTCCGGTAAGTTCTGTAAGACCCTGTGTCATTTTTGAAAGATCGCCGCTGAAAACACCTGACACAGTTTTTACCAGTCCCGATGCGGTTTGGTATGCATTTTTTACTTCATTTATAGCCTTAGCCGCGGAGTCCTTTACCTCAGAGAATTTCCCGACAGCGGTTTGGTATGCAGCTTGAACTTCATTCATACTACCAGCCGCAGCGTTCTTTACTTCCGAGAATTTCTCGATAAGCGGTCCGAATGTATCGGCTAAACCTTTTCCCGCGGTATTCTTTATTTCTGTTATTTTTTCGGCAAGAGGACCAAATGTATCAGCTAACTTTTTCCCGGCAGCGTCCTTTATTTCTGTTATTTTTTCGGCAAGAGGACCGAAAGCATCAGCTAAACCTTTTCCGGCAGCATTCTTTATTTCTGTCAATTTCCCGGCAAGAGGACCGAAAGCATCAGCTAAACCTTTTCCGGCAGCGGACTTTATTTCTGATAATTTTCCGACAACAAGTCCAATAGTATCAGATACTCCTTTGCCTAATTTATCTTTCAGTATATTCGCTTCAAGTATTAACCCTGCCAGCGGATTTCCTGCCGCAGCTTCTTCCATTACTGATAATTTTCCGGTAAGCAGTCCGAATGTGTCAGCTAAACCTTTTGCAATTTTTTCACTTCCGGTAAGCTCTGTAAGACCTTTTGCCATTCACCGCTGAAAATATCTGCCGTGGTTTTTGCCAGTCCCGCCGCGGTCTGGTATGCGTTTTTAACTTCATTTACAGCATTAGACACAGCGTCCTTTACTTCAGAGAATTTCCCGACAGCGGTTTGGTATGCACCTTTAACTTCATTCATAGTCTCAACCGCGGAGTTCTTTACTTCTGAGAATTTCTCGACAAGCGGACTGAATGTATCAGCTAGACCTTTTCCCGCGGCGGACTTTATTTCTGATAATTTTCCGACAACAAGTCCAACTGTATCTGATACGCCTTTGCCTACTTTACTTTTCAGCATATTCGCGTCAAGTATTAA
>QMCE01002140.1_pt1 | contig 10961 bp, 12 predicted proteins | sample 1821851 | NCBI WGS metagenome assembly QMCE01 (sample SAMN09453174, study PRJNA476694) | Termite gut metagenome, whole genome shotgun sequencing project. | isolation source: worker | host: Odontotermes sp. | place: South Africa:Pretoria | collected 2016-01-28
ACTATGGTAAATCGATTTATCAAACTATATAATTGCGAAGATTTGATAGATCGTAATAGAAGATTCTCAGTACAAGAAAAACAAATTTTAACTTTTATAAAAGAAAATTGTAATTATGAAATCCAAGAAAATAATAAATCTATTTTAAATGGCAAGGAGATAGATATTTATATTCCAAAATTAAAACTAGGAATCGAATACTGCGGACTATATTGGCATTCTAGCTCTCCTAACTCAGCAAAAAGTAAGCCTAAACCAAGAACATATCATAAAGATAAATTATTTTTAGCAGCAGAAAAAGGTATTCATTTAATTCAAATATTCGAAGATGAATGGCTTTATAAAAGAAAAATAGTTGAATCAAAACTATTATCTTATCTAAATCTTTCTAAAGCGAACAAAATTAATGGTAGGGATTGCTCAATAAAAGAAATCAGCAATAAAGACTGTATTAATTTTATGAATGAAAACCATATACAGGGTTATTGCCAAAGTATGATCCAAATTGGATTATTTTATAAAGATGAATTAGTTTCATTAATGACTTTTACAAAAAATTATAAAAGCTCATCAGAAGAAAATAGTTATGAATTAAGCCGATTCTGCACTGACATTAATTACAGAGTTATAGGGGCGGCAGGAAAACTTCTAAAGTATTTCATAAAGAATTATAATCCAAATAAAATCTTTACATTTAGTGACAATAGATGGAGTAACCCAAATAGCAATATGTATTTGACACTAGGGTTTAATTTATTATATGATACTGAACCTAATTATTTTTATTTTTTGCCGTCAGATAAGCAAAGAATTCATAGGTCAAAATTTCAGAAGAAGAAACTTAAAAATAAGTTTCCAGAGATTTATGATAATTCTAAAACAGAAAAGCAAATAATGGAAGAAGCAGGATATAATATTATTTATGATGCAGGAAATCGTAAATATGAGATGAGGATAATATAATGAAAATGAAAACTAAATATCAATATTTAAAAGAAATTAATGAAATCTGGAATAATGAATGGAAATTGACTACAGGATTAGAATATTCAGAATATACTGGATCTAGAGCACCTTTTTCACTTTATCATAAAAAATGTGACAAGGTTATAACAAAAAAAGAAGCTTCAAAATTCAAACAAAACTATTGCCCGAACTGTTTTAATCGAGATAATAGTGCTTCTTACAATAAAAAAACAAAAGAAGAAAAAGAGGCTATAGTTAAAAAAAGGGAAGCCACAATGTTGGAGAGATACGGAGCCGCTAATGCAATGAAAGTTGACTCTTTAAAGCAAAAACAAAAAGAAACCTTAATTGAAAATTATGGCGTAGATAATCCTATGAAGTCTAAAGAAATAAAAGAAAAAGCTCTTAATACTACTTTCGACAATTATGGCGCTTATAGTTCAAAAAAACAAAGTCCACAAAATTTTATTAAATTCATTGAATCTTTTACAGAAGAGTTGGGGCATAAGCCAAATACTAAAGAAATAGCTGAAAGATTAGGTTACAGTGGAATTACAGTTCCAAATAGACTAATAAATGAATTTCAATGCAGAAATCTAATTGATAGCCTAAAACATAGGTCAATGGATGAACAAGAAATTTTAGATTTTATACTGTCCGTCTACTCTGGAAAGATAGAGACCAATAATCGATCTATTCTTGATGGAAAGGAAATAGATATTTATCTACCTGAATTAAAACTAGGTATAGAATACTGTGGATTATATTGGCATGGTAGCGCCTCATGGGCGAGTAATGGAAATCCTAGATCAAAAACTTATCATAAAGATAAAATGGAATTAGCTCAAATAAAAGGTATCCATTTAATTCAAATATTTGAAGATGAGTGGCTTTATAAAAAAGAAATAGTAAAGTCTAAAATAGCAAGATATTTAAAAGTTTTCAATGGTAATAGAGTTTACGCTAGAAATTGCAAAGTTAAAGTAATTGATACTTTAACAGCGAGAAATTTTATTGAAAATAATCATATTCAAGGGTATAGTAATGCTACTATAAAACTAGGATTATTTTATCTCGATAAAATAATAGGATGTATGACTTTTGCAAAAAACTTTAAAGGTGGAAAAGAAGAAGGTGCTTATGAATTAAGTCGATTCTGTACAGATATCAATCTAGGGATAATAGGGGCTGCTGGGAAACTATTGAAATATTTTATAGAGAATTATAATCCTGTTATTATAAGAACTTATAGTGATAATAGATGGTCTAATCCAAAATCTAATATTTATCAAATATTGGGATTTAAAGAAACTGGTATCACTCCTCCAAACTATTTTTATATTCCTTATGGAACATATAAGCGACTTCATAGACTTCAATTTCAAAAGAATAAACTTAAAAATAAATTTCCAGAAATATACTCTGAAACAAAGACTGAAAAACAAATAATGGAAGAATTAGGATATAATATCATTTATGATGCTGGAAATATAAAATATGAAATGAAAATTTAGGCATAAAAAAAAGAACCCACTCAATTTTACTTGAGTGGGTCTTAATTTATTGAATTTTATTACGGTTCGCCTGCTGGCGGAGAAATGGCGTCGATCAAGCCGCCTCCCGGAGTCTTAGTTGCAGGTCCTGCTACATCACTATAGTCAAGATTTGAATGTTCTGGAATGGACGGATCTTTCCAAAGATATTCACCCTCACTATCAAGATCGTAACGATAGCGTCTATAAGATGTAGGATCTCCTGTTCCACCACCCTGTGCATTTCCACCATCGTAGTTGTCATCGGCACCAATTATCTGGATACTGGCGAGAACCTTATTGATTGGATCAAACTTAGTGAAATCAGGATAGGCGTCACCTTGGAAAGTAAAGGTTGACGGATCTCCTGTACTAGAGAGCGTAAGTGTAAAGTTAGTATTTACCTTGAATTTTGGGATGAGGAATTCTACTGCGATGTCCGCTCCATCTGAGGCTCTTCTAAGCAAAGATGATCCTTCAACGTAGAAATAATCACCAAACTTAGCGGGATCTATGTCTATCTGTACAGCGTCATGCTTATTCTCGACATAATAGTCGACCATAACAACGTCACCATAGAGAATTGAAGGTACATTTACCCTATAAGTAATTGTAGAGCCATTCAAGAAAGCTTTTGGCATCGCCGACCCGCCTGAAGGAGCAAGCAAGAAGCCATAGCCCGCAGCTGTCTCAGAGAAAGTTGTTGCAGTAATCTCTCTTGTAAAGTCAGCAATATCTCCCCAAGCTGTCTGCCAAGAAGCGGTAGCTGAAGCGAGATCAACAAAGTGAACGGCGATGTCGCCGAATAAACCAATAGTATTTGCATCTATCGGTGCGGCATAATCTGTCAGAGACATTGGCTGATTCTTAGAGTCAAAAGCAACGAATGAATCACCCGTCTTAAATGCGGCAAGATAAGATCTCTCTGGTACTGAAGCGTCATTCTTGAGATTAATTTCAATTGGAGCACCCGAAATTTCTCCAGCCATGTCAAGCAGCATTACATAGATACTACCATTCTGTCCAACATAAGGTCTCTTCGTAAGAGCTACGTTAAGCAGCCCGCCCTTTGGCTTACCGCCTATAGCAGTATCAGCATCATAAAGGTTAGTAGCATCAGTATCCACTACATTCGGAGTAGTTACCTGATACTTTTCATAATGATGTGAAATAACTGTCTTAGCCTCAGGTGAAGCGCCTGGAAGTTTTGGATTACGGGCTGGTATTAAGTTGGCCCCTGCGAGTATTGCAAGTCCCTCAGGGGAAAGAAGTGCTTCCTCAAAAGAAAATGTAAGAGCTTTATCTCCCTCGTAAGAAAGAAGCCTAGCATTTCCACGACCACCAGTAACATAAGTTATGGCAGCTGAACCTTCTAAGGAACTTGTCTTAACGCTATCAAAAATAAGAACTGGTTCGCCTGCTCTAATAGTTCTAGCGCCAAGTTTTAAAGTAGCTTTTGCCTTGAAGAATACGTCGACTGCTTCTCTTATAGCAAATTTCATACTATTTTATATCCTCCTATATAAATTATTTACCTTTTATTCTATTATGTAAATGATCCGATAGCATCAGAATCTAACTTACCAACGGAATCATTTTCATCGTTTTGTTCACCCAAAGGACGACTTATCCAATGGATTAATTTATTATCATCTTTAGCTCCTGCCAATCTACTCTTAACTTCTAAATTATAGTTTTCATAATTAATATAAGTCTAGAATAAATGATTAAGCTAATGGATTGTCATATTATTAACATCTTCAAGAGTATTTGAAGTAGCTATTACTACTGATCTAATATATCTTTCTAAGAAACCATCTGATTTACTTTTAGGCATCGCCGCTTCTCGCTTTTGTTTTGCCTTTTTCATCTTTTCAGCGATTTCGGCGGCTCTGGCATTTGCTGGTCTAAATTCATCTTTTTTATCTTGTTTATTTATTAGTTCCGCACCGCCAACTTTGCCTATTACCTCTTGGAAGAGATCAAAAGAATCTCCCTCAATTGAAATAAACTAGCCTTCGGATTTTTCAATCACTATGGCAGTTGGTGCGATCATCACTTTTTCATTTAAGAATAACTAGAAAAAGTTTGTCATGAATAAACTAGGATAAACTACTCCAGGCAGCTATTGTTTAAGAGTCTATTGAAAGATCATCCAATTGCTGATTTCTGGATTAGGAATTTTGAGTCGTTCACGGCTCACTTGAGATATTGATAAAGCTACAAAGTAATTACTTTCGCCCATTAGGGCAATCTCTTTCATTCTCGGCTGTTTTATTGTTATCCCCAAACTTGGAATCGGAATATCAATTCCAGTTATCATTTGCAAAGAATCGATTTTAATCATTTGACTAATTTCTCTTTACATCATCATTATAGGAAACTAGATTGTAATAAAGGGATAAACCGCCGAGATGTTCATTCAGAATAAGCTATTTAGCAAGAGCGAATTCGGCGATACCAAAACCTGTAATAGTTGATCTATTAATTAAGGCGTCTATCTCTCCTGCTATGCTGTAAGGCCTAAGCTTAAAGTCATCTAAACTCCAAAAATCATATCCGCAAAGAATATCGAAAGAAAGAGTTACATTCCTAAAAGTAGTCTATCCGGGAACTGGATCAAAGTTATCCATTGTGATAATCACATAGGGTTTAGTGTCAGAATCTACTTCCAGTTTCGGCACTATTTTTATTTGATTATTTAATAAAGAAAAAGACTGTTCTTGAGTTAGTTTAGGTAAGCCGAGTGCGTGCTTATCAGTATAATAGAGGAGCTTCTTGAGTCGCTCACTCTAAAGACAAAGTGTGATCACTTCCTATAAAGTTTTCTCAACAATTCCAAAACTAGAATACTAGAAAAGCTATTGCTTTTCGAGTTTATCTTTTAACATATCTTCTCCTTTCTCACATCAAAGACTCTACAATAATATGCCTTTGATAGATGTTCCCATTTGTAAGCCGATATCCTAAGGTAAACTAACCACTTTTCACAGAATCCCAAATTAAAGTAATTTCTTGAGCTGTTAAATCAGTAGAAATAAATTTAGCTGGACTTTTCTTATCTATTGGTTGATTTATGTTTTCCATAATGAGCCATTCACCGCCACTCATAATCGTTGAATAAGTATTTTCCATTATCGGTTTAATAACGGGATCTCCAATAATAGCATACTCTGTAGGATGATCATCAATGATCGGCTGAACATTCCAGGCATTTCTTAGATTCTCTTCAGTATCATCTTCTATTGCATTAGTATAATGCTCTGTTGCCATAGCTTGAATAATGCCAGGCATTGAAATAACATCTAATTGTTCAATCTAGTATGTTACCCCTTTAATAAAGAATTTCTAATATCTACCAAAAAAAGTTCTATTTTGCTCATTATCCTAGATTAAAAGCTGAATCGTCGCGTTAGGGAAATCCTCGGCGACCTAAGCTTGCATAGAAGAGGAGGTGCGCAAAGTTGGAGTATCTGGACCGATAACTGAAACTAAAGTCTCTATTACTTCCCGCTCCTAGCTGACCCAAGATATCTTATGATCACACCTTCGGCACTCACCTCTAAAATACGCAAGTTCACTTTTATCTTGAAGAAAACATATCCAGTAAGTATCTGTATTTTCCCAATAGAAAATATCGCCGACTTCGTAACCTGTTTTCCAAGGTACTGAAATCATTTTTGTATCAAAATTCTCATTATTGGCGACTGGATTAAAAAGCCCTTTAAATTCAAAATCTAACTTTGGATATTTTTTAAAGCGCGCTGATTGATAAGAGGTTCTAATTGCTGACAGTAATGAGCGCGCCTTATCTTTTATCATGCGGTCTTGATTTATGAAACCGCCAAGATAGTCAATTCTATTTTTCATACTGTCAAAACTCATATCGTTATTCCTTTCAGTTCAGTAATTGATTCAAAAACCAACTTCCTGAAAGCAATTCTATCGTCAACATGGCCAAGCGCCATTAACTTAGCAATAAGCACCATAAAAGATGGATTACCAATAAACATCTCATTGTAGCCGTGAAGCTCCAAGACTATTGTTTCTCTTTGCTTTTGCCAATTTTCATCATTCTCAAACATCGGTAGAAGTTTAAAAATTTGATTAGTTAATCTAGCGTTATTATGTTCCCATGCTTCAGGAGAGAATTTGAATTGTTTCTTCATATGAATCTCCTTTATATCAAGTATTTTTGAAGTTGACAAACAAATCGAAAGTAGATTCATATTTGCCGTCTTTCACTCGCCTACGCGAATGTAACATCTAAAGCCGCCTATGCTCTTCTCTTACTTGAGTAATTAAAGCCATAAGCCGCTGAAGATGTGAAGCCTAACTGCTTAATTTGAAATCAGCTCCAGAGAATTTTTGTCTTATAACTTCGATTGAAGTTATTTGTCTCTAAAGCCAAATTTGATTCATACCCATCGCGAGTATGTTTATCTCTTCAAGAGTTAAGTCGTTTTCAAAATAATGCTCTATAGTTCCATCAATCTTTGTTTGCGTTCCTAATGAAAGAACTTCTCTAGGAAATTCAAATAAAGGGATAGACGCCATTAATAAAGAGTAACAATCTTTATAGGTCTATTCTTCTGTGATCTCTAGATACATATCATCAGTGATTAAACTAAAAAAAGCATCATAAATCTGTGTAAATAGGGTCACATTAGACCTCCTCTTTACGCAGCCTTTCTTTTCTTGGCGCTTTCACTTCTTCATCGGTCATAGGTCTCATAAAAGAGGTCGCAGCCTGAACGTCGAAATTAAGCTTTGTTTTAATTGCCTCAATCTTATTAAGATCAGCGAGCGGCAATGTCCATGAATAGGTCTTAATTACATCTAGGACTCCTTCCGGAGCATAATCAAGAGTTTCATTGAAAAGGTCTATAGAATCATTTAAAAGGCAAGCTTTTATCTGATCATTGGACCAGAAGTACTCAACAGGTACTTCTGACCAATGTCTTTTAACCCAATCTTTATCTTGAACAATAAGAAAATGTTTTATAATCTCCATTCCGCCAGAGATTTGCCAAAGAGCTTCAAGTTCAGCTTCAGAAATCTCTTTAGTTTCACCAAGACTAAAAAGTCTGCGAGTGTTATTAAGTTCGGGAAGGCTATAAACAACCTCGCCGCTACTTCTATTTGTTACTTTTATCATAATAGATACTCCTTTTTTTCAATTATTTATAATTACGCCCAAGTACCAGGTACATTGGTCACGCCAAGGCTTGTATTGCGATAAACAGCCAGATTATTTGTAGTGATGATGCCAACACCAAACTTCTGGTATGTCTGCCACTCAGTGCTCCAATCACGATTATCCCAGCTCTTCAGAAGAGTATCGCCTTCGAAGACGATCTGAACAGGCTTGCTACCCATTGATGGGAAAATATAGATGTAAGAAGGATCGATTACCTTAGTTGCATTCGTTTCATCAGTGAAAGACTGAGGAAGGATTACAACAGGAGTTCCCTTATATCTTGTGAAATAGCCGTTATTCCAATACTCATCAAGCATATTGTTTGAAGTTCTCTGTGCAGGCGGAATCAGCGTCATAGCCGCTTCCTTAGTGCAATAGATAACAGGATCGCCGTAAACTGAAACAGTAGCGATCAAGCGATCAAACTGAGATTCGTCAAAGTTAGCTGCCGAAACCTTATTAGTTGCGGGGAATCTAGCAATAGCTGTAACAAGAGCTTTAGCAATTTCCTTATAAACAGCTTCAGCCATGCCCTCATTGATTACACTCATATAATCAGAAAGCATTACTCTACCATCAAGGAACTCTTCAATAGCAATCCTAGCTGCTCCACCATAAGCTGTTGTCTGAATTTCAAACTTCTCTTCGCCAAGCTCAAAAACTTCATAGCGACCAGCGAGTGCAACACGTGTCACAAACTGCTTCGCTCGGAGCTGTCCAACTTTCTTATTGAAAACGATTTTGTCGCCCTGCGCAACTGTTTGCACATCTGCGAATGTTCCATAAGTGTCATAAACTGTTCTAGGCATAACGGCGTTCAAAGCTCTAGAAATCAAAGAGAAAAGAACATTCTCATTGCTCTTTGCCTTATAAAGATCAAATTTTCCATCTTCATGAGTAAGCTCTTTCATGTTCTCGATAAGAGTAGCATTGAGAGCTTCATAAGAAACATCTTCTCCGCCCAAAGAATACTTACCAGAAGGATTCTTTCCTGCGGTCAAAAGTACTTTAGCCAAAGCTAAATTGTCATTAAATACAAAAGCCATTATTTAAAATCCTCCTTTCATTATGCTGACGCCGGCAGATAGCTTGCTTGAAGCTTAACGCCAGGCTGTCCATCGGGCATTGTGTATACTTTCGTAACTGTGAACTGATAGTTAATGTTCTTTCCAGCTGTAGCTGTAAGATAACCATCATCGCCGACATAGAGAACTGTTCCTACAGTAAGAGTACCAGCAGCGGCGTTAATTGTGTTCGTTGTGAAAACATCTGAATCTGGCTTCATGCCGATAAGGCGAGGAAACAGGAGTCCATCAGCTTTGTCTGCGGCAAGATCGACAAAATCAGAATAACCTTCTGTGTCTCTATACTGCTTTCTCTCACTAAATACGAGATAAGGGGTTGCAGTTTCAGGGGCAGCGCCAGGAAGAACAGCTACGCGGCCCATAGGAGAGTTATGAGCAGTGTCGACTACGACACAAAGGAACATTCCGTTTTCTAGAGCTTTGATTGGTGTGCCGGCTCCAGTAAGATCTGTATAAGCAGGTGCTTGAGATTCCATATCGGCACTGACTATACCTGTCAAACGATTAGGTTCAACCTGGCCATAGCCTTTGGTTGCATATAATGCGGCCATAATTTGTTTGTTCTCCTTTCAAGAGTAAAATTAACCTTTTGTTCTATTTTTTATATATTAAAGGAAAGTTGTAGAGATTTATCAATCTCTTTTGCTCTCTTAATATAGTCTGGTAAATTATCTTCAGAACTTGAATTTACTGAATTTATATTCACTTGACCCTTGATTTCAGCGACTTCACTTTTCTTTTTACGAGTATAAGTAACTGCTAGTTTAGCCTCAATATCATCAATAGAATATTCATCAATCTTTTCTGAAATCGGCTTTATTTCATCTTCATCAAGCATTGCTCGATAAGACTCAATAAGCTCTTCTTTTTGAATTTTTTCTCTAGCCTTTTCGGCGTTTTTAAACTCTTCTAATTCAGCTTCATAAGATTCAATTTTTGCCTTATAAGACTCTAATTCATCATTAAGTTCCTTTATAGAGGCGTTCGCCTTTTCAAGATCTTCATTAGAAAAATCTACTACTGGCTCAACTTCAGGAATTGTCTCAAGAGTCTCTTCTAAGGCAGATTCAGGAGCAGTTTCAATAGTTTCTTCAGTCGTATCATTTTTTTCTTCTAAACCAAAATCAGATCCTACTCCATCAAGAGTATTATCTTCTGGATTGACTTCTACTCCGCTAGGTTCGCCTTCAGTTAAAGTAATCGGTTGCCAGACTTTTTTTACTGGAATGAAATCTTCTCCAAGCTCAATAGCATTTTCGCCTTTTATTTCTAAAAGAACTCTAAACTGAGCTGAATCTTCTCTTTTTATCAGTATAACATAGATAAGATTATTTTCAGTATAAATGTCTTCAACATAATACTTTCTGTGGCCTTCTTCATCAACTTCAATCAACTCAGAAACAAGATCTTCAAGTTTCCAACCGAGAGACAAAGCATAATCAAGAGTAATTATTTCAGGCTTTTCTACCAACTTATTATCCAAAACATAGTACCTCCTTCCTATAGTTGTCTCCAGCTCTTCAGCTAATGTCGTATACTGTTTCACGTAGTTTGAAAAAATCTTTGCTCCAGAGAAGCAAGGTTCAAACTCATCACCAAGTATACATAATTTATCAAGAGTGGCGCTAGTGAAAACGAAAGTACCATCATTGTCATAGTATCCATTAATATCGTCTTCGTTAAGCTCCATCGATTGACCTTTACCATCTACAAAATTAGCTTCGATATACTGCCGAGTCCAGAAGTAAGCTTTACACATAAGATATGTTCTTACTTCTCCTTCTTCTTCAAAATTCTGATACCAAGGATTATCAGTTGGAGAAACAAATCCATAAGGGCGAGTTATTTCTTCAATTTTGAATTCACCGTCTTCAACTATAAATCGCCGACTATGCTCTTCGAAATCTCCAGTTTCTTTATTGAAAAAGCCGACAACTGGAGCGCCAGGAAGCGTCGCAGCAATTTCTCGACCAATTTCTTTATTTATGATTGTTCCATTTCTATTAGGTTTATCTGAAATATAGCAAACTTTTATATATTTTTCAGTTACTAATTCATTGATCGGTTGAGCATCTAACACTTCCATTGTACTAATAATAGCTTGTGAACTCATTAAATCCTCCTTTCTATGAATTTATTCAATTATATTTTATGGGTAAACCCATTTTTGAAATAACT
>QMCE01010719.1_pt1 | contig 10961 bp, 10 predicted proteins | sample 1821851 | NCBI WGS metagenome assembly QMCE01 (sample SAMN09453174, study PRJNA476694) | Termite gut metagenome, whole genome shotgun sequencing project. | isolation source: worker | host: Odontotermes sp. | place: South Africa:Pretoria | collected 2016-01-28
CGCTGGCGGGCTGGAGCGTAAGGGTGGTGGTTAAAAATCCGCTTCCATGCGGATTTTTAACCATGTAGTTTTTTGCGCTTGCAAAAAACTACACAGAACTATTAAAACAGCGGCATCCATGCTGCGGCTGTGTGCCGGAAAATGTTTGGAAACAGCCCCCCTTTCATTATGAAATATATTATGTAGAAAATGCGTGGAGTTTTGCCGCCGGGTTGATTAAGAGGCTTTTTCAGTATATGGTAAGTTATGATGAAAGCGGCGTTTCCGGGGTCGTTTGATCCGCCTACTCTTGGACATCTTAATATTATCCGGCGGGCGGCGGGGATTTTTGACGAGCTTTTGGTGGTGGTGGCGGAAAACCGGCAGAAAAAGTATTTGTTTTCGGCGGATGAGCGGGTTGCGATGCTGGGAGAGCTGGCGGCGGATATGAAAAATGTGTCGGTCGCTGTTTGTGATACGTTGATTGTGGATTACTTGAACGAAAAAAATATACAGTTGCTGATACGGGGAGTACGGGGGATTGATGATTTTTCGTATGAATTTGAGCTTTCTATGATGAATAAAGCGCTGGATTCCCGCATCGAGACGATTTTTATGACGACAGACCCTGAGTATTTTGTTCTGCGATCTTCGGCGATCAAGGAGGTGGCTTCATTCCGGGGAAATATCTCCGGCATGGTTCCTCCGATTGTGGCGGACGCGCTGCGGAAAAAATTTCCGGCGGAAACGGCGTAAGGTGAAACGTTCTGACAAAAAATGGGATTTTGTCAGATTGATATTGACAAAAAAGTTGTTTTTTGTTATCTTTGATTAAAACGGAGAGAGGTTTGAAATGGCTGTACCCAGATTTAAAACATCGAAAGCGCGGACAAGTCGACGGCAGTCGATTAACATGAAGCTCAGCGCGCCAACCTTGGTCGCTTGCGGCACTTGCGGCAATAAGGTTCTTTTGCACCGGGTATGCCCCAAATGCGGATTTTACCGGGGTAAACAGGTTATTGTGCCTGATTCAAAAGTTTAAATTTTTAGAGAGGGTTTGAATGGACGAGTTATTTGAAAGAATGAAAAAACTCATTGCCGAAAAACTTGAGGTCGATGAGGGAAAGATTACCCTTGAGGCGTCTTTCCGCCAGGATCTGGGCGCTGACAGTCTGGATACTTATGAATTGGTTTACGCCATCGAAGAAGAAATGGGTATCACCATTCCCGATGAAAAAGCCAATGAGTTTGAAACTGTCAAGGACGCTTACGACTTTATAAAATCCCAGCAAAAGTAAATGGGAAAAATCCCGTCCCGCTTCGGCGATGCCGGACGGAGAGAGCGCGCGGAGACACCGGTTTCCGCGTTGTTTCTTGAAGCGGGGCGCAGGAAAGAATTGGCGGCTTTTCAAAAGACTGCCGGTTTCAGGTTCAAAAGTTTAGAGCTTTTGAACCTTTCTTTCATGCACCGGTCTGTGTCTAACGAGAGTTCTCTCGCAAAAGATTCGGGCGGCAAAATCAACAACGAAAGACTGGAGTTTCTCGGCGATTCTGTGCTGGGGGCGGTCTGCGCCACTTTATTGTACAATAAATATCCTGACAAAAGTGAAGGCGAGCTTGCAAAGATCAAGGCGGCCAGAGTTTTGCAAATCGACAATGTGCTGATACTTGGCAGGGGTGAAGAGATGTCTGGGGGACGCGCTAAGAAAGCGATTCTTGCAGATGCTCTGGAAGCTCTTATCGGCGCGTTGTATCTTGATTCCGGTTATCGCGCGGCGTTTGAATTTGTCAGCCGCTGCATCGGCCCTGAAATAGAGCGGGTGACGGTGTCGGACAATTACCGTGATTTCAAATCGATTCTGCAAGAGTTGTGTCAGCAGCGTTTCCGCGTTTATCCCGAATACTGTCTGGTGAAAAAGTCCGGTCCTGAACACGAGCGCAGGGCGAAACAAAAAAAGCGCGGAGCAGGAAGCCGCCCGCGCCGCTTATACTGATTTGACGAAAAACGATAATTGACAGATACGATGCCTTATACCATTTTTGTCATTTTTTTTATTTCTTGAAAATTATTTTTTGATTTTTTGCCTGGATTATTTTTTTTCGTCCAACGGCGATAAGTTTGGCGGCGTTTTGATCGTAGGGGCTTTCGTCCCAGTCGCCGAAAATTTCTACTTCGGCGAAACCGGCGGCGAACATGAGGTCGCGTAATTCGGAAGCCGCGTACAGACGCTGGGTGAAAATCTTTTCGACACGCTTTCCATCTTTGATAAGTATCCAGCGGTTTTTCAGGCGTGTCCACGAATCTATCGATTCGTATTCGGTCAGCACGGTAAATCCTGCGCGTTCAAACCATTCCGCTTCGACGAAATCCCGGACGGCGATTTCTTTGCCTAGTGTTTCGATGATAAAAACGCCGCCGCTTTTCAGGGAGTCTTTTACGTTACGCAAAATCTGCAGGTCATCGTTTGAGTCTTCGGAATAGCCGAGTGAAATGTACAGGTTGACGGCGATGTCGAAAAAATCGTTACGCGAAAAATTCCGCGCATCGCAATTGACGTATTCTATGTCGAGTTTTTCATAGGCGGCTTCTTCCCGCGCCGCGTTCAGATAGCTTTCGGTGATGTCAACGCCGGTTACGGTAAATCCTCTCCGTGATAGTTCGGCGGAAACTCTGCCGAAGCCGCAGCAGAGATCGAGGAGGCGGGGAGCTGTTCTGTGCTTTGCCGGATTGCTGTACAAATCCATGCGGGCAAGGCGGGTAATTCCATCGGCAACTTCGGGCACTTCGGCCCAGTGCGCGTCATCAAACATGATTGGCGCGTATTGCTGCCAGAAATCATCGTCGTAAAACCATTCTGTTTGTGTGTTACTCATAATTTTATTATACTGTTTTTTGTGAAAATTGTTTTGCGGGAAAATGTTTTTTAATGACGAAATTTCGTTGTTCATGGAAATCAATTTGCGGTTAGCCCGTGAGGAGCGCAAGGGATAGAAGTGGAAATCCCGCAGACTTTGCGTTCGCAAAGTCGAGGAATTGGAACGAATAGCCCCTCTATTAAGCCGCCGATTCGTTTTTTTCTTGCGCTTCGAAGATATAACCTGTTTTCAGGCAAATATCGAAAAGATGGCGGGTGATGGTTTGCTCGGTGGTGTCTGTGTATCCGTCATTTACGCGCGTCAGGCGGATAAGATACCCGTCCTCGATTTCTTTGATAATTTCGATGTATTCAAACCGGTCTGTCCGGCATTTAACGCAGTACCGTTTCATGGTTTTATTATCGGGGAAAAAGACGCGCTACTTGAGATTTTCAGCGTGGTATTTTACACTTGAATAATGAAGATCCGCTTAAAGATTTTTCTGGTTGTTTTGCCATTAATTATTGTCACGCTTTCTCTTGCGGAAACCGCTTCGTATTTTAGCGCGGTAAAGGGTGTTACGCGGCTGGCGCGGCAGCTTCTGGGTTTCAAACTGGGCGAGCTGGAAAAGTACGCTGATAATCAATGGGCGCTTCTCGTGGAAAATAATTACGCGGGAAATCCGGCGATGATTGAGGCTGCTCAGCAGTCGGTAAAAAGTTACGCGCAAAGTATTGTGCTTAGCTCTACCGAAATAATTTTTGCTATTGATCGCGGCGGTAAAGTTGTGATGGCAAGCTCTCCGCCTGATTTGCGTCTCGAAGAAGAAACGCCTCTTTTGAGTTTGGTGGAGTCGGGGCAAAGCGGTCTGCAAAACACGGTGATAGGCGGCGAGAAAAGAGTTTTCCAGTCGTTTTATTTTACGCCTTTTCAGTGGCACATTATTATTAGTGAAAAAAGCGCGGAGTTTTACCGGGACGCGGACAGTATTGCCTTGCAAACTGTTATTACTCTGGGCGTGTCGATAATTCTTATGGTGTTGCTGCTGATAATGATCGCGGGACATCTGACTAATCCGCTGGCTCGAATTGTGAAGGCGATGAATAATATTATTGACAATGCCGATTTGTCTTCGCGTGTGGAAATTGAATATCGTGACGAGACGGGAAATCTTGCTTATACCTTTAATCAAATGATCGGGGAGCTGGACAGGGCATATAATCAGATTAAACGGTACGCTTTTCAAGCGGTGCTGGCGGGAAGAAAAGAAGAACGTATACGGCAGATTTTTCAGAAGTATGTTCCGAAAGATGTGATTGAGCGTTTTTTTGCGTCTCCTGAAAAAATGCTGATAGGCGATAATCGCAATTTGTCGATTCTTTTTTCTGATATTCGGAGTTTTACGACAATTTCTGAGGGGCTTGCGCCGGACGAGCTGGTTAATTCTTTGAATCGTTATTTTTCTGGTCAGGTTGATATTATTTACAATCGCGGCGGGATTGTTGACAAATATATCGGGGACGCGATCATGGCGTTTTGGGGCGCGCCGGAAAGACACGATGATGACGCGCTCCAGTCGGTGTTGTCCGGGCTTGATATGCTTGACGCGGTTTCTGTTTTTAACGAAAAACAGCGGAAAATGGGTAAGAGCGAATTTCACATTGGTATTGGCATTAATTACGGCGAAGTGACTGTCGGCAATATTGGCAGCGAGCGGAAAATGGATTATACGGTTATCGGTGACGCGGTGAATCTTGCTTCGCGCATGGAAGGACTGACTAAAACATATCACGCCGAAATTCTTATTTCCGAAAGTCTTTACAGTGAATTGCGAAAAACTTCTCAGACACGCGGTCTCTTTTTCCGGCTGCTTGATACTGTCGCGGTTAAGGGCAAAACCAAAGGGGTAAAAATATACACGGTTAAACGCGCTCTTTCCGCCGCTGAAACCGCCGCGTGGCCGGTTCACAACCAGGGAATGGAATTGTATTACCGCCGTTCGTTCCGCGAAGCCGCCGAGAAATTCCGTGAAGTTCACCGTTTGCTTGGCGGGGATTTTAACGCGGAAAATCTTTTCAGGCGCTGCGCCGATTACGCCGCAAATCCGCCACCGGAAGGCTGGAACGGGGTGGAAGTGATGAAAACAAAGTGACGCGGCGAATTGTTACGCGGTATGTTTTGTCAGCCGCGCTTTGTTAATCATTCGTTCCCATTACAAGCCGCATTGTAAACTTTCCTTCCAGATAACTGAAATCCAACAGATAGCCGTTGTCTTTTGCGAAGGCGGCGATAGACCGTGTTCCGATTCCGTGTCCTGAGTTATGTGTCACCGGTAAACCTCTGCCGTCAAATGTTACTGGCGCGGAAACCGGGTTTGTGATTTCCAGGCCGGTTTGCGTGCCGCTTTGCAGCAGTTTTACGCGAATTGTCCGCTTGTCCTGCTCTGGTACTTTGTCTGTTGCCGCCAGCGCGTTTTGCAAGGCGTTTGATACCATGACGGAGAATTTTATTGTGTCGATGGGAATTGCGCCGGGAATATTTGAGTTTATATGCAGGCGTATGTTGTGTTCTTCCGCCCTGCGCTTAAACCGGGAGAACACGGCGTTTAACACCGGCTCCGCGCATATTATTTCGGGGGCAGATTCGGACAGGGATTTTTGCCAGCCGGCGTAAACATTTTCCGCTTCGGGGGCTTTGCCGGTGCGGAATAGTTCCATGATAATTCCCATCTCGTGGCTTACGTCGTGATGCAATATCATCATGTCGTCACGGTATTTTTTTTCGGTGTCTGTTTGTTCGCGCATGGCGTTCATTTGTAAAAGCAGCGCTTCCGCGTTATGCGTCTGCGCCGCTTTTTCGTTGGTATTGATAATTGTGTAGAAGAGTATGCCGATGCTCCAGAGTATAAACAGAATGAGGCCGAAATACATTCCTGCTCCCACTGTCTGCCAGTCCAGTGTCAATGCAAGCACGAACGAAAGCATTGCGCCCAGCGAATATAATGCCCAAGCGCCGTTTCGGCTCTCCGCAAACATGCGGTCAAACAGCTGCCGCCCGAAAAGCCCCACAAACAGCATATATACGCCCAATAAGACCAGCGAAAGCACAAGATACATAGTGACCGCGTGCGGGTTCTGATAGCCGATGGTGGCGCCGATTAGCGCGTCGGCGATGTGAGTCAACAGCGCGCCAAGCTGATACGGCATAAAAAAGACAAACAGCTTATGAAATGTCCGCCCTTTAAACAACAGCAACATCACAGGCGCAAAAAGAACGCCGGTAAATCTGACAAGGGAAGGCGTTAGGCTTTGTACAATAAGTGTCGTTAGAAAGTGTACGGCCACCGCAAAGACCGCCAAAACAGCCACCGTAAATATTACACCATGTTTTGGGCGCATACAGAGGAATATGATGGTAATGTTCGCGCACAGTACGATAGGTCCCAATATCGGCATTATAGTATTTACAAGCATTACTTTTCACCTCTGAGAAGTTGGACTTGTTCGGAAACTGCGGACTTTCAGTCCGGCCGGGTTGTCGAACAAATCCATTCATTGAATTTAATCCACTTTGAACTTGCCGATTTCGTCACGCAGGTCGTCTGCGTTTTGCCGGGTTTCCTCGCTTATCTCTTGGGCGCGGGTAACGGCACTGGTAATATCGTCCGCGCTCGCGGCCATTTCGTCCATACTGCCGGCGATTTCGGCGGTCATTTCTTTCAGTCCCCGGCTCTGCTTCAGCGCTTCCCTGCCTTCCCCCGCCATTTCCGCCGACGCTTTCTGTACAAGGGACGTAGCGGAATTCAGGCTGCCGATTGCCTCTAAAATTTGCCGGCTGCCCGCTCCTTGTTCTTCCATCGCGTTTCTGATCTGGGTTTCCTGATTGGAGACAATTTCCACTTCTTTTTCGATAGTTCCAAAACGATCCAGCACGACCGATGTCGATTTTGTGATGAGATCGATGGACGTTTTGATTTTTTTCAAAACCGCGCTTATTGTTTTTGATTGCTCTCCTGAGTTTTCCGCGAGTTTGCGGATTTCATCGGCCACCACCGCGAATCCCTTGCCCGCTTCTCCGGCGTGCGCCGCCTCAATTGCCGCGTTCATTGAAAGCAAATTTGTCTGGCTTGCTATGTTTTCCATCACCGAGTTGATCTCCAAAAGCCCTTCGGATTCTTTGGCGATTTCCCGAATGTCCTCGGCAACTTTTTGCAAATCCGTCCTGCCTGCTCCGGAAGATTCCCCCAGTGAAGAAATGTTTGTCTTGTTGCGGACGAGGGTGTCCGTAACCGACTGAATGTTGGCGAGCATCTGTTCGATGGCCGCCGAAGACTGCGCCACGCTTTCCGCCTGTGTGTCAATGTAGTCGTTCAGATTGTCAATGCCTGTGATGATGTGTTCTGTCGCAAGTGATGCCGCGTTTACCTTGTCCATCTGATTCAGCATCTGTCCCCGCATACCCTGAATATGATTGTTGATCTTTTCGATGTCTGATCCGGTGCTTTTCATGTTTACCGAAAGCTCGTCCGCTGTATCGGCAAAAGAAAATGTCTTGCGCTTGATGCCCCGCAGAAGAACATTCATTCCTTCAAAAGTCTGGTTCAGGAAGCTTCCGACACGTCCGATTTCATCGTGACTTCGTGTGTCGAGGCGTTTTGTCAAATCTCTGTCCCTGCCGATAACGTCGAGAGTCGCGGTCATGTTACGCAGAGGCCGGAACAGGATACCAATGGAAACGTTGATAATTATCAAAATCACGAGAATAATCGCCATTATCGCCACGAAAAGCGCCGTTATGCTCGAATTTAAATAATCCGCAAGCGTAAGAGGCTCCAGCGCGAGAACATACCAGTCAAGCGCGGGCACCGGCCCCACAGCCGCTTCTCCCTGCGGCATAGAAAATATTTCCTCACTTGTAAGCTCTTCGTTTTTCACCTGGTTCAGGACATCCACGCCCAACTCGCCAAAACGTTGGTCTAGCGTGATCTTCTCCGCGACAAGGCTAGAGTCTTTTGCGCCGGTAATTTCCCCCAGTTTATTGAAAAAGTACAATTCCGCGTTTCCCGAATAACTCTGGTACAACGAATCGATGAACTCCGTTAGCACAATGCCTGTGCCCAGCACTCCGATAGATTTTCCGTCTCCGCCGCGTACAGGCGCGTTTATCCAGAGGTTTGTGGTTTTAAGTTCAGCGTTGTAATTGATATTGAAATTGTATTTTTCCGATTGGTTGAGAGTCATGGGATACCAGTATTGGTTAGGATCATCAATATCAAGCGTGTAGACGTAAGCGTCATCTGAATAAAATTTCCTATCATGATCGTTTATCCAGAACACCGAATTGGCGCGGAAGGCGCGGCGGTATCCGGCAATTTCCTCAAAGGCGATTCGTTCTATTTCGGGATCGTCCGGCGCGGCGAAATACCGCTTAATCAGCGGCGAATCCGCCATTTTCATAGCGATAGCGATTTCCGCGTTGACCGATCCTTCAAGGCTTATCCGCTGAGTTTGAATTAGCTGCATAAGCTCGTTTCGTGATCCAGAGCGGATAATATCGCTCATGGAAAAAATGAATGCCGCGCTGCCTCCGGCAAAGATCACCAAAAACAGAACAAGGGAAAAAAGCAGAAAAGTGCGTTTTATTGACCCGCTGCCGTTACTCATAAAAACCTCCATTTCATGTGTTTGCTATTTGATGGGAGAATTCCCGTTCACCTCTGAAAAAAATATTGCAGATATTTCTCTTTGATCTCACCCGCTGATCGGCGCGTGATGGGAACAGTTCCGCCGGTTTTCATCATGAAAAAATTACCTTGTATGCTTTTGACATAATCCATGTTGACCACGAAGGAAACATGCGGGCATATAAAACTGCCGTTAGTCAGAAGCGTCGACACTGCTTTCTCAAAAGGCTCGCGCAATGTGACGCCCCTGTGCTGTTCGCCGTCCGCTGTCACACAGCAAAGGGCGCGGCCTTCAAGTTCACAATAGACGAGCCGGTGAAAGGGAATGGTCTGCCAGCCGTCTTTCGTTTTTAGCAGAAATGTATTGGCTTTTCGTTTTTTTACGACGGTAAGCGCCGCGTCCAGTTCGCGGTACAGCGTTTTCCGGCATACCGGCTTTGTGAGGTACTGTGATGCCCGTACACTGAAAGCGTCTAGCGCGTGCCCGTCATGGCTTGTCAGGTAGATGATAGCCGCCGTTTCGTCAATTTCGCGGATGAGGCGGGCAAGCTCAATACCGTCTGGCTTCGGCATTACTACGTCTAATAAATATAAATCAAAGGCAATGCCGTCCTCGATGGCCTGCTCCAGTTTCTTTGAGCTTGTAAAAACAGTGATGTCAAAATCGCCATTATAGGCGCGGACAAAGTCTTCGATTTTTTTAACTTCGGCGGCATCATCATCGCAGATGGCAACCTTTAACATAAGCTTCACTTCCTTATTGTCTATGATACCATGATTTTTACAATTATGTAATCAATTTTACGCAAAAAGACATCATTTTTACGCAACCTCCAGTTTGGGAAAGACTTCCGATAGAAGTCTATGTTAAAATCTGAGTGAGTAAAAGTACCATGACTAGCATTAAAAACCAAATTGTCAGAATTTTCACCAGCCGGGATGAACTTTCCCTGAAGAATATACGGTTTGAAAAATGGGCTGCTATTCTCGTTTTTCCCTTGTCATTCATTATCTGCGATATGCGCCACTTCGATATTGAAGTATCTCTCTTTGGTCTGAAAGCCTTTATGTTTATTGATTGCGCTCTGGGTTTTGGCTGGCTTGTGTTGTCATTTCTGCCGAAAAAATTGATTGTTCCCGCGCTTCGCTTGTCGGCGCTTGTATGCGCTGTAACTCTTCCTTTTCAGATGATATTGCCGGACGGCCCTGCTCTGCTGGCGGCGCTTATGGTTTTCCAGTTTTTTATCGGCATTTGTCTTGGCGCTTCGTTTTCGGTTTTTTGTTTTACGCTGAATAATGTCGAACGGCTTTTGGGAATGTTTATTATTGCCTCTTGCTTCGGTATTTTTTATCATGTCCTTTTCAATTTTCCGGCCTTTGTTGTTTTTCAAAGAACATGGGGAAGCGCCGCCGCGATGCTTGTATATCTTGCCGCTGTTTTTTACTGTTTTCAGAAAAAAAATACTGCCCCTGTTGAAAACGATGAATCCGGAAAAGGTGTCGTGGCCTTTGCCGAGAGCGATCATTTCGATGCCGCCGTTTTTCTTGTTATGCTGCTGGTAATTATCAATCAAATTATGTGGATAATGATGAATGACATGACGGCGGAAGGGCAGGTAAACTCTTTTACATACGGTCTTGGGACACTTACCGCTATCATTCTGATTATTGCTATACATTTTTATATTAGCCGGAGCGCTTTGTACAGCTGGGTTTTATCACTTGTTTTTTCCCTATTGGGAGTCAGCCTGCTCCTGTTTAATTCATCATTTATATTGCATTCCGGTTCTTTCCTTTGGGGGCTGGGAGACAATGTGGGAATGATTATTACTTATTTCATGTGCGGAGGGGCGATCAAGCTCAGTAAATCTTTCAAAATGTACCGGATTTTCTGTTTTCTGTTTTTTTTCTTTTACGTAATTTTTTCGGGAATATTTTTTGCTTTAATTCATCCTCTCATCGGAGCGCAATCCCGTATTATTTCTTTTGGTGTTGTTCTTGTTCTTTGCTGTGTTTGCTTTGCGATGATGCCCTACTTACAGCGAAAAATATTTGACACGCCTTGGTCAGACGAGTTGAAATTGGCCGATGTGATTGAATATGTTCCGGCTATAGCGGAAACAAAACAATTTAACGAAATGGAAAATCTTGGTCTCAGTCCCAGAGAAAAGGAAATCTTCATTTTGCTTTTAGGAGATTCCCAACGGAAACACATAGCCGACACTCTCAAGATAGGCACCGGAACTGTTAATTTTCATGTTAATAATTTGTACCGTAAATTGGGTATTCAAAGCCGTATTGAATTGTTTGCAAAATACGGTAGAAAAACCGGTTAAAACAAAATAAATTTGCGGTTAGCCCGTGAGGAGCGCAAGGGATAGAAGCGGAAATCCCGCAGACTTTGCGTGAGCAAAGTCGAGGAATTGGAGCGGATAGCCCGGTT
>QMCE01002141.1_pt1 | contig 10960 bp, 7 predicted proteins | sample 1821851 | NCBI WGS metagenome assembly QMCE01 (sample SAMN09453174, study PRJNA476694) | Termite gut metagenome, whole genome shotgun sequencing project. | isolation source: worker | host: Odontotermes sp. | place: South Africa:Pretoria | collected 2016-01-28
CCCCGCATCCGCGAACGACTTTGTTTTGCCCTGTCGCTCCGTGGATGCCGCCTTTGGCGGCATTCGGGTTTCAGCCTGCCGCTTTTGCTCCCGCGTCCCGGAGGGTGGCGGCGTGCATGATGTTTTCCTGGTTCGCCTCGGCGATGTCGAACTCGGCGGTCTTCACGCCCTCGCAGAGCACGATGACGCGGTCGCTCATGCGGAGGATCTCCGGCAGCTCGGAGGAGATCATGATGATCGACTTCCCCTGCTGGACGAGGCGGTTCATGAGTTCGTAGATCTCCGCCTTCGCGCCGACGTCGATGCCCCGCGTCGGCTCGTCGAAAATGAGGATGGGACAGTCGCGGACAAGCCATTTGGCGATGACGATCTTCTGCTGGTTCCCGCCGGAGAGCTTCCGCACCTGCTGCCTTTCGGAGGGCGTCTTGATGCGGAGTTTGGTGATGTAGTCGCGGGCGGTGGTGCGCTCGCTCACCTTGTCGATGAACCCGTTCCGGAGATGCGTCCGCAGGCTCGCCATGGTGGTGTTTTCCATGACATCCATTTCGACCATGACGCCGTAGCGCTTGCGATCCTCGGAGAGGTAGCAGATGCCCGCCTCGACCGCGTCCTCGGGGCTGCGGATGTCCCGGAGAACGCCGTCCACATAGATTTCTCCCGCGTCGCGGGCGTCCGCGCCGAAGAGCGCGCGCGCCATTTCCGTCCGTCCCGCGCCCATGAGTCCGGCGACGCCGAGTATTTCCCCCCGCCGCAGCTCAAAGGACACGTCCCGCACCATGCGCCCCGCGCGGAGTCCGGACACCTTGAGCGCGACCGGCGCGTCCGGGGGAACGGCGCTGTGGGTCTTGGGATCCTCATAGACGACGCGCCCGACCATCATCTTGATGATGTCGTCCTTGGAGCTGTCGGCGGTGACGAGGGTGCCGACGTATTCGCCGTCGCGCATGACGGTGACGCGGTCGGTGATGCGCTTGATTTCGTCCATGCGGTGGGAGATGTAGACGAGGCCGATGCCTTTCGCGCGGAGGTCGGCGATGATTTTGAAGAGTTCGTTCACTTCGGAATCGCTGAGTGCGGCGGTGGGCTCGTCGAAGACGATGATGCGCGCGTCGGTGGAGATGGCCTTTGCGATTTCGCACATCTGCTGCTTGCCGACGGTGAGGCTGCCCATGGTCGCGGCGGGGTCGATGTCGATGTTGAGGAGGCGGAAGAGCGCGGCGGCGTCCCGGTTCATCGCCTTGTCGTCGATGAATTTGCCCCGCATTTTCTCCCGTCCGATGAAGATGTTCTGCGCGACGGTGAGGTGGAGCATCATGTTCAGCTCCTGGTGGACGATGACGATGCCCGCGTCCTGCGCCTCCCGGGGCGCGGTGAAGGTGACGGGCTTGCCGTCCAGAAGAATCTCTCCGGCGTCGCGGGAATAGATGCCGGTGAGGATCTTCATGAGGGTGGACTTTCCCGCCCCGTTTTCGCCCATGAGGGCGTGGACTTCGCCCGCGCGGAGTTCGAGGTTCACGCCTTTGAGTGCCGGTACGCCCGCGAAGGATTTGGATATGCCGCGCATGACGAGCAGGGGGTCGGACATTGTCGCTCCCGTCTTTTCAGTGTGCGTTTACTTCTGCATGCCTTCATCATACTTCATGCTTCCGGCCGCCGCAATTCATAATATACGAATACTTGTTGCGCGAATGCGAAGCGGCGAACGCCATGGGCGTGCCGCCGTATTTTTTGCGGAAGGCGTGGTAGAAGTGCTGCACGGTGGAGAACCCGCTCTTGTACGCCGCCGCCGCCGCGCTTTCCCCGTCGGCGAGGAGGCTGCGGGAGCGTTCGAGGCGGACGGTCTGTATCTCGTCGTGGATGGTGCGGCTTTCGGCGGACTTGAACCGCTTTTCGAGCGCCCGCCGGGAGAGGGGGAAGGCGGCGGCGACGTCGCCGACGTTGATGCCCTTTTCCGCGTTCGCGCGGATGAAATGCTTGATGTCCCGGACGAGCGGATCGCCGTCGAGCATGATGTCCGTGCTTTCCCGCGCCGTGATGCCGACAGGGGGGACGACGACCTGCCGCAGCGGATCCTCGTTCCCCAGAATCTGCGCGAGCAGGTTCGCCGCCTCCCAGCCGATGCGCTCGCAGTCGCAGACGACGGAGGACAGCGGCGGCCGGGAAAGCTCGCAGTACACCTCCTCGTTGTCCACGCCCATGACGGCGATGTCGGCGGGGGAGGCGAGGCCGGCGAGGGCCGCGGCCATGCTCACGCGGTAGCCGATCCTGTCGTTGGCGGCGAGGACGGCGCAGGGGCGGGGGAGGCGGCGGAGCCATTTCGCGAGGCCGGCGAGGCTGTACTCCCGCCGGAGCCAGCCCAGCCCCACGGCGTGCTCCGCAAAGCCGGCTGCGCCGCCGTGCGCCTCCCGGAGCGCGTGGAGCAGGCCGTCCGCGCGCTTCCGCGACCACGCGGCGCCGTCGACGCCGACGTGGGCGAAGTTCCGGAATCCGCGTTCGAGAAAGTGAAGCCCGGCCATGCGCCCGGTGAGGAAGTCGTCGTTGACGGCGCGGGGGAGGGCGGCGTCGTCGGAGGCGCCGGCGATGTCGACGACGGGCACCTTGGAGCGGCGGAGCCTGTGGAGCGTTTCGCGGTCGGCGATGCGGGCGATGATGCCGTCGGGGCGGAAGTCGCGCCGCTCCTTGTCGGAATGGAGCAGCCAGTCGCTGCCGAAAAGCCGCCAGTCCGCGCGGGCGCGGGCGAACTTGATGATGCCGACGGCGACGCGGTGGTCGTAGTGCTCGTTGAGGCCGAGGGCGAGGCTGATGTCGAACTGTTTCCTGAGCATGGCCGCTCCGGTTTGCCGTGCTGTTCGCGGCGCTTTCGCGTTTTGGCAATGAATGTTCGCGCATTATGAATTGCGGAAGGCGTGTTCGGCGGGTATTGTACGGTAAGAGCGGAGCCTGTCAAGCTTGAAAAGGAGACCTGCATGGGCACAGCGAAAAACCTCGGCGAGAGCGCGAATTCCGTCCCGAAAACCCCCGTCATCGGCGTCTTCGCCACAAACGATCCCCGCATCGACAAATCCTTCTGGACGCGCGGCAAGAACATCGTGAAGATGGCCGCGGACGTCATCGCGAAGAGCGTGCGCCTTCCCGGCGGCGTCTCGCCGGAGGTGGTGTACACCCCCGTCCTCGTGAAGGAGGAGAAGTCCGCCGACATCGCCGCCCGGCAGCTTCGGGAGGCGGGCGCGGACATTCTTGTCTGCGTTCCGGACTCCTGGTGTTTCCCCCAGCCCACGCTCATGTCCTTCCTCGCGCACTTCCCCGCGGACATTCCGATCAACGTCACCTGCGGCAACTCCGCCACGCTGCCCGGCGTCGTCTTCGCGCAGGCCGTCGTCGGCGCCCTGTCGCAGTCCGGACGGATGGTGCACCTGAACGTCGGCACCTGGCCGGACACGGGCGACAACCCGAAGATGACGCAGACGACCGCGGACGCCCTCGTCGACTGGTGCCAGGCCGCCCTCACCCGCGCCGCATTGAAGGGCAGGCGCGTCCTCGTCTTCGGCCACGACTCGATGGGCATGGAGACCGCCCTCGCGCACATCATCGCCACCCGCCGCGCCTTCGGCCTGGAAATCACCCGCCTGGACATGAAGCTTCTCGCCGACCTTCTTTCGAAAAAGGCGTACAAGGCGGCCGAGCTGAAAGACCTCCGGAAGTGGATGGACAAGATGCTCGGCAAGCGCCTCATGCTCAAGACGGCCGCGGACGGCGAGCGCTTCAACCAGAGCCTCGCGATGTACCTGATTGTCCGCGACATGATGAAGGATCTGAACGCCGTCGGCGGCGGCTTCATGAGCCAGCTGGAATGGGGTTCCGACCCGCGCGGCCTGCCGCTTCCCGTCGCGGACGTGATGGAGTCCCTGTTCAACTCCACCTTCGACCACACCGGCGCGAAGGCGCCCGTCCCCTACGCCACCGAGTCGGACATGCAGGGTCTGCTCACGATGCTCTTCATGTCCTGGCTCACGGCAGGCAATCCCCCCCTGTTCATGGATTTCCGCAAGGTCTGGGAACCCTGGGAAATCAAGGCCCTCGCCGACTCGATCGGCGTGAAATACACGGACAAGGACATCTGGGCGTCGAAGGGCTTTGTCGACGGCGACAATTCCGGATCCGCCTCCTTCGACTGGGCGGGCCTCCCCGGCGACGCGCCCGCGGACATCATGAAGAACGTCGCGATGCCGATTGTCGATCTGGCGTACTTCATGGGCGGCGGCAATTCCGTGACCTTCGTCTCGCCCGGCGGGATAGAGGGCATTGCGGGGCGCATGGCCTACAGCGCGCTGACGGATCAGTTCACGCTCTTCTGGGACGAGGCGGTCACGACGGCTATGCCCCCCGCGCTGTCGGAGGCGGTGCGGAAGACCTCCGCCTACGACTGGCCGCACACGTGGATAGTCCCGAAGTACGCCTCGATGACGGAGTACAAGCACTACGCGCCGGCGAACCATCTCCATATGATCCGCGGCCTGAAACCGGCGACGCTCCAGTACTGGATGGATCTGGCGAACGTCCATTCCGGCACGCCCTGGGCGGCGCGCCCCGCGTTCATCGAGGGCGTGGACAGGCCGCAGCCGCTGCTGCACCTCTTGAACGGCGGCGAGGCGGCGGCCAAGCGCCTGCTGAAATAAGCAAGAGAATGCGGCAAAGCCTTCTGCAATCCGGCCTTTCCCGAAAAACCTGTTGCCCCGCAACAGGTTTTTCGGTTATAATTGCATGAAGTTGGGAAACACTTTGAGCCTGTCCCAGTAGGAACCGTGATGCAGATTTTTCGTCCGTCGGTCAAGATGCGAGGCGACGCGATGAGGCAATGCGAGACATTGGTGAGGAGCGTCAACGAAGCAGATTGACCGACGGACGGAAAATGTGCGCGCGGGATCTACTGGGATAGGCTCATTGTGGTATCGGGTGCGGGTTCCCCTTTTTGCCGGAGGATTTTCCATGAGAAAAGCATTGCTTGCGCGCGGCCTTCTCGCCGCCGCCGTCCTGTCCCTCGTCGCCGTTTCCGCCTTCGCGGCTGCCGCCGGGAACATTGACGCAAAGTACAGGAAAGCCGGCCCCTATGTTGTCGGCCTCTCGAACGTGTCGCCCAGCAACGCCTTCAAGGTCGCGATGGTCGAGGAGTTCAAGGCGTTCTGCGAAAACAACAAGGATCTCATCAAGGAATACTACATCACCGACGCCGGCGGCCAGGTCGCGAAGCAGATTGCGGACATTGAGGATCTCGTCGCCCGCGGCGTGGACATCCTCATGGTCACCGCCTCCTCTCCGACCGCCATTTCCCCGGTGGTGGACAAGGCCACGGACGCCGGCGTCCTCACCGTCACCTTCGACAACATCGTCGCGACGGACAAGGTCGTGCTGAAGGTCGAGGCGGACGAAAGCGGCATCGGCATCCAGAACATGGAATGGCTCGCGAAGAAGCTCGGCGGCAAGGGCAAAATCGTCATGCTCGGCGGCATCAAGGGCACGTCCAGCGCCCAGCTCCGCTGGGACGGCGCGCTGGAAGTGCTGAAGAAATACCCCGGCATCGAGGTCATCGGCGAAGACTGGGTGAACTGGGCCTTCGACATGGGCAAGGCCGCGATGGAGAATTTCCTCGCCGCGAACCCCGTGATTGACGGCGTCTGGACGGACGGCGGCGGTTCCGCGCAGGGCGCGCTGACGGCGATGCTGGAGGCGAACCGGGTGACGCAGATTGTCGGCACCGCCTCGAACGGCTACGCGAAGCTCTGGAGCCAGTTGAAAAAGGAACGCGGCTTTGAATCCTTCTGCGCCACGAACCCGCCCTATTGCAGCGTCACCGCGCTCAAGTACGCCCTGGACGCCCTCGCCGGCAAGACGGTTCCGCGCTACATCAAGACAAGCCTGTCCATAATGGACAACAGCAATGTGGACACTCTCGTGAAGCCGGCCTTCTCCGACATGTTCTGGGTCGACACCCTCCTCTCGGACGACCAGAACGCCGTCCTCTGGGGCGCAAAGTAAAAACAGGAATGCCGGGAGCAGTGCATGAACGAAGCCCCCCCCCTTTTTGCGGTTCGCGGCGTCTCGAAGTTCTTCTCCGGCGTGCAGGTTCTCGCCGACGTCAGCCTTGCCTTCCGCCGCGGCGAAGTGCACGGCCTGATCGGCGAGAACGGCGCCGGGAAGTCCACCCTGATCAAAATCCTCAGCGGCATCCACCAGCCCGAACAGGGCGACATTCTGGTGAACGGCGAAAAGGTCGTCGTCCGCTCTCCCGCCTTCGCCGCGTCCCTGGGCGTCAGCGTCATACACCAGGAGTTCGACCTTATCCCGCAGATGACGGTCGCGCAGAACATGTATCTCGGCCGCGAGCCGACGCGCCTCTTCGGCGCGGTCGACTTCGCAACGCTCTACACAGACACGCGGAAATACCTCGACCGCGTGCGGCTGCGCGTGACGCCGTCGACGCCCGTCGCGTCGCTGAGCGTGGAGCAGAAACAGCTTCTCGCCATTGCAAAGGCCCTGTCGCAGAACGCCTCCCTCATCATCATGGACGAGCCGACAGCCGCGCTGAACGGCGCGGAGACAGGCCACCTGCTCGATCTCGTCCGGGAAATCCGGCGGGACGGCAAAGCCATCATTTTCATTTCGCACCATATGGAAGAGGTTTTCGAGATTTCCGATCAGATAACCGTGCTCCGCGACGGGAAAATGGTGGACAGCCGCCCGGCTCCGGACATGGACGAGGCGACGGCCATCCGCCTGATGACCGGCAAGGAGCGCGTCCAGAAGCGCCTGTACGGCGCGCCGCCCCGGGAGGACGTCGCGCTGGAGGTGCGCGGCCTCACCCGCGAGCCGTATTTCCGGGACATTTCCTTTGCCCTGCGATCCGGCGAAATCGTCGGCATGGTCGGCCTTGAGGGTCAGGGCCAGCGCCAGATTCTCCGCGCCATCTACGGCGACCTCCGCGCCGACGCGGGGGAGGTTTTTTTGAAGGGCAGTCCCGTCTCCGTCCGCTCGCCTGCGGACGCCCTCGCGGCCGGCATCGTCTTTGTGCCGGAGGAGCGGAAGGAGGAGGGTCTCTGCCTCCAGCGCGACATAGGGGAGAACCTCACCCTGTCGACGCTGGGGAAGTTTTCCCGCGCCGGGGTGCTGCTTCCGGGCGGCAAAAGCCGCAGGGAGGTGCGGGCGAACATGGAGGCTGTGCGCCTGTCGACGGACGATCCGTCGCGGCCGGTGTCGTCGCTGTCGGGCGGCAACCAGCAAAAAGTCGTCATTGCGAAATGCCTCGCCCGCGAACCGTCGGTGCTGCTGTTTTCGGAGCCGACGCGCGGCATCGACGTGGGCGCGAAGGAGGACATCTACCTTCTTATCCGCCGGCTCGCGGACGCCGGCAGCTGCATTCTTGTCGTTTCCGGAGATCTGATGGAGTTGCTGCTTGTGAGCGACCGGGTGCTTGTCGTGCACGCCGGCGCCTTGGTGCGGGAGTTCCCCGCGGAGAACGCGGACAGGGAGCGCATCATGCGCGCGATGTGGGGTCTGGAGGACGCCGCGCCGGCGATGGAGGCTGCACAATGAGGAAAACCCTCCGCGCGCTCCTGCTCCGTCCCTCCGCGCCCATAGCCCTGATCACGGTTGCCGTCGTCGTCGCCGCCCTCCTCATGTCCGCCTCCTTCCGCCGGCCGTACAACCTGAACAACGTCGTCATCCAGATGCTTGCCCTCGGGCTTGTGAGCCTGGGGCAGACCTTCGCGATTCTGGTCGGCGACGTCGACCTCTGCCTGGGCGGCACCATCAGCCTGACGACCGTCGTCTGCGCGACGATGATGGGCGACTCGGCGGCGTCGATGGCGGCTGTCGCCGCGCTCTGCGTCTGCCTCGGCGTCGGCATAGGCATCCTGAACGGCATTCTCGCGAGCGTCATCCGCATTGACGCCATGGTGACGACCTTCGCCACGAACACGATGCTGATGGGCGCGGCCTTATGGATTCTGGAGTCTCCGGGCGGGTACGTCCCCTACGCCTTCATGACGCTCATCGACCTCCGCATTCTGGGCGTGCAGGCGCCCCTGGTGCTGCTTCTCGTCCTTGCCGCGCTGTCCTGGTTCCTTCTGGACAGGACGGCCGCGGGCTTCCACATCCGCGCCGTCGGCGGCGGCAGGCAGTCCGCGTACACGTCCGGCATCAGCATCATGAAAACGAAAATCCTCGCGCACGGCCTTGCCGGTTTCTTCGCCGCGCTCGCCGGCCTCTTCCTCACGGCGCGGATGGCGTCGGGGGACGCGCTTGCGGGCGTGCCGTTCTCGCTGGACTCGATGACGGCCGTTGTCGCGGGCGGCACGAATTTCTCGACAGGCGTCGGCAGCGTCGCCGGGACGCTTGTCGCCGCCTTCCTCATTTCCGTTCTCGGCAACATCATGAACCACCTCGGCGTCTCGCCGTACTGGCAGTATCTGCTGAAGGGGCTTCTCCTCGTGATAGCGGTCGCCGCGGCGGCGCTCCGCGCGCGGTATGCGTCGCCGACAGGAAAGCGGGCGGAAAAGGAGGCGCGGGCATGAACCTGAAAAAACTGCTCCGCTCTCCCGCGCTCGGGAATTCGCTGCCGATCATCGGCCTGACAGCCTTCCTCCTGTTCCTCGCCGTCCTCCAGTCGCCGGGCTTTCTGAGCGTCCCGAACATGCTCAACCTCGCCCGCCGCGCCGCCCCCCTGGGGATTGTCTGCATCGGGCAGACGCTGGTGATTCTCTCCGCCGGCGTGGATCTTTCCGTCGGGACGATGGCGATCCTGACGAACGTCGTCGCCGCGGATCTCATGCAGGGGAAGGACGCGAACAACGCCGCCGCCTTCGCCGCCAGCCTCGGCGTCGCCGTGCTTGTGGGCTTCGTGAACGGCGCTGCGGTGGCGTGGGCGAAGATCAGCTCCTTCGTGATGACGCTGGCGATGGGCATCGTCGTCTTCGGCGCGGCGCTGGTGTATTCGAACGGCATAGCCGGCGGCAGCGCGTCGCCGCTGGTGAAATATCTGGCTGTCGGCACGTTCGCCGGTCTCCCGGTGGCGGTGCTGGTGTGGCTTGCCCTGTCGGCCGTCACCCTCTTCCTGCTGCACTGCACGACCTTCGGCCGGAAGCTGTACGCCGCAGGGTCGAACCCCCGGACGGCGCGCCTGTCGGGGGTGAATGTCCCGCTGACGCTGATTCTGGCGTATGTGATGAGCGCGGTGAGCGCGATGTTCGCGGGGCTGATCGTGACGGGGAACGTGGGCGTGGGCACGCTGGAATGGGGTTTCGATTACAAGCTGATTTCGATGGCCGCGGTCATCATGGGCGGCACAGCCTTCGCGGGCGGGCAGGGGGGGTACCTGGGCAGCTTCTTCGCCGCGCTCGCTCTGATAGTTCTGGACAGCCTGCTGACCATAGTCCGCGTTCCCGAGGCGCTGCGCCAGATAATCTACGGCGCCGTGATCCTCCTCTCCCTCTGGGTAAGCACGCGAAGGAAATAGGCTCGCGAAGGAAAGAAGAGGGAAGGAAGAGGAACGGCGGGAGTCGAAGCCGGCGCGGAAAAAAAACTTGCCGCTTCCTCCCCCGGGAATGTATACTGATGGGTTGGAGTATTTCACTGGAGCACGAAACAGCAGATTACGGAACATCACGGAGGCATACGCACCCATGACAGCCACGACCGCCGATCAGACCGCCGTCGACATTCTTTCCGCCGGCGTCCTCGATCTCGAAGCCCTCATCTACCTTGACGCCGTCCTGCAGCGGCAGGAGGATTCCCGCGACGCCCTCGCGCGCGGCCTTTCCTCCCTCGCCTCCCTGCCCGACGCCGAGCCCCGCCTCGCCGCCGCGCACATGGCTCTCGGCAACGTCGCCGAAGCGCTCCGCCACGCGGACAAGATGCCCAACCATCCCTACTGCGCCTTCCTTCTCGGCCAGGAGCGCGAGCGGACGGGGCACGACGCGGAGGCGCTCAAATACTTCCAGAAAGCCGCCCAGATGGCGCCCACCGTCGCCCCCCTCGCGCTCAAGCCCATAGACTCCCTCCGCCGCCTGGGCAGACTGGACGAGGCGATGGCGATGGCGGAAAACCAGAAGAAACAGTTCTCCGACAAGCCGGAGCTGGACTTCCACCTCGGCCGCGTGCTGGAGGACTCCGGCAGGTACCAGGAGGCTCTCGACTGCTACTGCCGCTCCATCGACATCAACCCGAACTATGCGGACTGCCTGTTCCGCGCCGCCTACCTCGCGGATCTCCGCGGGCTGGACAGCCTCGCGAAGGAGTTCTACAGCCGCATCGGCCCCGACTCCAGCCGCGTCTACGTCAACGCCTGCCTGAACCTCGCCCTCATCTACGAGGACGAGGAGGACTTCGAGAAGGCTGTCGCCTGCTGCCGCAGGGCGCTCCGGATAGCCCCGCAGAACCGCCGCGCGAAGCTGTTCCTCGCCAACGCCGAAGCCGCCGCGAACATGTACTATTCCCCGGAGGAGACGAAACAGTCGGAGCGGATGGAGGCCATCCTCCGCGTCCCGGTCTCGGACTTCGAACTCTCCGTCCGCAGCCGGAACTGCCTGTCGTCGATGAACATCATGTGCCTCGGCGACCTTATCAAGCGCACCGAGTCCGAGATGCTCGCGTACAAGAATTTCGGCGAGACGAGCCTGCGGGAGATCAAGGAAATGCTTGCCGCCAAGGGTCTGCGCCTCGGGATGATGCGCGAGGACGCGGCGACGCGGCAGGTGATGGAGCGCCAGCGCAGGAACGAAAACCAGGAGATTCTCGGCAAATCCATCGACGAGCTGGAACTCGGCGTCCGCTCCCGGAAGTGCATGGAGACGATGGGCATCGCGACCATCGGGGAGCTGGTGTCGAAGTCGGAGGCGGAGCTTGCGGGCGCGCGGAATTTCGGCCGCGTCTCGCTCACGGAGATCAAGAAAAAGCTTCTCGAAATGGG
>QMCE01002142.1_pt1 | contig 10960 bp, 12 predicted proteins | sample 1821851 | NCBI WGS metagenome assembly QMCE01 (sample SAMN09453174, study PRJNA476694) | Termite gut metagenome, whole genome shotgun sequencing project. | isolation source: worker | host: Odontotermes sp. | place: South Africa:Pretoria | collected 2016-01-28
GTCACCCGCGCTATCATCTGCTTGGTGGCCTCCATGATGGTGTCCACGCGGATGTGGTGCGTGTCCGGGCAAAAGCTCTTGCCGATGCGGTTGTTGCCGCAGGCGAAATAGTGGTTGGCGTTGTTGGGGTAAGTGAGCTTGTAATGGAGGTTTTTGCCGCAATCCGAACAGACAAGGTAGCCAGCCATCATGTGCTTGGGAACGTCTTTCGGGCTGCGCAGCTTGGTTCCGCCGAACGTCCTTTGCACCTGCTCAAAGACATCGCGGCTGACGATGGGCTGGTGAACGTCCTTGTGGACAGACCATTCCTCTTTCGGGTTTTTCAGCCGTTCCTTTAGCTTGAACGAGCGGCTGTAGGTTTGGAAGTTGATGACATCGCCGCAATACTTTTGGTTTTTCAATATATGACAGATTGTACTGGTACTCCAAAAGTATTGGCCCCGCTCCAAATGCTGCTGCGGCTTGCGCAGGCCCTTTAGCATCATGTGCACGGTGGGGACGTACACCTTGTCGCGCCGTAGCCGCTCCGCGATTTGGGGCAGACTGACGCCATCCAGCCTCATGGCAAAGATACGCTGTACAACCTCGCTGGCCTCCTCGTCCACCACCCAATACGCCGAGTTTTCATCCCACCTGTACCCGTAGGGCGGCTGGCCGACAGGCTTTCCCTGCTTGTCCAGCGTGTGGTTGGTGGAGCGCCGCTTGCGGCTGATGTCTTTGGAGTAATACTCGTTAATCACGTTGCGAAACGGTGTGAAATCATCAACGCCATTGAGCGTGTCCACGCCGTCGTTGACGGCAATCAGGCGCACGTTATGGCTTGGGAACAGGTACTCCACGCACTCGCCAACCGTAAGATGGTTCCGGCCCAGCCTTGACATATCTTTTACGATAACCGTCCTGACTTTGCCCTCTTTGATAAGGCCAATCAGCTTTTGGAAGTTTTTGCGCTTGTCGGTCACGCCGGTCACGCCATCGTCAATAAAGTACACAATGTTGTTAAAACCGCCTTTGTGCGCAAACTCAGTCAAATACTCCCGCTGATTTTCTATGCTGTAGCTGTCCCCCTCCCTCGCGTCCTCCCTCGAAATGCGGAGGTAGAGCGCGTCGATGTCGAACAAAAATGGAAGTGTCTTTTTGCTGTTTGACTGTTTCAAAACCTACTCCTTTCCTGCCAGCCAAACAAGTAACGCTTATTGGCTTCATTATACCATAGAAGCGAAGCGGTTAGTATACCCTGTCTGGCCGCCAACAGATAGTGGGAAAGAGCGGGTTTGCTCATTCGCATGACTGTTTTTGGATTTCCTCTTTCAGCACGTTGCTTATGCGCTCAAAGCAATCCTCGCCATCGTCCTTGTAGTGGCCGGATGCGATGATGGTGGTGTCGCCAACCTGAAAAACGGCTTGCTCGTCCAGCTTGATGATGCGATTGTCCGGCATAATTCTATCTCCTTGCATGAAAAGAGCCGTTTTGGGGTATACCAAAAACAGCTCTCGGTTTCAAGGCTACTATGGATTGGACAGAATCGGACGGCTGATGGCACAGCACCACAGGACTTTCACCTCCCCCCATGCTGATGGCGGGGCGCACAATGCTTTGAGGGCGTTCGATGCGCGAGTATCATTATCGGGTACAAAAGTCGTTGCCCACGCGCTGCCAGCGCGTTTCACGGCATGGGCTGTATCGCTCGTTCCCTGCGGGAAGTCGTGGCGCGCCTGCCGCCCGGCTCGTTCTGTACCGTGCGTGTCCGATTTGCCTTTTATGCTGCGCGGCAGGGCCGCGTTTTCTTTGTCGTGATGTGGGCCGGTTGTCTGGCCGAAAAAGCACACCGCTCGGATGGGCTTTTGCCGCCCGGCAACGCAAAAGGCCCGTGCCGGGAGCGCGGAAAGGGGGGCGCGCTCCCGGCACAGGCTGGGGGTCAGGCTGCGTTAAAGGTCAACACTTTGGTAATCAGCTTCGTTTCAAGGCGGCGGCGCAGGGCCTCGTCCACGCACAGGTGCGGTGTGCCGCTGGCGTCAAAAAGCTGCCGTGTGGACAATGCGGCGATGTAGCCCTCATAATGCTTCAGCACCACATTCACGGCGTCCACGTCACCGCCAGCCGCCAGCACAATGACAGGGTACGGAATCAAGCTATTCTTCTTCACCGGCTACCTCCTCCAAATATTTCTTTAGCTGCTTCAACGTGCTTGCCCGTTGGTATTGGACGGTGGCGCGAATCAGGTTCAGCGTCTTTCCTATCTCCCCGTCCGACAGTTCAAGGAAGTAGGAAAGCAGGATGATGTCGCGCTTGCGCTGTGGCAGACTTTTCAACGCTTCCGCAATAGTTTCATTGTTCACGATAACGTCATGGCCTGAAACGCGGAAAATCTGTTCGGTGGCAAAATACCTGTCTGCCGTGGCAAGCTGTTCCAGTTCCTGCACCGATAACTCCGAAAAAAGCACTTCCTTGGCACGTTGCCGCTTCTTTTCGCCGTAGTAATCTCGGGCCTCATGCTTCAGCACCTTTTTACAGAAGCTATCAAAAGCGTGTCGTTTGCCCTGCTCATGGCTCGTCGGTTTCACATTTTCACCCCCTTTCGCGTCCGCAAAGGCGGGTGATGTTTCCCCTTTCGCCACTATTACGTTTAGATTGGCAAAACTGCAAAACTTTCCGAAGAAAATTTCAAAAAAACCCTGAAATGTAAAAACGTCCGATTGGCTCAAAACCAATCGGACGCTCAGTAATATGTGTATTCTGTTTGTGTAATCTGATAATGTACCGCCCGGATGGAAGCTCACCCATGAATGGTGTAGGCTTTTTTTGAGTAATTACCAAATGGAAAAATAGCGCAGGAAAAACCGATGCCGCCAATCAAGAGGGGGCACAACAGGTAGCCTGCGCAAGTCAGGACAATTATGTAGTTGAGTTATATAACCTGTACGCCGCAGTGTGTGCCGGGCGGCGCGTTCAGACAGCCTCTAAACATACGCAAGCCCTTCCTTCCCTAAATTTGAGCCGATAAAGGCGGGCAGTGGATACCGCCCGCCTTATCAAACCACCATACCTGTGCCGCATGAGCCATGACTTGAGTGTTATCACGTTCTTCCCATGTGAAAATGTGAGGATGGAAAAATATTAGCTTACTGGCGACCTTCTTTCCACATTTCCATCAGCTTCCGTTTCCAAGCATCCGGGCCGGAATGGATTACCCTGCCCACAAAGTTTGCCCGTATAAATTGCAGCGCCGCCGTGCGGTCTGACGCCATGAGAGTATCGGCGTTTTCGGGTTTGAGCAATTCATCGTCTGAGAGGCGAATAGCCTCGCGTTTGAAACTGATGGCCTCCAATGCCCGGTTAAGGTGTTTAGCAAAGGAATCAAAGTTACCACTTGTGTTGTACACAAAGGTCGCTGAATCGGCCTCGGCAAACTCCACAGCGGCACACTTTCCGTCCGGGGATGGCGCAATCAGCCACAGGAGATAGGGAGCAGGCGCGGGCGCTTCGCTTTCCGTGCCGTTCTGCGGGGTGGATATGCCTGTTAGCTTGCCCAATGCTTCAAGCGGGTTGCCGCCGCCTGTCAAGCCGCCAAGCAAAGCGCCCGTGCCGCTGGCAGCGCCGGAGTTTTCACCCGCTATGCTCCCCGCTCCGTTTTCATTCTTGCGAAAGCCGATGTGGATTTGTTCCGGGTCACACATCGTTTTGAATGCAGCATAGCTTTCGGCGGCGCGGGTGGTGGATAGCTTTTCTTCCAGCGCCGATACAAATGCCGGTGCGATAGCCGCAAGCTGGCCGATGGAAGCCGCCGCGCCCTCCGGCACCAGCTTGGCAAGTTGGGACGCCTGCGCCGCAGACAGCGAGGGGGCCATCTCTTTTACCGCCGCCAGTGCCTTTTCCCGCAGCTTGCGGATTTGCTTTTCTACCGCAACCGCGAATGGAGCGGTATCATAGCCAAGTTTTGTGTAGGTGTAGCTTTCGCCGGTATCCAACCGCAGGGTCAGTTCATAGTCGCCCTTGTCCATCCTAGTGACAAAGCAGAGCGGAACGCGCCGCGCCGACAGATTAGGCGGTAGGGCAACCACACAGTTTTCATATACATGGATGGGTGCGTGTTTGTAAACAGCCGTGCCATTTTCGCTAAAGCGGAAATCTCCGTCTGCGGTAAGGATAGGCTTATCCTTGATGAATAGTGACCGCAACACCGCCTTATTGTAGGCATCGCACAGTGCGTCATAAAACGGCTGCGCCCATTGCCCCATGCGGGAAAAGCTGTAATCCCCGTCGCTGGTCTTGACCGTGACAGCATAGTCCGCAAAGGCCAGCACAATCATTTTGGCAAAGGGTATCTCAACCACATCGAACAGCGCGGCCACGCTCAGCGCGGTATCGCTTATCGCAAGCTTGACCTCGCCGGATACAATGGGAGAAGCCGCCTGCGCCGTATATTCAAATACGGGCCTTTGCTCCTGTGCGGGCGCTTTGCCGCCCGAAAGGGAAGATAAATCCATCGTGGCTTACCTCCATTGCTATATTCTTCTCAGTTCAAGCCCATTGGTTCCCTGCGCGGAGAATACGTTGATTTCGTACCCGTCGGCATTTTGGGCCGTGTAGCTGAAAATCACCATCTCCATCACTTCCATATCCTCGGTGGCCGCGTCGATGGTGAAGCCTGCGGCTTTGACCTGCTCGGTGTATTCCCTGATTTGCTCGATGGTGGCGTCGGTAAAGGTGGCGGTAAAGCTGTCCGCGTCTTCGCTGATGATTCCAATGCCAAATTCCGGCATGGGGATTTGCCGGGTGAACTCGTTGTCCGGCCAATCGCCGCCGATGGACGCCCTTTCGCCCTCCTCGCCCTGCATCACCCATGACCCGTCCGGCTGCTGAATGAGAACGCTGCCCTCCTCGTCGGTATACACCGCCGAGCCGTCCGGCATAAACTCCAAACTGCACCCCGCCTGCCGCGCCTCGTCCATCCACATCCGCTTGGTCGCTTCGTCATATTCAGACAAGAGAATGTCGCCGCCAATCAAGCTGCCGAGAGAGGCCATGTCTGCTCCCGGCGCGGCTGCGTTGGATGGCGTGGCGTCTGCGTCCGCATTGCCGGAGCGAACCAGCGGCGCGTCGCTTGTATCGTTTGCGCTGCCCGCAGCGTCCGTGCCGCCGCTGCTTGCGCCGCAGGCTGTCACCGAGAACAGCAGCGCCAAAGTGAGAACGAAAAGCAATGCCTTTTTCATTGTCAATCCTCCATAAAATTATCTTCCCAGCATGTCAATAACCAGCGTCATGGTGACGGAGCCGCGCATATCGGGCGGCCACTCCATACTGCTTGGACTGTCGCTTTGCACCACATTCGGTGCGGCGCCGGGGGAATTAACAAACGTCGTTGACGTTTCGCTGCGCGTGAACTCGCCGTTAAACTGCGTAATGTGCTGGTCGGATGTGGTGTAGCTGCCCTGTGGCAAATCCGCCCTGATAGAGAACGTCCTATCAACACTGACACTGAAATGCGATTGCATCAGTGCGCTGCTTGGTATTTCTTCCTCAAAAAAGTGGCGCAGCGTACCGGCGGGCAGCGAAATACCAAGCTGGCAATCGGGTATTTCAAAGTTCAGCTTCATTTCAGACCGCTGGCCCTCGTTGGCTGTGACGTTGTAGTCTGTCTGCTGGTTGCTTACTTCCTCTGCCCACCATGCGGCGTATCCGTTATCAAAAGCGGACATATCGGCTTCCATACTCAGGTTGAACCTGCCGGAGTAGGTTCCCTCAATGCTGGTAAGACCATCCATGCTCTTTACAAGGTCTATATCGGCTGTCCATAGCTGCCTGCTGCCGGGCATATTCATAAAGGTCAAGTCCGCAACGTCCTGTGCGTTGATGATAAGCCGCCAGTCGCCCTTTTCAGCCATGCGGTCACGAATCATATCGCCCACCGCGCTGTAATAGCTGCGCAGCCGCTCTTTGGTTTGGGAAAGCCTGATAATATCCTCATACTTTTCAAGGTCTTTCTGGTATTCCGCATAGCTGATAAAGACGCCGTTGATTATGGTTCCCGCTCCACCCGGCATTTCCGGCGCACCGGGGATGCTAATCTCATCGCCAGCCGCGTCAATGATTGCGCCAGCCAAATCCGAAGCGCCCAATTCCGGCGTTTTGCCGCCGAGAATACTCTTTACGGCATCCAAGCCGAGCAGCGCGGCCCAGTTGTTCAAAATGTTCTGCAAATCTTCATCGGAAAATTTCAGCTTTTCGGTCAGTTCACGCACCAGCACCTTATCATCCACCGGGTTTTGCAGTTCACTGTAGCTGCCGGCAGAGGGCAGGGATGCTTTGAGCATCTCCAACATCTCTTCGTCTGTAATTTCCGCGTTCACGCCCACACTCCCGGCAAACGATACATTCGCGGACAGATAAGGACTGGCGAGATTGAAAATCAGCTTTGCCGGGTAAGATTCTTTCACGCGCGGCATTCTCTCCGGCTTTAGCACGGCCAGATAGTAGGCGTCCCTACCCTCAAGCGCCGCCTGCGCAGGCACGGGCATGGCCGCCAGCGTCAGGCAAAACACCAGCAGGAATAGGGCTGCTTTTCTAAGCATTCGTTTCATGGCGTCACCCTCCCATCTGTGCCAACAGGCGGTCACACTCTGCGGCAAATTCCGGCGAGAGTTCCGCATCGGCCTGTGCCGTTTGTAAATAGGCCCTCGCGCTGTCCATATTCCCTGCGGCAACCTCCACCGTCGCGGCGGCATAGTTGATTTCTCCGCTGTTCGGAAAAGCCCACAGCCCCTCGTTCAGCACCGCCAGCGCCGTGTCACTCTGCCCGGCCTGCACGCCCGACAGGACAGCGGCGGCGTAGTAGTCGGGAATGTGTGGGCCTGCCAGCACCGCGTTCAGCCAGCAGCCAAAGGCGGCGGCGGTGTCACCCTCGTTCAGCTTCTCGCCCGCGAGGGCCGCGTGGTACACGGGGGCAAACTCAGCGCCGGTGCGCCCGGCGTACAGGGTCGCGCGGGGCGTGTATTCATCCAGTATCGCCAGTTCTTTTTCCACCGCGCGGTCACGCAGGGCGTACAGTTCTTCCACGCTCATGTCTTTCAGATAGTAGAAATCCTGTTCCTCGTAGTTCGGATTTGCTTCGGCCTTTTCATAGCAGGCGGCGGCTTCGGCATCCATGCCCTGCACCTGATAGAGCAGCCCCTCGAAGTAGAACGGCATGGGCGATGCCAAGCCCGCCGCCACGATTGCATCCCAATCCCCGAAAGGCGCGGCGCTAACAATGTCCGCCACGGTTTCGCCCTCGCCTTTCAGCCACAGGATATTGTCCACACAGAAGCGCAGCGCAGACACAGGAGCAAGGGCGCTGCCGTACACATATTCCGCTTGCAGCGTCACCCCGGAATCCTCCGCCATGTGCGCATAGGTCACCATTGCGCCGGACTCGTAGAAAAGATGCTCATGCGCGAGAGCGTCTGCCGGGGGCGGGTCAGCTTGCAAGGGGGAACTCCCGTCCGGCGCTTGTTCTTGTGCGCTATTACAGGCGGCAAGCGATACAATCATCACCGCCGCTAAAAGGCAAGCCGCAACTCTTTTCACTCTTGCCACCGTCCTTTCCAAATGGTATACAAGCGGGGCGAAACAAGACGCCCCGCTTGTATTCATCACTATGGCTTAATAACCCTTATCTCTGTTTCCGATACAGCGACTTCCCAGCCACCCGCATTTTCAGCTTCAAGCAAAACCTCCATCGGCGTAGCGTCTTTGTAGTAGGGCAAGACATTTTGGTCGAACATTCCTGCCGCCGTGATTTCGTCGCAATAGGCGGCGGCTTCCTCGCGCGTCCAATCCATTTTGATGTACAGCGTTTGATTTTCCGCGCCCATTGTGCCTATCTTCCCAACCGTACCGGCTGTTGGCGCAGTTAATTGCTGTGTCCATTCGTTATCCGGCCATTCGCCCTCAACGAACGCCGGGGCTGCATCGGGTGTGCTTTCGGGTGTGCTGCCCGGCGCTGCCGGTGCCGGGGTGCTGGATGCAGCGGGCGGTGTGGGTGTGCTGGCAGTGCCACCGCCCGAACTGCTGCCGCCGCCACAGGCGGCGAGGGAAAGCACCAATATCATTACAAGCGCAAATGCCATGAGTTTTGTCATTGTCTAAGTCCTCCTAAATTGTGTTGGGCTTGCCGCGCCCATTACGGCTTCGCCAATTCCCCTTCTTGGTTATAAACATCATTTAGCAAAACTGTGATGGCGTTCCCTTCCGCTTTAAGCGATATTTGCGAGATATACTCGCCTGCGGTGTAATACCAAACAGCCATAAGAATGTCGCCGGAATACACATCGGATAAGGCCACCACCTCTTCGCCCTTTGTTACGCCCTCGTAGTTAATGGTGTATATGCCATCGGGTGATGCGGCTCTGCAAAGGTCAAAAACCACCTGCGCGTAGGAACTGAACATCCCCTCCGTTATATCGGAACTCGCTATAAATGTAACGGTGCGTGGGCTGTTTGCATCGAATACCACTTCACATTCGGGCGGCGCCACAAAAGTGGGGATACCCGCAGCCGCTGCAAAACTGTCTATCCATCCGTCCGCTGCGTTGCCGCTGTTATCACTCGGAGCATCATCCGGCGCACTGCTTGGTGCGGTCTGTGCCGGGGTGCTGGATGCAGCGGGCGGTGCTGCTGTGCTGCCAGCGCCGTCCGAATTGTTGCTGCCGCCGCAGGCGGCGAGGGAGAGCGCCAATACCATGATAAGTGCGATTGGCAAGAGTTTTTTCATTTCGGTTTCCTCCCAATAAAATGTATTTATCGCACAATATCGTAATACGCGGAGTAGTTATCCATCCCGGAATCTGTTTCGATGCGTTCCACAATCTCAGCAAAGGTCAAACTGGGCCAATCATTCGGGAAAACCGTATAGCCTTGGATAAACAGCGAGGTTCGGTTGCTCCCTTTATTGGAACCCATCTCTTCCAGCCCGGCATCAAACGATGCTTCGTCAGCGAAGACATAATACGACCCCGAATCGCCAAACTGGTCGATTTTGTCCTCCTCGTCAAACGTCAGAAACAGATAATGGCTCGCTTCGCCATAGATATGGTCCTCGTTATCGTTGCTGACCAGAACCAAACGCTCATTATCAATGGTTGTACCCACCAGAGCGATAATATCAACCGCTTCCTCGCTGCCGCCGTTATTTCCCTGTTCGTCATCTGGCGCGTTGCTCGGCGCTGCCGGTGCCGGGGTGCTGGATGTATCGGGCGGTGCTGCTGTGCTGCCAGCGCCACCGCCAGAACTGCCGCCGCCGCCGCAGGCGGCGAGGGAGAGCGCCAACACCATCACAAGTGCAAATGCTACGAGTTTCTTCATTTTCTAAATCCTCCTAAAATTTTGGTTATACCTGCAAGCGACAGGCGTTGTTAGGTTACTTTATTACCGTAATCTTCCCAATTACCGGCAGCGGGCGCATCCGCCCATTTGCCGCGTTGATAATACCGACAATGCAGAGCGCAAGGAAAAAGATACTGGCAAGCCCCAAAAGCATAATCAGAATCCAGCCGATAACCGGGATAAATAGCAGCACCGCCGTTAGGATGCCGTAGATGATTCCATAAATTGCTGCCGCGATAAATAGCACCGTACCCTGATTGGTGTGGTATCGGGCAAATGCCGAGGTCTTGTGCGCCCCGGTAAGCAGGGGGATGAAAAAGAGGATATAGGCGAGTATCGCCATTGTCTTGTTGTCCTGTGCGTCCCGTATATCTGCCTGCTGCGGCGCGCTGGGAACCACTGGAGCCTGATACATTTGCCGTTGTGCCTGCATAGGTGTAAACGCCTCCGCCTGCTGTGCCGGTTGTGCCTGTTGTACCGCCGCCCCCATCGGCTGTCCACAGGAGGGGCAAAACTTTACCCCCTCTGCCTGTGTACCGCAATTTCCGCAAAATGCCATAATCCACAATCCCCCTTATCCAAGTTTATTGCCGCATCCGCCGCAGAATTTCGTGCCGGGCGGGTTATCAAATCCGCAAGCAGCGCATTTCCCGCTCGGCGGGGCCGCCGCCTGCGCAAGATTCTGTCCGCAGTTGTTGCAGAAACGCACATTCTGCTGGTTTTTCGCGCCGCACTTCGGACACTCTTTCAACTCCATAGACGCCCCGCAGTTGTTGCAGAACTTGCCCGTTCCGGCGGGCTTGCCGCAAACGGGGCATATCGTGGTTTTGCTCTCGATAGCCCCCTGCCAAACGGTGGCGCTCTGCCCCGCGTCGCCGATATTGCGTTTCATGGCGTCGGCACGGGTTTTAGCCACAAGCACCTCTTGGCGCGGGGCGCAGGACACGCAAAGCCCCTCGTCCTCGTTCCAGCAGTGGTCGCAGACATACTTGTTGCAGGACGGGCAGCGGTGGAAATGCTGTTTAGCCTCATTTTGGCTGCGCTCAAAGGCTTTTTCATGCTCTTTCTGCCATTCGGGGGATTTGCCCTCAAAGGTTTGAGAGAGTACATTGGTCGCACGGTCAGCACCATAGCCCAAACTGCTGGCCCTGCCGCCCACCAAACCGCCGAGAATGCTTGCACCTTGCCCGATTCCCCGCAAAAAGCCTTTTTTCTTGTAGGTATCGCTCTCGATGAAACTTGATTTATATCCGTCTTGGCAGATGTCGCAGAAAAAAGTGAATTGGAAACCCGCGTCGGTTGAGTTGTCCTTATAGTTTCGCGTAAAGGCTTGCAGCATGGTTATTGTCCTCCCATCTCCCGCTTGATTTTCTTGCCGCAGACTGTGCATTTAATGTTTTCAAAAAACTGGAGTTCACCGCAGCGGGAGTTTGTGCAGTGAATCATCAGTCCCGCACCGCAGGCTTCGCACCGCTCACCTGCGAAGGTTTGCGCCCCGCAGGTGGGGCAGGTCACATAGAGGGAACGCCCGCAGCCGGAACATACGGCTTGCCCCTTTTCAATCGGTTTTAGGCAGGTGGGGCAATGATACCCGAA
>QMCE01770169.1_pt1 | contig 10960 bp, 9 predicted proteins | sample 1821851 | NCBI WGS metagenome assembly QMCE01 (sample SAMN09453174, study PRJNA476694) | Termite gut metagenome, whole genome shotgun sequencing project. | isolation source: worker | host: Odontotermes sp. | place: South Africa:Pretoria | collected 2016-01-28
ATAATTATTTTAATTTTTAATGCTATTTTCTCTTTGCTTTCCTATTTAAAAGAAATCATCAATTGGGAACTCCGCCAGATTGATTAGGATAGTCTTTAACCTTAATTAAAAAAAGAGCAAGAAAATCTTGGTTTATTGCTCTTTCTCTATTTTTGCATCTTATATTATCAAAACTGTTTGGTCTGTTTTGTCTGTAGTTTAGTCTGTTTGATTGGCAGTTTTGTCTGTGATTTTGTCTGTTTGATCTGTAATTGGGTCTGTTTGGCCTGTAGTTTGATCTTATAAGCTTATCTAGAGCAGCCGATCACGACAGCCTTTTCGCCCGGTGTACCGGGAATACTCTTAAGGGCAAGCCAGCGCCGTGCCGCTGGCTTGCCCTTTGTTTCCTTATCATGCGAAAAACACACCTGATTTGGTTTAATGCATTGCTAAATAATGTGGATGCCCACTGCCGCCCTGTTATTACTAGGATTCGGATCTTCCGTTTCCGACGAAACCGTTGCTGTATTCGTAAAACTGCCGCAGGCACAAGGGTTGACTTTGGCCAGACCGTTCTTGTCTCGCCCGCCGGCATATCCCCTAATTGCAGGGTACCGCTCCAGACATACCAGTTCTTGCCATTGTCATCTGAGTATTCGGCATCGGCGAGTTCCTTCGGCAAAGAATCCTTCAGCCTGACCTGCGTCGCCGTATGCGGACCCAAGTTCTTAACTGTAAGCATATACTGGGCATATTCACAAGTCTTTATGCAGCTGCTGCTGGATGTCTTTTCAATACAAAGATCAGCACTGTCCGCCGGCGGGGGCGGTACCGGACAATCCGTGACAATCGGCGTTACCGCCAGCGCATGGTTATTGGTCGGGTCAGGATCCGGAGCATCGCTTTTGACGGTTGCCAGATTAATGATGCTGCCGGTGGCCGTATCACGCACCGTAGCACGGAGCAATATCCGGTTAGTTTCCCCGGCTGCCAGTGTGAACGGCGGCAGACTGCCGCTCCAGCTGCTCCAGGTCGTTCCGTTATCGGCCGAGAATACGACATCTCCCAATCCCGCCGGAACCTCATCTGCTAATATTACATTGGCGGCTGACTGCGAGCTGTTATTTCTCACAACTATGACATACGTGATCGGGTCACCGGCCCTGACGGAAGTTGCGTCCGCCGTCTTAGTAACCGCTAAGTCAATGCTCTGACATAGCGAGACCGTGGCTGTAGAAGTGTTGTTGGCCGGATTCAGGTCAGGCGTAGTCTGCCTTACCGAAGCGGTGTTGGAAAACGTGGTGGCCGTGCCGCTCTTAACGGTTCCGCGGAGCAGGACTTTGGAGGTAGATCCCGATGCGATCGTGCCGAGATTAAGCGACCCGGTCCACAGCGCCCAGCTCAGGCCGCCGTCCGTTGAATATTCCGGATTCCCCAGATCGCCCGGCGCAGCATCGGTAAGCACCACATCTTCGGCGTAGGACGGGCCAGCATTGGATACCGTCATCGTATAGGTCAGGAGGGTTCCGGCATTGACAATATCAGCATCCGATATTTTTACAACCGATATATCCGCATTGGGCTGGATCGGGGTATTGATGGTAGTCATGTTATTGCTCGTGTCGGGATCCGGGGTTGTGCTTCTAATCACCGCCGTGTTAGTGACGCTGCCGACGACTGCCGAATTGAGGATGCCCCGGATCTGGATATTCTGCCTGGCTCCGCCCGCCAGCGTGCCGAGTGCCAGCGGACTGGACCAAGCCTGCCATGTGGCACCGCCGTCAGCCGAATATTGCGGATTGATTATATTAGCGGAAACACTATCAATAAGAAGCGTATCATTCGCGGCAGAAGGGCCGTTATTGGTGACCGTGACGTTATAGGTGATCATATTGCCCGCAACCGCCGGGCTGGGACTGCCGGTTTTAGTCAGGGTTAAATCGGCAGAAGCGGAAACCGGCGTGGTTACCGTGCCGGTATTGTTATCCGCATTATGATCCGGGGTATCGGAACTGACACTAGCCGTATTGGTGATGGAAGTGAGCGTGGCGGTATCGGCGCTAGGATCAATTGTACCCCTTATAAGGACCGCCGTCGTCGTACCGGCTGGCACCGTGCCGACTGAATACGGGCTGCTCCATGCCTGCCACGTCGTGCCGCCGTCAACGGAAAACTCGGGGGTCAGGAGAGCCGTCGGCAACACATCGGTTAAGACAACATTGGTGGCGTTATCCGGACCGCCATTACGGATGGCAAGGGTATAGGTCAGCCTTTCGCCGGCCAGCGCCGTCTCCCGGTCGGCTGTCTTGGTCATGCTAAGATCGGCCGCATTGCCAATAATAAAGTTGATACTGGTACTGTTATTGCTCGTATCCGGATCGGGGGTATCGGTGCTGAGCGAAGCACTGTTGGTAACCACGCCGACTGTCGTCTGATCAACGGTTCCCCTCAGCAAAAGCGGTACTGTCGCCCCGGCGGGAACTGTGCCGAGAACAAAAAGAGAACCGGTAATATTCTGCCATGTGGCACCGTTATCCAAGGAAAACTGGCCATTCAGAAGGGAGCTCGGCATCACGTCACGCACGGCGACGTTGCTGGCCGCATTCGGTCCGGCATTATTTACGCTAACGGTAAAGGTCACTTGCTGTCCATGATTGGCAAACTGCGGGCTGACCGACTTGGTAACCGAAAGATCGGCGGAAGTGTTGATCGGGGGGGTGACCGTCGTACTGTTATCTCCCGGGTTCGGGTCATCGGTATCACTGGTGATGCTGGCGGTGTTATTGATGAGGCCGCCGGCCACGTCAGCTACCGTTCCCCTGATTAATAACGTCAAGGTTGACTGCGCACCAAGGGTGGCGGCGGTATACGAACCGTTCCACGGATTCCACGTGGCGCCGTTGTCAAGTGAATACTGGACATTGCCAAGAAGCGAAGGAGCCACGTCGGTAATCCGGACATTGGCGGCATCGGAAGGGCCGTTGTTCACTGCGGAGACTGTATAAGTCAGCGGCTCGCCGGCCGGAGCCGGGCTTTTGTCGGCTGTTTTGCTGATAACCAGGTCAGCGGCGGCCACTACCGGCGTGGTGACGGAAAAGTTATTGTTGTTGGGACTGGTATCCGGGATATCACTGGTCACGGAAACTGTATTGGTAAGCGTCGTGTTCGCGGACGGAGCGACATCAGCCCGGATCTCCAGCGCTACCGACTGCTCGGCAGCCAAGTTGGCGATTGGGTAGGTTCCGGTCCAACTGTTCCAGGTTATGCCGCCGTCCGCCGAATACATAGCATTATTAAGCCCGGCGGGCAGCTGGTCGGAAACAACCGTATTCGTGGCGTCGGAGGGTCCGGCATTGGAAACAACGAGATGGTAGGTTATCGTACCGCCGGCCGTCACGGTGGCCGGGCTCGCGGTCTTGACCACCGCTAGGTCGGCACTTTCGATTACCGGCGCCACGGCGGTAGAACTGTTGTTGGACGTATCGGGGTCAAAAGTCGGGCTCGTGACCACGGCCGTATTCTGGATAAAGCCAGCGGCGGCGCTGCTGACTGTTGCCCTGACCAAGACATCCACCGAGGTAGACGGCGCGATAGACGGCAATCTTACATCACCCGACCAGGCGTTCCAAGTTATGCCGCCGTCTGCGCTATAGGTGACATTCTGCAGATTGGCCGGAATCATGTCGGTAATCACCGGGCTCTCCGCCGGATCCATTCCGCTGTTGGTGACTCGCAGCCGATATTCCAGATCATCGCCGGCCGTGATCGGATCCGTACTTCCGGTCTTGACAATCGAAAGATCGGCGGATAATATCCTTACCGGTACTTCATTCGAGGTGACGGTATAGGTGGAAGGGATGCCGCCTTGCACCGGCGAATAGTTATAACTGGCCGTGGCCGTGTTGCCGACCGGATTTGTCGCCGGTACAGAAGCGGCTCTGGCCGTAAAGACAACCGTCACGGTTTCGCCGCCCTGTATATCCGGTACGGTAAAGCCGACTACGGGGTTGGCCGCCGAATTGGCCTGGCCGTTGACGGTTACGCTCCCGGGGACAAAAGTCATCCCATCCGGCAGCACATCCTTTATGGTAACGCCGGTAAGAGGATTAATACCGGGGTTGGTAAGCGTAACCGTATAGTTGACGGTATCGCCGACATTAATCTGGGTTTTATCCGCGGATTTAACCGGTGCATAAAGTGGGAAACTGATCTCATGTAACCGGATGTCGTCTATGGCGTAATCATTGCCGGTGGCGGCCGGTCCCTGACTGGTAAACTTGACGGTGATCGTGGTATTGTTCTGGCTGTTGAGTACGGTTCCGATTTCTTTCCATTCAGGGTTGCTCGTATCTGTCGGAATCAGGGCGCCCAAAGTACCGTTATATAAGACCTGCCCGTTCGCGCCGAGCACTTGGACGCCAAGCTGCGGTTCAACTAGCGTCGTGGTATTGGCCAGGTTCAAGATCCACGAACTGAACAGATAAAACGTATTCGGTTTTACGGTTACCTGCTGCTGGAAAAAGACCGCGCCGGGATTGTAACCGTTCACGATCATCATCCGACCCGTTTCATCTCCTTCCGTGTGGTCAGCAATCCGCCACCAGGTGAAATACTGGTTAGGAATGGCATTGTTCATGATATTTTGTATCGTATACTCGCCGTCATTGGGCTGAACGTAATACGGATTGGGCTGGACATAGTTAAACTCTGTTCCGATATCCGGATAAGGATTGGGATTAGCGCCAGTGTTGGCCGCCGTGCCGGGTGGATAGCTGCCAAACGTCCCGTTGTCAGCCTTGGTGATCAGATTGACGGTTGATATTACGGCATTGTCATCGGTAATTGTCTCGATGGGGGTATATGTCACCGGGCCGTTTAAGATATTCTGATTGTTGATATCTCCGCCGCTGACATTGATCTTTATGGTGGTAGGCGTAGTGGCGTCAAGGTTCGTTGCCCCTGCCGGTGGGTTCTGGGCATAGCTTATCGGCGGAAACGTTCCGCCGTTCATGATCGGTGCCGTGACGGCATTGGTAAAATCCCCCGGCGTTGCCGTGGCCGATGTACCATATGCCTCAACGATCTGATAGCTGCCATTGGGAACATTGTTAAAAGTATAATTGCCATTGGCATCAGTTCTGACGGCCAGCAAGGCACCGGTCACGGTGTTCTGTAATACAATCGGTACATTGGCCAGTCCTGTCTGGGATGCGGAGGCGACAGACGTCCGCTCCCTGTCAAAAATCAGCCTTCCTGAAATTGTAGCCATGTTAATCTCCTGTACTTTTTAAAAGATAATAATCTTTGGATAACGTTATTATCTTTTAATGCGCTTATTACTAATATTATATTCGTAATAACTGTATAAGTGATATCCGCATCGAATAAGTATCTTTTTTGATATTTAGTAAGACTTAATAAATATTTATAATTTTTCTGAAAATATGATAATATACTATAATGTTTATTGGTATTATGACGATATATATTACGAAAAGAGATTATTTTCTATCTCTTTTACAAAAAGTACAAGGAGGTACGACATGGCTATTAACGGATTAGGAACACAGCCAACATTTGATTCATCTGAATATGAGGTGCCGTCCAGCCCCAGTTCAGGTACTGCCGCTCCGGCAGCAGAGCAGCAAAACTCCGGTATCCCGGCGGGTCCTTCCGCTCAGCTTGAACTAAGCGAAGCGGGACAGCAGAAGTCTTCCGAGATGAAACTTTATCGGGCCGGGGAAGGTCCAAGCAATCTGGAAGCATCTATTTTAAAACTCAGAGCCCAGCAAAAAGCGGCCTCTGGGAAGAAGCCGGGAGCACATCCCCCTCATGACCACAACCGGATGGTTCATGATAGCGAGCCGCGGGTGAGGACAAGATTTGCTGATTTACCGTCGCAGCATGGGGGCAGGGTACCGCTCAAAAACAGAGTTGGTCAGCAGCCCGCTCTAGACCCGAAACATAATTTATTGGAACGTAACGCTCAAACCAGCCCAACGACGGTGTACGGAAACAGTAGCAGCTACAATCCCAAGGTACAGGCGTATGTGACGGCCAATACCAAATCACATAAACATTATGTGCCAGCCAATACTAAGTCGCATGAACAGTATGTGCCAGCCAACACCAAATCGCATGAACAGTATGTGCCAGCCAATACTAAATCGCTAGAAGAGTATATGAAAGCCGACACTAAGATTCCGGAAGCCTTGACCGAACAGGATGTTGACAATCTGCTTGCCTATCGGCGTGATCAGTTTGAAGCAGCTATTTTGAAAGCAAACGAAGGACAGCCCGGCAGTCGGGACATCTTGGCCTCAAAATCAGCCGGAGTCAAGAAGGCCTATCAGGAGATTCCCGATGCTCTGACTGAACAAGACCTTGAATATCTGATTAAATACCGCAGGGAACAACTGGATGCGGCGGTGGCCAGAAAAAATGAAATGGCGCATACGCGGCGGATGCAGGAAGCCTCTAAGATGCCGGACGGCCTGAGCGATGATGAGGTAAAAGGTTTATTGCAGAACCGGCAAGACCAGTACGAAGCGGCATATATCAAAGCCAATGAAGATAAGCTGAATGTCGAGGACGCTCTGGCATCAAGAAGCGCAGGAGTCCGTCAGGCTTATAGTGATCTTTCGGACGCCCTGACCAAAGACGATATCAGTTATCTGCTTCAGTACTCCCAAAAGCAACCCCCTCTGGGAGGAGGACGGGAGTTTCGAAATGATGACCGGCACATTTGGCTCCGGTGCCAGTCAAGAAGAAGACAGTCTGAATGAATTAATCAAGACTTTTGCCTCATTCGAAAAATAGATATACATATCACAGGAGGGAGGGAAAGCCCGGTCAGGGCTTTCCCTCCCTCTTGCTACTGCCATGTTTTTAGGCCATCCAGCCGGGATGCCGGAGCATAATATTGCCTAATGCTTCGCTGAATCTATCGGTCAAATCATCAAAGCAATCTTTATGTTTGGCCGACACATAAAAGCAATGTCCGTCAGCTATAATGATTCCATGTTTTAAGAATTCCCGGTGCAGACCATCCCGTAACTGAGTATTGTTGGCATAATCTTCAGAGTAGTTAAATTCAAGGATTCCTCCTTGCTAACGCTTTAATGAATATTTTATCGGTAATAATTATTTTCACACATGATTTCATCTGTTACTATTACCGCTGCGCTACATAATCCATCTCTGGCATATGTTCCTGCTATTTTAAGACTGTCATAGGGAAGCTGCGCGAACTTATCACTGCCAACCAAAAGACTTGCCGGATAGCCATTTCCAATTGCTTTCCTCAATACAGTAAAGTCAAACACTAATTTTTCTTTATAAAACCCATATCGGCAAACTCGACCGGCTGTCTTTGTTTCATCTAAAACCACCAAAATATTTCTATCATTGCATATATCTAAAACATCTTTTATATTAATTTGGGGCTGGCGTTCTATTTGATATGCATCTAGCATGAAGCACGCAATATCATCATCACATAATTTTTCAAATGCTTCCACGCTGTTACCATGCCAGTTTATTGCCATTTTATTTGTCCATACAGGCAGATTAACCGCCTAGTCAGAAAACATTTTAGAATTAAGCGGCTCATGCCAATTAATCCCATCCGAAAGTAAGTTGTCATGCCACCCTACATAACCAAAACGAATGTATCTCTTTTTACCGGTAATAAACTGGCATATTCGCAAAGCAGCATCTAATGAATCCGACCCACTTGAATATACCGCTTAAATAGTGCACTCTTTTCGGAAATTCAGAGCATACTTTCCGATAATCCGGAGCACCACTTTCCGCTCCGGAGTGCAACCCTCTATAATGATTTCATGCACATGCAAATGTGTAAATACATTATGGAGGTCGATAATGATGGTAAATTATCGAGAAATTATCAGGCTCAAAAGCCTGAACTTTAGCAATCTTGCGATTGCAAACAGCCTGCTCTGTTCCCGCAACACGGTTGCTGATGTCCTGAGGGTTCTTCTCCTTTGAAGAACTCAACGATGCCATCCGGAAAAAGCTCACGGAATTCAATGCCAGACCCTTTCGGAAAAAGAAAGGAAGCCGGCTGTCGGCTTTTCTTGAGGAAGAAAAGGACTTCCTCATGCCACTGCCTGCTTCCCCGTATGAAACGGCTGTCTGGTCAACTGCCACCATACAACCTGATTATCTCATAACTGTCGGGGATTGCAAGTATTCTGTGCCATATGAATTTATTGGCAGGAAAGTCGACATCCGGGCCACTGGAACCAGTATCGAGGTATTCTATCATAATAACCGTATTGCATCGCATGTGAGGAAGATACATGCCGCAGCTCCGGTTTACATACCGGAACATATGCCGGAGAATCACCGGAAGTTTCTGGAATACCGTGCCGACAGTTTACTCGAGTGGGGCGAAAATATCGGGATGTCGACGTTTATCGTCGTTAAAACATTCCTGACCATGTATAAAGTGGAGCAGCAAGGCTATAAGCCGTGCGCCGCCCTGATGAGACTGGCCGACCGCTATTCCGCCGGGCGTTTGGAAGGTGCTTGTGCCAAAGCATTAAGCTACACGCCTAATCCCAGCCTTAAAAACATATCGACGATCCTTAAGAACGGACAGGATAAGGTGGCGGTCCCTGCCGCCCGTGAACAAGGTAATGAAAGTACAAAGTATGGCATAACCAGAGGTGCCGCCTATTTTAAGGGAGGTGAGTGCCAATGATACGCCAGACAACAATCGACAGGCTCCATGACATGCGGCTTTCCACTATGGCTGACGCCTTTGAAAATCAGTGCAGTGATACTGCCACGTATGGTACATTATCCTTTGAAGACCGTTTCGGGATGCTAGTTGACAAAGAGTGGGACAAACGCAAGAGCACAAAGCTTCAGAAACTGATCCTCTCTGCTGAATTCCGTTATCCGCCCTGCCGGAACTTTATCAAAGTACGGTATATAAGGCTGCCGGATCTGATGAATGAGCTGGCTGTCGCTCACGGTGACGGGACTTTTGAGAAAGTAATCAAAAGCTATCAGAAGACAGACCTTTTGATTCTGGATGAATTCCTCCTAAGCCCGCTGGCAAGCGATCAGGCCCGTGAATTGCTGGAAATCATTGAGGCCCGCAGCACAAAAGGTTCGGTTATTTTCTGTACCCAGTTCGAGCCACAAGGATGGTATACCCGCATCGGTGACGAGCGTGACGCCACCATCTGTGAAGCAATCATTGACCGTATTATCCACAATTCATACGAAGTCATGATTGACGGCCGAATATCCATGAGGGAACGCCACGGGCTGAAAACCAGCCGGGAAGGTGGTGCGCATGAATAACCGCTGTCCTTATAGTGCAAAACACCGCTGTGAGCTTGAAATAGAACATGCCGTGGATCAAGCGGCTCTTCAAGAAGCGGAAGAATGTTTTACCCTGCTACGCGATGATTACCACCGACTCCGTGAACACACGGACAAACTTGAATCCATCCTGAAGGATCATAATATTGATTACCCAAGGTTTTATGTCTGGTAATAAATCGTATCATTAATAAGAATACCTGCACTCATACCGGAAAGACATGCTCTTTTTTTTCCGGTAAAGGGTGCTCTGAATTTCCGAAAAAGGTGCGCATTTACATCGGAATACTCACTTTTAATAAAATATGTCAAAAACTTAAAGTTAAATCAAGATAAAGCAATAATAATATCATTATAATTTTGGTAATTAATTATATTGTCCAATTAAATTGCAATATGCAAACAAATCATATGTTTTACCATTGACATATGTTAATATATTTTATATAATTATAAATGACTTAATTCATTGCACAATTGCCAAAACATCTTAAAGACAGGATAAATATATATGAATAACAAAGAACAAAACCATTCAAATACCTTAATAAAAATCACTGTAAGTATTCTTTTAATTGCGTTTGGGGTAATATCATTGATAATTCTTGCGGTAAATGGTATTTCTTATACTGTTTATGTGCCGATTTTAATGGTGAGTGTAGCCATAGCTACTTATGCTATTATTTCATGCATTGCATTAGGTATTCTCCGCCACATACAGGCCGAACCGGCCAAAATCCACGCGGCTGCAAAGTGGAGTCATATCTTTTCATCTGGTATCGCTTTAATGATATTAGCCCCACTGATTATCATTCTTTTATCAGCCCATTCTGTTTCTATTGAGATTATTTATGCATGCTTTTTGATTGCCTTATCACTATCTATTTCTCTTACCATTGTAGGAATTATAAAATTCATTAGTACAAGCCGCGGCTCCACTAGCTACATATTATTTCAAGGCGACAAATGCCCTTGTCCAAAAACCGGCTGTAGTAATTATGGAAATTGTCAATCCTGTATAACACACCACAAAAATCTTGATACAATGACAGAGTGTGAGCGATTGAAAGGAAAAATGGAAAGAAGGAATAAGAAATAAAGTCATACTAAAAAACCTCCTTAATTTACATTAAAGAGGCTCAGATATTCCATATAGTCAAATTCTCTATTCCCTCTATGATTCCCGCCGACATATCAAAAATGCCGGCGATTGGCCATAGCATAAATGTAACTTAATCCTTATATGTATTCCAGTAATCTCGTTACCAACTTTATTTCTATTTCATACATGTCGTTTAAATAATGCTCCAACCTATTAATAAGGTCTTTTGTGCTATTTTGTGTTATATTTGTATATTTACGTTCATTATGCATCATTGACATGTTCCTAAGAATTGCCGCGTTTTTTGCCAATTTTGCCGCATCATCAGTAAAACTATAATCGTTACAATATCCGTTTTCCACTAAAAACTTCATTTTAACCGCATATGCTCTCTTGTGCTCATAAAATAAATGTAACTGTCTTATATCATTGGTCCATATTTCTTTGATGGAACTCTTAGTGGTGTTGCATGTATTAAATGTGGAATTATGTTAAACCAGAGCCAAGCAACAATGGGGT
>QMCE01002200.1_pt1 | contig 10959 bp, 9 predicted proteins | sample 1821851 | NCBI WGS metagenome assembly QMCE01 (sample SAMN09453174, study PRJNA476694) | Termite gut metagenome, whole genome shotgun sequencing project. | isolation source: worker | host: Odontotermes sp. | place: South Africa:Pretoria | collected 2016-01-28
TGTAGTAGTCTATCATGCGGGCACCGTCCACGGCGAAGAAGTCGATCTTGATCCCCGCCACCCCGGCCTCCTGCAACCATGCGTACTCCTTGAGCCGGTTTTCGCGGCTATTGAGCCTGTCGAGCGGGCCTGGGGCGCCTGGGCCGATCCAGCTCGTGCCCGAGTTGTACCACAGCAGCGGCTTCACCCCCCGCGAGTGGGCGTATGCGAGGGCGTCCGTTATGTCGCCGCCGTTCTCCATCACGTCCCACTCCCAGTCTATCAGGTCGTACGGCCAACCCATTTCGGCGGCCAGGTCAATGTATCCTTCACAATCGCGAAATCCCTCGACCCGTGGTTGTGTGCCCAGTAGATCCACGCCGCGGGCCCGGGCCTGATCCACTCCGTGTCGGCCACTTTCGAAGGCTCGGCCAGGTCGGTCACAAGTGTCGACTCCACCACGTCGGCCAGCGAACCTGCTATCAGCACCCGCCACGGCGACTGCCACAGTCCCTCTACGGCCAGCTTTTCGTCGGCCAGCTCGACCCTGTAAAGGGCCGTGTCGCCGTCGCCGTTGTTGAGGCGCGAGGCGCTCTGTGTGCGCCCTATGCCCGACTCGGTTATCAGCATGAACGCCCCTTCGGCCGGCTCCACCAGTGCGGGATAGCCCCACAGGTGGGGAAACCGCCCGCGTTCGGCGCCGCTGCCGTCCTTCGCTTCGGGAAAGAATCCCTCGTAGTCTATCGCGTAACGCTGCATCCATCGTTTCCGTCCATCCGGAACGGGGTATGTCGTCTCTTCCCGCGTGATGGTGTCTCCCGTTCCCGCCTCGAACCGGTAGCGGAACGCCACTCCGTCGTCGTAGGCCCTCATCACCACGTCGAGCCTCTGCCCGTCGCGATTCTCGAAGCTGTACACCCGTTCGTCGGCCCGGTTGGTGCAGAGGCTGCGTTTGCCGGAGATCATGGTGTACTGTTCCTCGACTCGCACCGGTTTCGACACCGACACGAGGCGCAGTTCACCGGCCAGGTCCTGCATTTGAGTCCTCATCCCCAGGCCCGCGTCGGTCAGCATCTCTCTCGCCGCCGCTCCCTCGCCGTACTCGACGGAGAATACGGCCGGGCCGAAATCCTCCCCTTCGGCGGAGGCCACGCCGACCCTCACCCTGACCGATCCATTCGGAGACACGGTCTCTCCCGCCGACACCCCGCACGCCGACACTCCGCAAAGGCCGGCGCAAACAAAGATCAAAACACGAACCAGACACTTCATAACGCGGCTATTTTTCGGAGAACATCCAATAATCGAAATACATAAGGTGGCTCGCCGGTCGTCCGTTCACCACAAAATAGAGGTCGTGAACACCGGTCGGCCGCTGTTCCAGCTCGATCGTCCGCACCGACCAGCGATCGCTGCCACCGGTACGCGGAACTCGTATCGAACCCAGCATCGGGCCGTCCGCCGAGTCGATCCTCACCTCTATCCTGACGGGGTCGTTGTGCGTGGTGGCCAGTCGTGCGGTAAACTTCGCAGCGCCCGAGTCGCGGAAATCCACGTCGCGCACCTTGATGTAGCTGCCGCTTTTTTCCGCCGTCACGAACACGCCCACCTGCTCGTTGGTCGACGACTTGAACCCCTCGGAGAAAGCTATCGTCTCGGCCTCCACCTTACGGTATGGGTTTAGCGTTGCGATCCCCTGACGGATACCCGCCGTATCGGTCTCCATCTCCACCACCGATCCGTCGGGCCTGAAGCTCATCTCCTGCACACACACCGAGCGGTTGAATCCCCCGCCGCCGGGCAGCGAGCCGTCGTGGTAGAAGAAGTAGGTCTTTCCGCGGAAGTCCACAACCCCCGGGTGGTTGGTGAATGCGCTTTGCGGCTGCATCACCACACCTCCGTAACTCCACGGGCCGGTGGCTGCGGGAGCGGTCGAGTAACCGATATGCTCGGGCAGCGGGCCGCCGGGCCAGAACAGATAGTAGGTCTTCGCCCGCTTGTAAAGCCACGGTCCTTCCTCGTAGAGCGTGGGGCGGTTGTTATTGGTGGCCCTGTCCTCGTCGCTGGCGGCAAACGACTCGGCGACCATCGGCACGCGCACGATCTCGCCCTCATAAGATATCATATCCTCGTTGAGCTTAACGTAATACAGGTTCGGGTTGCCCCAATAGAGGTACGCCTGCCCGTCGTCGTCGATAAACACGCTCGGGTCGATATCGCCGTGGCCGCTCCTCACGAGCGGTCGTCCCAGCGGATCGTAGAACGGCCCGATGGGGCTGTCGGCCACCGCCACCCCTATCGCACCACCCTCGGTGCGCGAAGTGAGGGGCACGTAGAGGTAGAACTTGCCTCCCCGTTCGATGCACTGCGGTGCCCAGGCGTCGCTGCGTCCCCACTCGAAGTCTGTGTAGTCGAGCACCGCTCCGTGGTCTGTCCAGTTCACCATATCGTCGGTCGAGTAGACCCGCCACTCGTCCATCGTGAACCACGTCGACCCGTCCTCGTCGTGGGTGGTGTAGACCCACAGCCGGTCGTTCCACACCATGGGCGCGGGGTCGGCCGTGTACAGGGTTTGTATTATCGGGTTTTGGGCCTGCGCCGTCCCTCCCGCGAGCGCCGCCGCTGCGAACGCCGCCATAAAAAGTCGCTGTTTCATATCGTTTACTTAGTTTGTTTGCCGTTCGAATTTCCACCAGTCGAGGTTGAACAACTCGCCGCGCCCGCCACCGGTGAACACCAGATAGAGGTCGTGTACGCCTTCCGTTCTCTCAAGGCGTGTCGAGAAAGTTTCCCAGAAGTTGAGTGCAATGGTGTTGCTTATGTCGCATATCCCGATCCGCCGTCCGTCGGGCGCGTCGAGCCTCAGTTCGATCTCGCCTCCGGTGATCGTGGCGGCGCTCACTTCGAACGACGCCGCTCCCGCGCCGAAATCCACTCCCTGCACTTTTATGTAGTCGCCCCTGTGGGCCTGCGTTACGAACATCCCCACCTGCGGGCTGCCGGAGGTTTTGAGTCCCTGCGCCCACGAGATGGTCTCGGCCTCCACGCGGCGGTACGGATCGACCAGATGCAACTGTTCCACCTGCGTTCCCTCGTCCCACCACGGCAGCTCCTGGATCGTGCCGTCGGGGTTGTAGGTCATTTCGGCCACGCACACCGACCTCCTCTCGTGATGGTGTTCGGTGATGGCGAAGTTGAGCCTGAAGTTAAATCCGAAGACGTAGCTCCTGCCCTTGAAATCTATCACTCCCGGATGGTTACCCGTGGCCCTTTTGTCGGGCGGCATGATGTATCCGCGATACTCCCACGGCCCGGTCGGCGACGGCCCCATCGAGTAACCTATCCCCTCGGGGCAGCAGGTCGAGGCGTACGACATGTAATACAGTCCGTCCCGTTTCCAAGCCCAGGGGCCTTCCTGAAAGCGGTAGGAGTTGGGCTCGCGGCCGACAGTGCGGATCTGCGGATCTTTCACGATCTCGCCCTCGTAGGATATCATATCCTCGTTGAGTTTAACGTAGTACAGGCTCGGGTTTCCCCAGTACAACCACGCCTGCCCGTCGTCGTCTATAAAAGCCATCGGGTCTATATCTTCCCAATGTTCCTGTTGCCACACGAGCGGTTTTCCGATCGGGTCTGTGAACGGGCCGTAAGGCGAGTCTGCCACCAGCACCCCTATGCCGTTGCCGTGAACGGGGCAGTAGAGGTAGAACTTGCCGTTCCTCTCGATCGCCCCCAGCGCCCACGCGCCGTTCGTTCGCTCCGTCCACTTGAAGTCGGCCAGCGACGCCACCGGCCCGTGGTCTGTCCAGTTCACCATATCGGTCGACGAGTACAGCAGCCAATTCTGCATCTTGAACCGGCCCTGCCCCTGCGGAGCGTCGTCCTCGTCGTGTCCGGTGTATAGAAACACCGTGTCGCCCACCACGATCGGCGACGGGTCGGCCGTGAAGCTGGTCTGCACAATGGGCGGCTGCGCCTGAAGTTGTTCCGTCGCCCACGCCATCGCCAGGATCGACATCGCGATCGGTTTTACAAATCGGTACGGTTTCATATCGTTTTGGTCTAAGGTTTCTGTTCGAGCAGCCTTTCCGACAGCTTTTCGAGCGCATCCACCGGCCCCCGCAGGTGTATCGTGGTTCGGGTGTGCAGCATCGTTTCACCCGGCGCAAGCTCCGCCGCGGGCGACGAGCTTTCCAGCTCGAAGAACGGCCCCATGATCGAGCCGTCTTCCAGCGGCCCGTCGTTGTATGCGTTGATCACGTCGCCCCGGAACGGGTCTTGTTGATGCTCCCACATCGAGTTGACATACGTCGCTCGGGTCGGGTCGAAATCAAACTTCACGATCGTCAACACGCCGTTCACCCTGTCGATCGCCCCGCACACGGGTATCGTCATTTCGGGCGGAATACCTATCTTGCCCCTCATCTGACCGTCGCCGCGGTAGTACAGCGCCCTGTCGGTAACCCTCAACCTGTCGGCGGGGATCTTCCCGAAGTACGAGTCGTTGACCTCGGCCCCGGGCGCCTGCCGCAGCGGGATTATCATTGTCGTGTCCTGCGAGGGGGCGAACTGTCCTATCAGCCATATCGAGGGCATCCCCGTCGAGCGGTCCCACGCGAAACTTCCTCGGTTCGTCAGCCTGTTCACGGTGCGGAAAGCCACCGCCACGACCCCTTCGGGCAGCGGGCCTTCGAGGGCGCCCGCGGTCTGGTCGTCGGAGAGCAGCTCCACGTCCCTTTCCAGCCTCATGTCGAGCACCACTCCGGCAGTGTTTTCTATCGAGGCGTCCTTGCCGAACGTCACCCGTCCGCCGTCCCCGGCCACCGTCTCCCACTCCTCGGTGTCGATCGCGGCGGGTGTTTGCCACTGCGCGAACGAGAAGTCGGTGCCCGCCGGAAAGAACAGCGAGAACTGTCCTCCCTCCGGCCCGAGCCAGAAGCGATCCTCGCCGCCAAAGTTATTTACATGCTCCAGCCTCCGTCCCGAGGCTATAAGGGGCTGGTTGAGCCATGCGAAGCTGTACCCTTCCTCGCCGTCGGCCGACGAAGTAAGCACCCGTCCCTGAAGGGTGGGGGAGGCCAGCAAACGTTTCCCGCCCGCCGTCAGTTCCACCGTCCTCACGTGTTGTTCCAGAAAGCGTTTCGCTTCCCCGTAAGTCGCCGCGCCCATCACTTCACCTCCTCGTCGAACACCACAGCCACTTTCCCGCACTTCCCTTCGGCCATCAGTTCGAAAGCCTCGCTCGCCCGGTCGAGTGTAAAACGATGCGTCACCAGGTCCTCGGGATGAATACCCCAACGCACGATCCTCTCCACGAGTTCCTCCATCCGCCAGATATTCGTCACCCACGATCCGTACACCGCTTTCTGGTCGTGTATCAGGTCGGGGCTGGGGTTGAGTTCCATCGTTCCTCCCTCGCCTATCAGCACTATCTTGCCCCATTTGCGTGTCGCCCTCACGGCGAGTTGCCGTCCGAGGGTGTGCCCGCTGCAATCGACCGCTTTTTCCACCCCGTTGCCGCCGGTCAGGCCTTTGACGGCGTCGAGCGTACCCGCGTCGGATATCAGAGCGTGATCCACCAGGCCTTTCACCCGCGCGATCTCCAGACGTTCGGCAACGGTGTCCACGCCGATTACTTTCTGGGCACCCATCGCCCGCGCCAGCATACAGGCGGCCAGGCCCACCGGCCCCAGGCCCACCACCAGCACGGCGTCGTTGCCGCTGATGCCGATTTTTTCGAGCCCTTCGTACACCGTCCCGAAACCGCACGCGATCTGCGCTCCGTCGGTATATGTCAGCGAGTCGGGCAGCAACACCAGGTCTTTCTCCTCGGCGAGCAGGTATTCGGCCATCCCGCCGTCGCGTTGCCATCCGTAGGCCCTGCGCCACGGCGAGCTGCACGATATCATGTATCCGCGGCGGCAGTCGTTACACACCCCGCAGCCCGAGATGTGGTACACCACCACCCTGTCGCCCTCTTTAAAGCGCCTCAGGCCCGGGCCCGCCTTGACGATCTGTCCGCTCGGTTCGTGTCCGCAGATTTTATCCTGATACCCTTCCGGGCCTTTGCCCACGTGCTCGTGGTAGATGGCGCGTATGTCGCTGCCGCAAATGGTCGACGACTTCATGCGGATCAGCACCTCGCCGTGTCCCGGCTCGGGCACATCCACCTCTTTGAAAACCACCGTACTGTTGCCCGGCAGATAGGCCGCGTTCATTTTGTTTGCCATGATCGTTATCTCGTTTTTTTACTGTTTGATTATTCCGTCTTCGTCCCACAGGTCTTCCCACGTAGCGCCGGGCCACGTGAACACCTGTCCTTTCACCAACCGGCATCCCCGGTCGATCCCCGCTATCGCCGACATTTCTTCCGCGCTGAGCGGATCGCCCTCCACGGCCTTCAGGTTGGAGAGCATCTTTTCGGTCTTCACCGAGAACGGTATCACCACCTCGCCCCGTTGCACGCCCCACTTCAGGCACACCGCGGCCGGATGAACCCCGTGCCGCCTCGCTATCTCCACTATCACCGGATCTTCCATCGGGCTGGTATCTTCGGGCGTGCGGTCTCGTTCGGGCCGTCCGGGCGAACCGAGCGGGCTGAAACCTATCGGCTGGATCCCCTCGGCCACAAGGTAGTCGAACAGCTCCGGTTGCTGGAAGTGCGGATGCAGCTCCATCTCGTTCACCGCCGGTCTCACGCGGCAATCGGCCAGCAGCAGTTCCATCTTTGGCCGCGTCATGTTCGACGTACCGATGGCCTTCACCGCCCCCTCGTCCACCAGCCGTTCCATCGCCCGCCACGTGCGCATGTACCGCTCGTGGATATAGGGCACGGCGTGCGGGTCGCGCGAGTCCACCGTCACTCCTTTGGCGTGGTGGTTGGGGAACGGCCAATGCACCAGATAGAGATCGAGGTACTCCAACCCCAGATCGTCCAACGTCCGGCGGCACGATCCTTCCACATCGTCGTGGCAGTCGTTCCACACCTTCGATGTGATCCATAGTTCCTCCCGCTTCACCGTTCCCGCGGCGAACACATCTCTCAGCGCGCGTCCTATTTCCCGTTCGTTCCCGTACACCGACGCGCAGTCAATGTGTCGGTATCCCATCTCTATCGCCGTGCGAACAGCCGCGGCTATGGTGTCGTTGTCGTAGTTGTCGGAACCGAAAGTTCCCAGACCGATAGCCGGTATCACAGCTCCGGTGTTAAGCAATTTTCCTTTCATGTATTTTGTAAGTACGTATTCCATAGATCATTATCACTGCAAAGCAGATCAGCGGCAGCACAAACGAGGCGTTCACGGCGGGCATTCCCGCCACAGTGCCCAGGTCTATGATGCGGGCCTGGAGTGGCGGCAGCACCGACCCCCCGAGTATTGCCATTATCAGCCCCGCGCTGCCGAACTTCGCGTCGTCGCCCATACCGTCCAGCGCGATCCCGTATATGGTGGAGAACATTCCGCACATACAGGCCGAAACGCCGACCAGACAATACAGCCCCCACACACCCTGAAGCCCGATAACCCCCACTATCAGCGCACCCGCACCCGCGGCCAGAGCCGCCAGCAGCTTGCCCGGCGAGAAGAATTTCAACAGGTACGTGCAGATGAACCGGCTCACGCAGTGCAGCGCCATCGCCGCTATGTTGTATTGTTGCGACAGCACTTCGGCCGCCTTTTCGGTCATTCCCTGTTCGACGAATATCCGCGTGCCATACTGAATGATAAACGTCCAGCACATGATCTGCGCCCCCACATAGCAGAACTGCGCCACCACTCCTTCGCGATAGTGCGGCATTTTGACGATCCGTTTGAGCACCGTCCCCAGGTTCATCGAGTGGTTTACGTCGGCGTTTCGCGGCATCCGCGACAGGCGTATCACGATGAACAGCAGGATCACGAATATCCCCACCCCCACATACGGCCCGATCACCACCCCGAGGTCGGCTTCTTTCATCGCCTCGAAGGCCTCGGGCGAGAGCAGCGCTCGCTCGTCGGTACTTGCGGGGTTCAGCTTGTCCTGAATAAAGCGCATGGCGCAGTACATCCCCAGCAGCGACCCCATCGGGTTGAAGGCTTGGGCAAAGTTCAGCCTCCGCGTAGCTGTTCGCGGATCGCCCATGCTGAGTATATACGGATTGGCGCTCGTCTCAAGGAACGACAGCCCGCACGTCAGAATAAAATACGCCGCCAGGAACGGATAGTAAGTCCCGTTGATCGCGCAGGGTATGAACAGCAACGCCCCTACGGCGTAAAGCCCCAGCCCCACAAGTATCCCCGCCTTGTAAGTAAACCGCCTTATGAACAGCGCCGCCGGAAAAGCCATGGCGAAGTACCCCCCGTAGAAGGCCAGCTGAACGAGCGCACCGTCGGTCACGCTCATGCGGAATATCTTTGAGAAAGCCTTCACCATGGGGTTTGTCACGTCGTTGGCGAAACCCCATGCAAAAAATAGCGTCGTGACAAGCACGAAAGGCAGGATCATATCCCTGGAAAGCAGTTTAGGCGCTGTTTTCATCTGTATCGAGTCTTATGGACCACAAATGTAAAACACCGTCCCGCGTTTTTGTGTCAAAATTCCTGCATAAAATAGTATTATTTCGACAACCGTCCTCCCCGTCCCCAAAACATGGGATGCTTCCCACCCCCGATTTCCCGCGATCGTGGGATTTTCCCCCACCGCGGTTTGCCCGACCTTTGCGCCGTGAAAAACAAGATAATTCTCCTTGCCGCGCTGTGCTGCGCTCCGGGCCCCTCGGCACACGGGCAATTTGCTTACGAGAGGTCGCTGGTGGGCGAGCTTGAGGTGGCCTGCACCATCGACTTCGGCGATCGGATGGGGCTGTTCGCCGAGGCCGCGGTGTCGCCCGAGCGCAACGACAACGATCTCAACATCGCCCTTGGGGCAAACCTGTACGGCGTGCTGAGCCGCCGCCGTCGCGACTCCGCCGGTGTGGCCATCGCCCGGGGCGGCCCGCTCCGCACTCCGGGCCGCTACGAAACCGCCGTCGAACTCTCCTACACATACAACTTCACGGCCAACATCTCGTTAGAGCCCGAAGTGCAATACATCGTCCCTCTCCCCGGCACCGCCCCCGCCCTGCCCGACGCGCTGGCGGGCACGGTGAGGTTGCAGCTCAGTTTTTAGCCGTTCTTGCGATAGCTCGCCACCGCCCACACGTTGAACACCACCGCGAAACCAGCCAGGGCGGCCACCTGTCCCGCCAACTCGGCCAGTCCGCTCCCCTTGAGATACACCAGCCGCATCACCTCTATGAAATACTTCAGCGGGTTGACGGCCGCGATTACCTGCGCCCACCCCGGCATGCTGCGCACCGGTGTGAACAACCCGCTGATGAGCAGCAGCACCAGCACGAAGAAGAACATCACGAACATCGCCTGCTGCATCCGCTCGGAGTAGTTCGAAATGACCAGCCCCACGCCCGAAACCACCAAAATATAGATCCCCGTCACAAGAAATATCACCCCCACGCTCCCCGCCGGCGTCAACCCATACACAAGCGCCGCCAGCCCCATGCAAACCCCCAGCACCACAAACCCGATGATCCACCACGGTATCAGCTTGGAGAGGATGAAGTGCCGCCGCCCCACGGGCGACACATTGATCTGCTCGATAGTCCCGGCCTCCTTCTCGCCCACGATGGTAAGCGCCGGCAGGAACCCGCACAGCAACGTAAGCAGCATCACCATCAGCGCCGGCACCATAAAGACCTTGTAGTCCAACCCCGGATTGAACCTGTAACGCGGAACGATGGGAGGCGAGGCCCCGCCCGAAACAAAATCGCCCACGATCGCCGAGAGATACGAACTCCCCAATCCCCCCTTCATACTATTGATCCCATTGGCGGCAATCAGAATTTTCGAACCCTCGCTCTCGCCGCGCACCATGTCGCCCTCAAAACCCGACGCGATTTCCAAAACAATATCCGCCCGCCCCGCCTCGACACTCTCCATCGCCCCGTGGTAAGTGTCCGAAACGGCGGTGAGAGTAAAATACCCCGACGAGACCACCTTCTCCACCAGCCGCCGCGACGAGGTGGTTCGATCGCCATCCACCACGGCAAGTTTCACCCCCCTTATCTGTTGGTCGGCGGCCCACGGAAAGACCAGCATCATTGCCAGCGGCATCGCCACGAGCAGCTTTGGAATAAAAGCGTTTCGCCGTATCTGTTTAAACTCCTTCTCAAGCAAAAAACGCAGTATCATTGCAGTCTCGTTTTAAAGTTACGCAACGCCACGGCAATGAACACGAGCGCCATGCCCCCGAGGATGGCTATCTCGCGCACGACGAACCTCACTTCGACCCCCTGTATCATCACCCGCCTCACCGCCTCGATGTACCACCTGGCCGGCACCACACACGACAACCCCTGCAAAACCCCGGGCATGCTCTCGATCGGAAATATCAACCCGCTCAGCAGCATCGTGGGCATCATCAGCCCCATTCCCGAGGCCAGCATCGCCGCCATCTGCGTACTCACGAGCGTCGATATGAGCAACCCCAGGGCCAGCGCCGCCACAATAAAGATGAGCGACACCGCCACGAGCAACGCGGCCGACCCGCTCACCGGAACCCCCAGCACGAACACCGCAAGTAGCAGTATCGTCCCCAGATTGGCCATCGACAGCACCAGATAGGGCACAGCCTTCGACAGCACGATACTGAGCGGCCTCACGGGCGAGGCCAGCAGCACCTCCATCGTACCGGTCTCCTTCTCGCGCACAATGGCAATGGCGGTCATCATGGCGCATATCAGCATCAGTATCAGCCCCATCACCCCCGGCACGAAGTTAAACGCGCTCCGTCCCTGCGGGTTGTACAGCATCCGCGTCTCGACGGGGATCGTCGCCGCCGCCGCGGAAGTCGCGGAGGAGATGATCCCGGAGGCATAGTTGGTTATCATAAGCGCCTGATTCGGATCCGTACCGTCGGCAATAAGCTGCACCGTCCCCGTGCCGT
>QMCE01003139.1_pt1 | contig 10959 bp, 5 predicted proteins | sample 1821851 | NCBI WGS metagenome assembly QMCE01 (sample SAMN09453174, study PRJNA476694) | Termite gut metagenome, whole genome shotgun sequencing project. | isolation source: worker | host: Odontotermes sp. | place: South Africa:Pretoria | collected 2016-01-28
ATGACAACCTCGTAGATTCCACCTTCTCCCGATATGCCATCCTCATCCGGTTCATCGTACCACTCGGACCATTCGAGCCCTCCTCTTGTCCTCGGCTGCACGTTAAGCATTGTCCGGAGCGTGATGCGATCGGTCAGGCTTAAAAGTTCCTCCGCAGAATACGATGAAGCGGGCCTTGCCGACATGGGGCGCACGCGAACTCCGTCATAGTACTCCCAGGCCTCCTCATAACTTCCGTCCAGTTCTGTGAAAAATACCAAGCCCCGGAAATCATATTTAGGATGCAGGTACAGTGGAAAGTTTGACGCCTTCAACCGATAGGAGTAATCCGGAACCATTGTCATTAGGAACATCCTGACCGTATCGCTTTTTTCAACAATCACAAGACGACTCTTCGCTACAAAACTATGATTTTTAGTTTGTCCATCCAAGTTGTCCTGTCGTTTTACCTGTAATATCGAGTTCGACTCAACCGGAACGTTAACGACCATCAAATCGCCTGATCGGTACGACGATGCCCAATGCCACGCTGGAGAAAGAACAACTTCGGGCAATTCTCCGGAACGAGTCTCAGTCTTAGGGACCAGCAACGACGGAAGGCTCAACCCTTCCGCATTCGCCTCGAAGAAGGCGCGGGCATCGGCCGTGGAGAACCCGTTGGCTTTGTCGGGCACTGGGCGCTCTGTGTCGTGCACACAGGCGACGAAGCCAATTAGTGGAAGTAATAGCAGAAGAATGCGTTTTTCATAAAGTTGGATGTTTGTTAAAATTGAACATTGTAATATAATTACTTTTTCTTTCCTATGCAAGGATATCGTGACTATTTTTGTAAAACAGGATAAAATTTCACTGACCCGCCTGAATTTTGAAAGGATATTGATGTTTTGGCTATGGAGACAAGTGGTTTGGCCCTCGAAGGCAAAATAGACAAAAAATCACCCATTAAAGTTTGGTATAAAGGATTTATTTATACCTTTGTAATACTCTAAACTAAGCGCAATTTGGAGCGAAACGAGGAAGCACTCCTATTGGCTATTCGGTGGTATTTTTGAAATTAGAATCGTAACATACTGGAAGGCAGGGATGGGCAAACGGAGTGAGCCAATCCGCCGGCAGGCGAGGGATGGGCAACCAATCCCCCCCCCTACAAAAAAGAGCCGCTACCGGCTCTCCTATACAACTTACACGTCCCTATTCTTTCAGGAGCTTCGCATGGCTCATATCGCAGACAATAATCCCTTCCGGCACTATTTCATAGGCTAATACCCAGTCTTTCTCAAATACCGCCGTTTTTTCGTCGAATCCGAAGCCAAAGGCGGTGCAAGCCGAGCGCACGAGAGCTTGCTCCCGATGCCGAGGCGCAGCCCGCCTAAAACAAGCGAAGCGCCGTTAAAGATACCTGAGTTCGGAATTGCGCTACGCTTATCCCCAACTCAGGTTAGTTTAACGTGAGTTGCGCATAATGTTTCGTGCAAAATTACCGAAATTAACGGAAGAGAGTCGCGGAACGGAATATTTCCGTAATTTTAGGCCCAAAAACGGGTTGAAAAATGCGGAGCGCCGACTTGCGGATATACGATATTTTAAGGGGGCACGATCCACGCGGGATGGATCTCCTCTTCGATGTCTATTACCGTCCGCTGGTGTTGTGGGCCGACACGTTTCTTGGCGACATACCCGCCTCGGAAGATTTGGTGCAGGAGCTCTTCGTCGCTTTCTGGGAGCGGCGGCTCTACATGAACCTCTCGCCGGGAGGCCTGAGAAGCTACTTTTTTGCCGCGGTCAAGAATCTGGCACTCAAGTATCTGAACAAGAAGGATCCGCTGCGCCACGTCACGCGCACCTTTCCGCTGATTCCCGACGCCATCCACCCCGAGGATATCACCGAGCAGATGTTGCAGGCCCTGACGGCCGAGATCGAGAAACTCCCGCCGCGAACCCGGCAGGTGCTCAAGGCGTTCTACTTCGAGGGGCTGCGCTACCGGGAGATCGCCGAAAAATTCGAGATATCGCTGGCTACGGTCAAGACGCTTCTGGTCAAGGCATTTCTGGTCAAGGCATTGAAAAAACTGCGCGAAATTTTTTCGCATTACAGGGTAATTTCCTGACCCGGGCAATCAACCTTTTCGGCCACGCGGAGGTCTTATATAAGAAACTTAACGCGCCCGAATGAAAACATCGGAACTTTACGAATATTTTAATGGAGAGCTCCCTCCCCACGAATGCGAGCGTGTGCTTGTGTGGGCCGCGGCGAGCGAGGCGAATAGTCGGCAATACGAACGCGTGAAGGAGGAGTACTTCATGGCGCGTCTGGCCACGCGGGCGCAGATGATCACGTGCGACAGGGCGGCCATGAGGCGGCGTCTGGGCACGGGGCCCCGGCGGCGCAAGCGTCTGCGGGTCGCGGCGGCGGCAGCGGCGGTATTGCTGGCGGCGGCCGGCGGGCTATGGGTGCGCTTCGGGGTGGGGGAGAGCGGCGAGTGGGATCTGGCCTCGGTCGAGCGTCCCGCCAACCGCGCGATCATCGAGTTCTCGGACGGCAGGCGGCAGATGGTGGGCGAGGGACTGGAGCAGTTTGTGGAGCGCAACGGCACGCTGCTCTCGGTCGACGACGACGGCGTGGCCTATCGGCCCGTGAGCGAGGCGAGCGAGGGGCAGCAGGAGATTTTCAACAAGGTGATAGTGCTGCGCGGGCACGACTTTTTCAGGGTCACGCTGCCCGACGGCAGTCGTGTGTGGCTTAACTCGGACAGTCGGCTGGAGTATCCGGTCGAGTTCGGCGGGCGGCGGCGCGAGGTGACGCTGAGCGGCGAGGGATACTTCGAGGTGGTGGCCGACGCCGAGCGGCCTTTCGTGGTGCGCACGGAGAGTCAGACGGCCACGGTGCTGGGCACGGAGTTCAACATAAGTGCCTACGACGGCGAGCCGGTGGCCACGACGCTCCTCTCGGGCAGCGTGCGCGTCGAGGCATCGGGGTGTGAGGCGGTGCTGGAACCGGGGCAGCAGTCGTTGCTGGAAGCGGGGGCGATAGAGGTGCGCGCAGTGAACGCCGAGCGCTTCGCGCAGTGGTGCCGCGGGGTGATCAACATTGACGACATGTCGATGGCCGAAATATTGAAGATCGTGGCCCGCAAGTACGACGTGGCGTTCGACGGGCAGGGCATCGAGATAGAGGACATAATTCTGTGCGGAAGCATTCCGACCAGCGAGAAACTGTCGACCGTGCTGGCTATATTGACCCGGGTGGGCGATGTTAAATTTAAAATGAAAAGGGATGGAGAAATAAAAGTGTTTAGATGAAAAAAAGCGGACGTCCCGAACCGGACCGCCCGCCGCAAGTAAAAAACGTCTGTTGGCAGCAGACGCAAATCGGTAAAACCTAAAACAAAAGTATGAAAAAAATTCTACTTTGCACCATTCCCGCGTCACGGAATGGTATAAATCGTTTTATTATCCTGAAGTTGAAACTGGTGCTCCTGCTCTCGGTCGCCTCGCAGTTCTACGCGAACGCGTCGCTGGTTCGCGATACGACGCTGGACGCCGAATACCGGGATTGCACCATTTTGACGGTGCTCGAAGACCTGAAGACGCGGACGGGCTACACGTTCGTCTACCGCCAGAACGACATTGCCGACGATGTGAAAATCTCGGCCACATTCCGCAATGCTACGCTGGGCGATATTCTCGACCAGGTGCTGATGGGCAGCGGCTACGACTACTCAATAGAGGGGCGCGTGATCGCCGTCAACCGTAGCCGCGCGAGTCGGCAGCAACCCGTTACCGCGCTTTTGCAGATCACTGGACGCGTGGTGGACAACAAGGGCAACCCGCTGCCGGGAGCCACGGTGGTGGTCCACGGCACCACGCAGGGCACGACAGCGGACGCGAACGGTGCCTATGCCATCAGGGTGGCGGCCGACGCGGTGCTCATATTCTCCTTCGTCGGCTACAAGAGTGAGACGCTGCCCGTCGACGGCCGCACGCAACTGAACGTCTCGCTGAACCCCACGGCCGAGAATATCGAGGAGGTGACGGTGGTAGCCTTCGGCGAGCAGACGCGCGAGAGCGTGGTGGGTTCGGTGACATCGATAAACGCCGCCGACCTGCGCAGTTCGAGCAGCGACCTGACCACGAGTTTCATCGGCCGCATAGCGGGCGTGATCGGCTATCAGCAGAGCGGTCTGCCGGTGGCGCTCACCGAGGACGAGATGAGCACCAAGTTCTTCATTCGTGGCGTGACCTCGTTCCAAACCAACGCCAATACCGACCCGCTGATCATACTCGACGGCGTGGAGGTATCGAAACTCGACTTGGCGCGCTTGTCGGTGGAGGATATCGAGACGTTCAGCATACTGAAGGACGCCTCGGCAACGGCGATGTACGGTGCAAGGGGTGCCAACGGCGTCTTTTTGGTGACCACCAAGAAGGGCGTAGAGGGGAGCGTCTACACCTCGGCGTTCTACGAGAGGGTCACCTCGATGCCCACGCGCGAGATCGACGTAGTGGATCCGGTCGACTACATGCGCTACTACAATCAGGCGATTATGTCGCGTTCGTCGGCCTCGACGCCGCGGTACAGCGTGGAGCGCATCAACCGCACGGCCTCGGGCAAATATCCCTCGTGGGTCTATCCGGCCAACGACTGGTACGACACCATGTTCGACGACCACACCACGAACCACCACAGCGGGGTGACCGTGCGCGGCGGTTCGAAAATTATACAGTACTACGCCTCGGTCAACTACAACTTCGACTCGGGCATGCTGAAGACCGACAGGCTGAACCAGTTCGATATTGACATCAAGAACAACCAAGTGGGTTTCCGTACCAACTTCACTATCGACCTGAAGGCGGGCATCCAGTTCCTTATCACCTCCTCGGCGACGATGGATCGCTACCGCGGCCCGACGATCGACGCCGGGACGGCCTATCAGCTGGCTTTCAACGTCTCGCCAGTCGACTTCGCGCCCACCTACCCGGCCGACGAGAAGTTCGGCTGGCCCCACATCCGTTTCGGAATCGGCGAGGGCGGCACCTCGGAGGGCGCCAACCCCTACGCGCAACTGCAAAGGGGATACAAGCAGGATACGCGTTTCTCGACCATCAACCGCGCCGAGTACATCCAAAACCTCTCGTCATTGGTCAAGGGACTCGAACTGCGCCTGAGCGCCTCGCTCGTTCAGGAGAGCTACGGCAGCCAGCAGTTCACCACCTTCCCCTTCTACTACTACATGAGCAAATACGACCAGGAGACGGGAAAGCACACGCTGGTCGAGAACCCGGGCATCATGGGAGGTAATCAGGGCGCCAGCACGACTCTGCGCACGAACGGTAACAGCACTTCGTCGTCGACGCGCATCACCTATGAGGGACGTCTGTACCACAACGCCGTCTGGGGTGACCACCAGACCTCTGTCACGGGCGTCATGCAGCTCTATGAGAGGGTATTCAGCCCGATCAGCAGCGTGCTCAACGGCATGCCCAACAGGAATCTAAGCTACTCGGGACGCGTGTCTTACGGCTATAAGAACCGTTATTTCCTCGAAGGAAGTTTCGCCTTCAACGGCTCGGAGCGTTTCGCCGAGGGCAACCGGATGGGATTCTTCCCGTCGATCGGCGGTTCGTGGGTGGCATCGAAAGAGGAGTGGATGCAGCCGTTGTCGGACGTCATTTCGTTCCTCAAGTTCCGCGCCTCGTGGGGCAAAGTAGGCAACGACGGCGTGATCAGCACTCCGCGCTACGTCTACCTGCCCGAGATAGGGGGCGTTGAGTACAACGGCCTTCGCGACCTGGTGCCCAACCCCCAGAGCAGCGGCTACACCCGCAAACAGATCGTGGCCTATGCCAACGAGGGCATTCAATGGGAGATCGCCGAGATGATGAACCTCGGCATCGACGCCACACTGGCGGGCGGCCTGCTGGAGTTTCAGGCCGACTTCTTCCGCCAGAAGCGCCACAACATCATATCGCAGAGGATGAACGTTCCCGCCCACCTGGGCATCGAGGTGCCGCCGCTGGACAACGTGGGACGTGTGCTCTCGCGCGGAGTCGATCTCTCGGTCAAGGCGCAGCACCGTTTCTCGCGCGATCTGGGCGTAATCCTCAACGGTACGCTCACGTACAGTAAGGCGACCTACGACTACATCGAGGAGGCGGTCGACAAACCCTCGTGGCAGCGCAAGAAGGGTCACGAGATCAGCCAGCAGATGGGCTACATCGCCGAGGGCCTCTTCCGCGATCAGGCCGAGATCGACAACTCGCCGCGTCAGGACGGCAACGTTATGCCGGGCGACATACGCTACCGCGACATAAACAGCGACGGGGTGATCGACGTCGAGGATGCCGTATTCATCGGCTATCCCGAGATGCCGCGGCTTGTCTACGGCTTCAGCGGCATAATCTACTGGCGCAGTCTGGAACTCAACTTCGCGTTTCAGGGTTCTGGCAAGCGCTCGTTCTTCATCGACCCCGTGTCGCTAAGCCCCTTTGTGGGAAACCACGCGATGTTGCAGGCCATTGCTGACAACCACTGGTCGGAGAGCAACATGGATCGCCACGCTTTTTGGCCGCGCCTCTCCACCAGCTCGATAGCCCATCACAACCCCTACGAGAACTGGTACGACTCGAACAACGCCGAGGTGCGCAAGAGTACCTACTTCATGATGGAGTGCTGGTTCCTGCGCTGCCGCGCCATATCGCTGACGTGGAACCTGCCAAAGAAATGGCTCGACAAGGTGGGCATGCAGAGTGCAAAGTTGACACTGAGCACCAACAACCCCTTCATGATCACCGACTTCAAGCTTTGGGACGTGGAGTTGGGCGAGAACGGCTTCAACTACCCCATTCAGAGGACTTACTCGGTGGGCGTCAACTTCAGTTTCTAACATAAAACTACAAGACGATGAAAAAAAGAGATATAACGCTCTGCCTCGCGGCCACGATTGGCCTGTTGCTCGGCGGTTGTGCCTCGTGGCTCGACGTGGTGCCCGAGGAGGACGTGCAGACCATCGAGACCGAGTTCGAAAAGAGGGAGGACGCCGAGGATTGGCTCAAGACGTGCTACATCTTTATGGAGAAGGGTGTCGCCGAGGCAGTCTGGAACGATGCGCTGAACCCGGCCTTCCTGGGGGCCGACGAGTTCTGCGGCCGCGAGTACGCACGCAAGCAGACCCCCTGGCTCTACATCGGCGACGGCCTGCAATTGGGTCAGAACCCCTACGGAAACGTGTGGCACAAGAACCAGTACTGGGCCGCCATACGCTACTGCAACATCTTCATCGAGAATATCGACGGCGTATACAACATGGAGGCGGATGAGAAACGTATGTGGAAAGCCGAGGTGAGGGCCGTCAAGGCGTTCTACTACTTCGACTTGATGAGGCGCTACGGCCCGATCATGCTCGTGGACAAGAATATCGACCCGAGCGTGAAGTTCGAGGAGATGCAGTCGTTCCGCCGCCCGATCGACGAGTGCGTGGCGGCAATAGTCGATCTGTGCGAACAGGCGATGCCCGACCTGCCCTTCCAGTCGGGCAAGCCCACCGAACACTCGCTCTTCTTCAACCGCGAGGCGACTGCCACGCTTAAGGCAATGACGCTGCTCTACGCTGCATCGCCTCTGTTCAACGGCAATCCCCAACTCCAGAATTTCGTCAACAAGAATGGCGAGAAGCTCTTCCCGGCCTACGACAAGGAGAAATGGAGGGTGGCCGCCGAGGCGTGCGACGAGGCGATAGCGCTGTGTGAGGAGGCTGGCAAGGAGCTGGTCATGGGCTCGACCGACCGCGGAAGCGTGGCGGGCGACATGCTCAACACCATGCGCGATATAGAGCGCACTTGGACGGGGTCGTACGAGAACACCGAGGCCATTCTGACCATCAACAACAGCACCGACCTGCTACCCAACCTACTGGTGCCCAAGGCGTCGGGAACCGATGCCGCCTATATCGACGCGTCGAGCGGCGGATGTCTCGGTGCGCCGATGAACATGGTCGAGATGTTCCACACCTCCAACGGCCTTCCCATCGAGGAAGACCGCCAGTGGATGAGTTCGAAGTATGCCATGACACAGGAGAACGACGAGAGCTACCGCAACGTGCTGCCCCTCAACACACCTCTGCTTAGCCTGCACCGTCGCCGCGAGCCGCGTTTCTACGCCATGATCGCGGGTGACCGTATGATATGGTACCGCTACCATCAGGCCAGTTCGGGCACGGGCAACGTGCTGACGGGCGTGCAGATCAACACGCGTCAGGGCGACATGCTCGGCATGGGCATCACGCGTTTCGACGAGGGTGTGGCGCAGAACCCCACGGGATACTGGATCAGGAAGTGGCAGAGCGGCGAGTATGCGCTGGGTAACTACATGAACAATGCGCAGTACATGCCCCGCGTGAGGTACATCTTCCGTCTGGCCGAGCTTTATCTGGCAGCCGCGGAGGCGTGGAACGAGTACCTCGACGCACCCGACGAGAGGGTCTACGGCCCGCTGGACAAGGTTCGCACACGCGCGGGCATACTTAAGGTGCGCGACGCGTGGATGGCCTACGCCAAGAACCCCGACAAGGTGACCACGCAGCCGGGCATGCGCGAGATAATCCACCGGGAGTGGAACATCGAGTTCATGTTCGAGGGCAGGCGCTACTACAACCTGCGCCGCTGGATGACGGCGCCCGAGGAACTCAACACCCCGCAGTATGGCTGGAGTGTCATACAGTCGACCGAGGCCGGCTACTACAACAACTACGAGGGGCCGGTGATCGCGTGGTCTAAACGCAAGTTCGAGAGCCCGAAGGATTACTTCACCCCCATTCGCACCGAGGAGATACTCATCTCGGGATGCGTGCAGAACCCAGGCTGGTAATATTAATACGTATAAGGAGATGAAACATATATTATTGATAGCCTTGCTGCTGCCCGCCATGTGGGCGTGCAAGGACGACAAGGTGGGCGACCGTCCAGCAGCGTCGCCCGAACGGATGACCTTCGAGCCGATGACGGGCGGCGCGGTGATGCGCTACACGCTGCCCGCCGATCAGTCGATCACGGGGGTCAACGTACGCTACCGCAGCGCGTTCGGACAGGATATGCTCCGCGTGGGTAGCAGCACGTGCGACTCGTTGACGCTCATCGGCTTCAAGGAGGCGCAGACGGGCGTGACCGCTCAGGTGACCATGAGCTACGCCGACGGCCGCGAGTCGCAGCCCGTCGACGTGACGTTCGACACGGCCGACTCGGGCCCGGTATCGTTCATCAAGAACGTGGAGTGCTTCCCCAACTGGGGCGGTTTCTCGTTGCGCTACGACATCCCGGCCGAGGCCGCGGGCATGGCCCACGTCTTCTATCTGGGCACCGACCCGGTCTCCCGGCAGGCTGACACGATCTGGATCGACAGCTTCTACTTGGAAGAGACCCGCGAGACGGGCATGACCAACTACACCATGCAGCAGGACATAGCCGCGCCGACGGTGGTCGTGCGCGTGGAGGACTTCTTCGGTTACATGGTGGGCGAGAAGACGTGGGAGGGCGTCGAGAACCTTCAGGACATGAAGAAGCTCGACAAGTCGAACTTCGAGTTCCACTGCGATAACGCCCAGGTGAACACGACCTACCATTTCGGCCCCGAGTACCTCTTCGACGGCGACACCAAGGGTGAGAGGCTCTTCAACGAGGAGGGATTCTTCACCTTTATGGCGGGACCCGACGCCTGGGGCGAGTTCGCCCACCCAATGTACATCGATATGAAGGAGAACCGTTGGGCGGCCTCGATCAGGCTTTACAGCCTTCTGAAGGTGTCCGGCACGAAACTGCCGAACATCATGTGGGGAGGACCCTACGCCTCGTCGCCCGCCGGACTCGTCAAAACCTACAACGACAACGAGATGCCGTGTTGGATAACGCTCTACGGCCTGCCAGACAACGGAGCTGCTGCGCCCGACTACGCGACCCTCAACTCGCTCGACGGATGGGTGACGCTGGGTTCCTACAAGCAGGACAAGGCCACGCCAAACGACCAGCGCTGGTGTGTCTTCACGTGGATCGGCCAATCGTGGCCCACGCCTCCGACATTCAGTTCTCTGGCCGCCGTACAGGCCCAGCCCGCCGAGTACATGGAGGTGGTCACCCCGACTTACCAGCAGGGAACCGCCGGATGCCGGTACCTGAAGATCGTTATCCACGAGTGTTATAACTGCATGTTTAATTTCGCAACTTATGACAATACGGATAAAATCGTCATGTTCCACGAACTCGAAGTATATACCGACTAACGACCATGAAAATGAAGAAACATATAATGATTTTGGCCGCCGCACTGACGCTGGGAGCCTCGTGCGGGGAGTCGCTGGAGGATACTTATAGCAAGTGGGCGGGCGACGGTGAGATACGCTATCTGGGCATGTGCACCAAGCTCGCGGCCATGCCCGGCTGGCAGCGCATAATCGTGAAGTGGGAGAACAGCGTCGACCCCGCCATCAAACAGATCAAACTGGCGTGGGCCCTGGACGGCGTGCGCGACAGCGTGATGCTCGATCGCGGAACGACCGAATACAGCATCGACCGACTGAATGGAGCGGAGCTGGCCGACGGCAACTACGAGATAGCCGTGAGCGCCGTGGGTGAGGAGCAGAGCAGCTCGATAGCCGCCACGACCATAGCGCGGCCATTCACGTACAGCCACGAGGATATCATGACCTTCAACCTGATGATCAGCCGAATGTTTGTGGTCAGGAACCGTCTGGTGCTCTTTTTCACGCCTTGGAACGACAACATCGTCAAGGCGACGCTCAGCTACACCAAGCTCGACGGAACGACCGGCACGCTGGAGCTCACCAAGGACTTCTACAACCAGATGAACACGGCCAACAAGGGGCTCTACTGGATGCTGGAGGACGAGGTGTCGCCCACCGGGCAGTTCATCCTCAACCGCCGCGCCTCGCTGCCGCTCTGCAACGACGTGAT
>QMCE01006545.1_pt1 | contig 10956 bp, 9 predicted proteins | sample 1821851 | NCBI WGS metagenome assembly QMCE01 (sample SAMN09453174, study PRJNA476694) | Termite gut metagenome, whole genome shotgun sequencing project. | isolation source: worker | host: Odontotermes sp. | place: South Africa:Pretoria | collected 2016-01-28
TTGCCGAACCGAAAAACGCGGCGAACACTTTGGACATGCCTTCAAGAATCGAGTCGCTGATTGACATTGGGGAGTCCTTGGGAATCCTTTGGGAACAAAAAAACGCGCCTTCCCGTATGGAATGGGCGCATTGCCGATTATAGCGTCCGGGGAGGCCGTCGTCAACTGCGGCCGTAGCGTGGGCTGGAAACCCTCCTCGCAGAGACTGAGAGGCCCCGCAGGGCCGTTTTTGTCGTACAGTGCTCCTGGGAGAGGTGGAACTCCTCACGTTGTTATTTGTTGGAATGAAAAAGAGGCGCTCTTATTTGAAGCCAGAGGATGCCTGTCCGGGCATCCTCGGGCAAACGCGGGTCGCGGGAAGCGTGCGCGGGGCAGGGGTCACATGTTGATAAGCGTCTCGTACAGCTGATCCACTGTCGAAATGAACTTCGCCGCGGACTGGAACGAACGCTGGTACGTGATGAGCTTCGTCACTTCCTCGTCCTCGTTCACGCCGGAAATCGCCTCCCTCTGGGTGTACATGCGGTTCAGGACGTCGCAGGACAGATCCTTCAGGTTGATCGCCTTCTGCGCCTCCGAACCGAGACGGCCGGTAATCATCATGTAGCTGTCGTCGAGGGTGACGCCCCCCAGCGCGTCGATTTTTTTGCTCCGCACGTCGAGAATGAAATTCGCCCCGTTGTTGTCGCCGTCAAGGAAGCTGGCCTCGCCGCCGAGAAGCGCCGGATTCTCCGCAATCTCCTCGTTCACCCCCATGCCGGCCGCGGTGTGGCCTGTAAACAGGACGTTCAGCCCCAGCGCCGCGAGGACGCCGGACGTGTCCTTCCCGAACGTGAAATCGAAATCGTCCTGCAATGCCGTGACGGAAAGCCTGTTGTTGCGATCGATATCGACCTTGAACGCGCCGGGCGCCGCGTTGTCCAGCGCCGTCTGCATGCGGTTGACAAGCGAATTCGACGCTTCCGGGTTTTCCGGGTCCCAGAGAATCATGTCCGGCTCGCCGCCGGGGCCGGGCCGGCCGTCGAGATCGACCTCGATGTTCACCGTCGTGGGCTCGTTCGAATGCTTGTTGTGGATGACGATTTCGAAATTGCCGTTCACTATCTGGAACACACCTTCGGGCTCGTGCGCGGCCCAGTTCATCTTGTCCAGCGTGTCCTGGGGGTTTTTGGGCGCGTTGAGCGCCGTGATTTCCTTGTAGGCGTCCAGACCCGTGAGCTGCGAATGGGCGCGGTTGAATTCCCAGATGAAATTCGCCGCAAGGTTGTCCAGTTCCTTCTGGTACGAGGGAAGGATTTCGTCGCGGAGCTCTATCTGCGCGGCAAGCTTGCCGTCCCTCGGCCTGATGGGGTATTTGTCCGAGGCAAAGACAGGGGTGTTCACCATCGTGCCGTCGGGGGAGAGGGTTTTCTTGTTCTCAAGGCCCTTGACCTGATCGAAATACACCATGCTCCGCCCGTGCATCGAGACGATGTACGAACCGTTGTCCTCCTCGACAATATCGACGTCCATGTACTGGTACAGCTCCTTGACCAGCTCGCCCCGCTTGTCCCGCAGATCGCCCGCGGTCGATTCGGAGGAGCCGCCGTATTCGCCGTGGACAATGCCTTTGTTCAGCTCCGCGATGCCGTTGAGAAGGCGGTTGATCTCGGTGACCGACTCGGCGACCTTTTCATCGAGATTTTTGCGCTCCTGGGCAAGCTGCGTCCCAAGCGAGCTGAAACGGCCCGCAACCTGCCGGGCCTGCTCGATCGTCGTCGTGCGGACCGGAATGCTCTCGACGTTGGCGGAAAAATCCTGCATCGAATTCCAGAACCCGGACATCGCGTCCGAAAGGGCGTTGCCGGTGTTTTCATTGAAGAACGCCTGGAGATTCGAATACCCGCTGTTGAGGGCGCCGTAGTATTCGTCCTGCGTCGTGGCCTGGCGGAGTTGCTTTTCCGCGAATTCGTCCACGATGTTTGTGACGGATTTTCCCCGGACGCCGTTGCCGAAGATGAGGCCGGCGCCGAAGCTCCTGCCCTGCGTGGCGACCTGGTTCAGCTTCTGCCTGCTGTAGCCGGGGGTGTTGACGTTGCCGAGGTTCTGCCCTGTCACGTCAAGGCCGTATCGCGCGGTCAAGAGGGCGCTGGTTCCGATGGAAAGAGAGCTGAAGGCCATGACGTTCTCCCGGAGGTTCCGTAATTTGCACAGCAGCCGGAATCCGTCGGCCGCCACGATACGGGAGAGAGAAGCAAAAGAGATGCCAATGGAGTTGTTTTGCGGTGAAGGAATCGGAGATTGAAGCGTATTCTATTATTTTACAAGATGTTATGCGCTTGTTCTTTTTTTTGTTGTCTCTGGGAAAATTGTGCGCTATCATTGCGAACGGAAATAGCTGCCGCTTTTGCGGGCGCCGCGCGGAAGGTTGCCGAGAGAGGATGCCTGTGCCGGAACAACCAAAAAAATACGTTCTGCTCGATCGGGACGGGACCATTATCGTCAACAAGCATTATCAGAAGGACCCCGAAATCACCGAACTCCTTCCCCATGCCCGCGAAGGGCTTGACCTCCTCCGATCCAGCGGCTTCGGACTCGTGCTTGTCACAAACCAGTCCGGGATCGGGCGTGGGCTGTTGACCAGGGCCGACATGACGGCGGTGAATCGGCGGATGGCGCGGGAGCTGGGAGGGGAGGAGGACTATTTCGCAGGCATGTATTGCTGCCCCCATGTGCCGGAGGACGGGTGTTCCTGCCGCAAGCCCCTGCCCGGCATGGCCGAACAGGCTGCGCGCGATCTGGGCTTCGCCCTTCGGGAAGCCTATGTCGTGGGGGACAGCGAGGGCGACATCAAAATGGGGGACGCCGCAGGCGCGGCGACCGTCCTCGTCCGCACGGGATACGGGAGCGGGGTGGAGGAAAAGGGAAACGTCTGTCCCGGCTATGTCGCAGACGATTTGTTGGACGCGGCGGAATGGATTGTGCGGCAGGAGAACGCGCAGGACAGAACCTAGGTTCTGTCTGAGTTATGTTTTGCCTGTACAATCGGCATTGCCAAGGATTTTGTACACGAATTTCGCAGGCAAGGCTATAGCCTTGTCAAGAAATGCGTGTGCAAAAGCCGCAGGCAAGGCCGCATCGCGATGGATTCTGTTATGCCCAGCGCGGCGGCGAGGCGCGCGAGGCTCCGCCAGGCGATCGATCCGGAAAACGTCCACAGCCCCCGCTCTCCCTCCCCCGTCGCCGTCCAGGCGCGATCCGAACCGTATTCCAGCATCTCCCGCGCCAGCTGCGTGGACAACGGCTCATGCTGATCCGGAGAACGCGGCCGCCAGTCCCCCGCCTCCACAAGACATAATTGCAAAAAGCGCACTGGCTCGAAAAACGCCGCAAAACCCGCTCCCGAAGCCCCAATCCGCGTAAACGCCTCCCGAACGTCCGGACCGCCCGGACCGGAATTGTTCGCAGCCCGCTCCGCCAGCTCCACTCGGTAGCCGACCACGCGCCGACGCGCTTCGGGATCGTCCCTGCCCTCCCCCGACACAAGGACGACAATGTCGCCGTTGCGGCGCACGGTGATTGTGGAATGACAATACGGAGAACCCTCCCCGCCGTCGTCTCCCGCAGCCCTGTCGGGCGACTGGACAAGGAGATCGGCTGTGAACGCGTTCTCCGGGTCGGGCGTCAGCGCGACAGACAGGCCCATCTGCGAAAAAACCTGCGCGACAGGCGATTCCGGGGCAGTCACCCTCCCGAGAAGCTCCCACACCCGCTCCACAGCCCCGCCCGAACTCCAGTTCATCACCATCAGCCGCGCTCCGCCCAGTTCGGGATTGCCCGGAGGCGGCGACACCCACGAGGAGGCGATTTCACGCAATCCCCCTCCGGCCAGCGTTTCGTACAGGTTCCGCGCGTCCTCCCTCGCCTCCTGCGACACAACCCCGCCCGCCGCGCCAAGGAGAAAGCCGCCTGCCCATTCCGCGAATTCCCTGAACGAATCCGCCGTCACCGGCATGGCCCACGCCAAAGCGGTTCTGTCCGGAACGCGCCGGAGAACGGCAAGGTGCGAAAGAGAAGACCCTGCGAACGCCCCTTCCGCCTCAAGGGACCATTCCAGCCCCCTCTGTTCAAACCACACCCGCAGATCGACCCGGGCCAGATCGCGCGGCAGCAGGGCCAGCCTGTCGGTCATCCCGCCGATAAGGCGTTCACGGGCGATCGACGGATTCCAGTACGCCACGAGATCGGCTGTGAGCCTGTCCAGCGTCTCGCGCCACCAGTATTGCCCCTGCTCCCGATCCTGCCAGGCGGCGAGGCGGGGCGGGAACAGGCGGACAGTCACGTCGGGATCGATAAGCGCTCCCGCCGCGCCCCCGCCCGCCAGAAGCCCCCGCGCGGCGCTGTTCTCCGCGTACAGGTGACGCGCCGCCGAGACTGCCGCGCGGCTGGAGCCGAACACGGCGACATTGCCGGGGAGCCACTCCATATGCCATGTGAAGACGTTGCCGTCCGCGTCCATCTCCCGCAGAATGGTCACGCCGTCCATCCCCTCGTATTCGGACAGGCCGTGGCTGGCCAGCTGCGCCATGTATTCGTCCCGGCTGTCGACGGGAAAAACCCACAGCCGCTCCGGCTGCCCGACCGAGACGGGAATGAGCACGACGCTCTCCAGCCACGCCTCGAACGTGACGCCGTAAAAGGTGGGATTGCGTATTTCCGGGCCGACATAGGAGCGCATGGGGGGAAGGAAGCGGCCGTCGTTCCTGATGCTCCTGAGGAATATCGCCAGATCGCCGTCCTCGGCGTCTATGGCGTCGATATTGCCGAAGCGCGTGACAAGGAGAGGCGACCAGTCGATGTTCGACGCTTCCCCGGCCGCGGCCGCGCCGCCGAAAACAAGCGCGAAAAACGCCATGGCCGCGGCAGAACGCCGGAGGCGCGCCCAAAGAGACGGAAGCGTCTTCACGGCGTCCTCCCGCTTGCGGATTCGGCGCCGGCGGCGGCTTCTGTCCCGGCTTCGGCTTCAGGTTCGGCGTCGGCTTCGGAAACGCTCCGCACTTCCTCGTGAACGCGCCTGGCGTCTTCGAGGAAATGATGGGTGAACGCCAGGCCGCCGTCAGGCCGCATGACAAACGAAACGCGGAGGCCGGGAGCGCCGTTGGCGAGAAAGTCCAGCGCTTTCGCGAAATCCGGGTTTGCCCGCGCGACCGCTTCGAGCAGCCGCGACGCGCCGGCGAGAAGGAACTCCCCCTCCGCCGCGCCGTCCGCTCGGCGCTCGATCACGCCGGTGACCTGTCCGAAGGAACCGCCGTATGCGCGGAATTCGATGAGCATGGAGCCGTCGGCGTCCCGCTCCGACACGATCGAAAGTTGATCCAGCTGCAGGGAGTTTTCCTCGGCCAGGGCGAGGAGCTCGCCGGTCGCGCCGCCGCCCCATCGCGGCATGGCGTCCGCTATGGGAAGGGCCGCGCCCGCCATGCTCCGCCAGAATTCCCCGCTGCCGCGCAGATCGACCAGAGGCTTTGCCCAGACCATGCCCGCGCCCCAGTCGTCCAGCGAACCGTCCCCGGACGGAAAACCGCGCCAGGTGAGGTTGACGCCGCCGCCCGAGATGTTCGCGCGGAACGGCTCGGGAAGCGACTGGGAGAGCCTGGCGGACAACTGCGCCGCGTCAAGCCGCTCCGCCGCGACGGTGATGGGGGCGGCGGCCTGATCGGGCGTCATCGCGAGGCGGATTTTGCCGCCGAACATCTCCCCTTCGCCGTTCAGCGTGAGACCGGCCATGGAACGGGAGAGTTCGAGGACAAGATTCGAACCCCGCCAGCCGAAACCGCGCCAGCTTCCCGTCCGCCAGACAAGGCGCGGGAAGGCGCGGGAGAGCCAGTCAGGCCAGCGCGAGTGCATGGTGAAAAACGCGGGGATGTCGTCCAGCGCGGCGACGTCCCCGCGCATGGACAGCAGCCTGGGCGCTCCCTGTTCGTCCAGGCTGACAGTCATGCCGAACGCGCCGTATCCGGACGGCCCCATGTGGACGTTCGCTTCGAGGCCGTCCGCCGTGGGGGCCAGAGGCCAGGTCAGGCGGAGGGGGGCGTTCCGGGGCAGGCCGAACACGCCCAGCGGGACGTCCTTGAGCTCCCCCTCCATGAACAGCGCCCCGGCCGCGCCGGGATGCTCGTCATAGCGCAGAAGGCCGTTGAAGACGCCGGGAGCCCCGTCCATGGGGATGCCCTGGAGAAAAAAGGGAAGCGCGGACACGGGGAGGTTTTCGACCAGCGCCTCGCAGCGGCCCGGGACAGGCGCGGGCATGTCCCCGATTGCCGCGCCCTGCCGCAGCGTCAGGCTGACCGGGCCGGCCGATCCCGCGCGGCGGTCGGCGGGTTCGGCGTCGACGCTGCCGAACGCGTATTCCAGGCGGGGGGCGCGCGCGGCGATCCGTTCTCCTCCGGGACGGCCCTCGATCTCGCCTTCGATGTCGAGGGTGAGTTCGTAACCGCGCCGCCGGAGCGCGAGCGCGCCGTTTTCCACCGTCGCTTTCCAGCGGGAGACTTTGGGCACGAGAAAGGGAAAGGGCGTCTCGCCCGAGGCGAGGGGTCGCATGAGGCCGTCGAGGCTCCATTCGCCGTTTTCGCCCTGTTCGATGTCGAGTTTGACGTCGTTCACCCGGATGTCAAGCACGCCCGGAACAATCCCCGCCATGGCGAACGGGGACGCCCACGCGCCCATGCGCCCTATGCGTGCGAATTTGCCCGGAAACACGGGGTTGGGATGTTCCACCTCGGTGTTGTGGAAGACGAGGCGGGAATTGCGCACGAGGTTGAGGCGGACCGTCATGCCGCCGAGGAGGGAGACGTCGGCGTTCAAGTTTTCATCAAGCCAGGACTGCATGGCGCGTTTTTTCGCCGGCGTGGCGAGAGAACGCTGGCCGAGCCACGAGGCAAGCCACGCCAGAAAGACGAGGACGCCCAGAACCGCGCACCAGCGCAGGATGCGCCCGCGCCGGGTTCGGAACGGTTTTTCCGTCCCGCGTTCGCGATCAGGTTTGCGATTGCCGTTTTTTTTGTCGCGCTCGGTCATTCGTCATCCATACGAAACCGTTCCGGCTGCGAGTCCGCGGCCAGTCAACCGGATCCGTATATATAGTGCATTAATCGGAGCGATTGTCAATGCGGGAAAGGGTTCCGGGCAAATGTTCAAAGATCGCGGAAATTCACTGTCGATAAACAAAACAGACGGGAGATCGCTCATGGGCAAAACGACGACTGCGGCCAAAGAGGATGCGGACGAATACTTCAAGTATGTGCAGATTCGGCATAAAATCGATCATATGACGGGGATGGTGTATATCAAGAATCCTGATCGCGCCGACATGCAGCTTGCGGCGGAAATCGCCGGGTACGAGCAGAAAAAGGCCGAGGCCGAAGAGAGAAAGGCGAAACAGGATAGGTGCCTGGCCACCCGCGGGAGTGAATTCGCCGCCAGGGAGAAGGCTTTTGCCGAAGAGAGCAAGCGTCTTGAGACGCAGTGGAAAGAGGCCCGCGCTGGCTATCAGAAAGAGCGTGAAGTGCTTCAAGGGCGGCAGGAGGCGTATAGTCAGCAAGCAGACGAGACTGACAAAGCCCTGGCAGCGATCAGCGCCAAAAACCTCGACATCGCGTCTGTCAAGCCGTACGTAAAACTCGAAGATTGGAATGCGATACGCAGCAATTTGGAGAATCTCATCAAGGCGAAAACACAGACGCCCGCGAAAGGCGCGCAATCGTCCTCTTCGAGGCAGAAACCGGTAGGGGACGATCTGGCTGCCCTGAACAAGGAACAGGACACCATATACAAAATAAGCCAGGGCATATTGAAGATCGAGGTGGGCAAGCCGTATCTTTCCGATATTGTGGCGCAGATGAAACGGCGTCTCGAACCGGCTCTGCAGGCGGATCGTCAGCGCATCGAGGCCCTGAAACAGTATACCCGCGGGTCGGAGACGGGCGAGAAAAACTGTGATTCCGACTTTCAGAAAAAAATAGCGTCCGCCGGCGTGCAGTTTGCCGGGCAGAAAAAAAAATTTGAAGAGGAACGGCGTCTGCTTCAAGCAACCATTGATCTTGAACAGAGTCTTGCCGACCGGTATGGCCGGCTGCTGACCAGCATACGCCAACAGGAGAGAATGGCTGTTGCGGAAGCGTTTCTCACGGAGGGCGAGAGCGACCCGTCGCAAACCAAGCATACCCATGTGGAGGCGTTGCTGATCAAAAAGTTGCGCGAGGCGACATCAGCCAGAGTTCCCTTTGATCGGATTCCGGAGCGTTCCACAATCGTCTTCTATATCGATCAATCCCCGTGCAAAAACTGCATCAAGAAGGTTCTGCCTCCTTTCCTGGAAGAGCTGGGCATTCTCCATAGGAACATCCGGGTCAGATTCAGGTTTGCCAAGTATTACGTCAAAGAATCCGCCACCGACACAATCGACATCAAATGGGAGAGTATTGCGGAAGCGCAAAAGGCGTATGACGAATTCGCCCACGGGTACGGCTTCACGAAAACATCCTCCGGCACATTTCCCGCGTTCAAGCCAAAAGTCGCCATACTCCCGGCCGACACCAAGGCAAGCAAGCTCTATTCGGATATCTACAAACCGGACGCGTCGCGGCAGTCGACCGGCGTCGCACCCGAAGAACCGAGCAGCAGCAGCAGTTCTTCAGGAACGTGAGAGGCGTTTCCGTCGCGGAGACTGAAATCAGAGCCTGCGGAGAAGCTCATCGGGGAGAATCGCTTCAACCGGAGAAGCCGCAAAATCGCGGATATTCCGGGTCACAATGCAGTCGGCGTTCCAGCGCAATGCCGATTCCGCCAGAACAGCGTCCTCAAAATCGGCGACAAGGGATTTGAAGGCCAAGAGGCAGATATCGCGGGTGGTGTCGAGAACATCAACCGATCGCACAAGTTTTTCCAGTTCAGTCTTGACGCTGTTCCGGTTCGGAAGGAGTTTCCGAAGCAAAAAATACAAGTCCGTCACGGTATTGGCCGTTATCGCGACAAGAGAACGTTTCCGGACGGCAATGGCCATCGCTTCGGTGGATGCGTCTGCAAACGGTTCGCGCCCGGTGAGAATATCAACGATTTTCATATTTGGCTATTCTCTCTTCGTGGGCTTCCTCAAGGGTCGCGGTCGCGGGCAAAATGCCGCGAAGCGAACGAATAGCCGCTTCCCGCTCATCGGGGGACGGCATGATGCTGGCGATGTTCCTGCCGTCCCGCGTGAGAATGATTTCTTCCTCGCCGACCATATCCAGATACCGATCAAGATCGGACTTGAATTCCGTCAGACTGATAATCATGTCACGTCTCCCACAGAAGTATACAACCCCCGTTCCCGGACATACGCCAGAACCGGCGCGGTCAGATACGGCGACAGCGCAGCGTCGCCGGCGCCTTCCGCAAGCAAACGCCGCACCTTTGTCGAACTGACGTCGACAGGCTGCATGAAAAAGCGGCCGTCCGCAAGCGTCCGCGCGTCTTCCGGAGACAGCCCGGCGTATTCCTCCGCATCCCCCCGGAACGGATCGTCCGGCCGCTCCGCGACGAGAGGCGGGGCGAGACGGAGGATTGCCCCGTATTCCCGCCAGGTCGCAAACGTTTTGGCCAAATCCGACCCGATGATCAGCCGGTACGCGGTTCCGGGATGCGCCCGGACAAGCTCCCGCAGCGTGTCGACGGTATAGCTCAGCCCCCCGCGCCCCAATTCAATGTCGTCGACGTCGATGCGGCCGTCCTCTTCCGCCAGCAGCCGCGTCATGGCGAGCCGGGACAGGGCGTCCGCCCCGCCGGACAGAATCTTGTGCGGCGGCGTCGCGGCCGGGATCAGGAGCGCCCTGTCGACCAGTCCCGCATCCAGAACCGTCCGGGCAAGGGCGAGGTGCCCCCGGTGCGGCGGATTGAACGACCCGCCCAGAATGCCGACGCGCATGGAAACTCCAGGATGAATACGTCAATTCACTCAATCGCCTCGCCCCGCAGCCCCTGGCCGTCGCGCCCGATCTCCGGCGTTTCGTCGCCGTCCAAACCGACCCGCGAACGCGACTGCCGCCTGCCGCTCATCGCCTTGAGACGCTTCTTGAGCGCGGCGAAGACAGGCGCGGGGACAAATGGGGAGACGTCCCCCCCGAGCGCCACCGCTTCCTTGATCAGGGACGATCGGATAAACGATCGCTCCGCCGAAGACATGATGAACACGGTCTCGACCTCGCCGATGCGCTTGTTCGCCAGGGCGAGCTGGAATTCGTATTCGAAATCGGCGAACGTCCGGATGCCCCGGAGAATGACCCCGGCTCCGATGCGCCTGGCGAATTCGATCGTCATCCCCGTGAAGATTTCGGCGCGGATGTTGCCGTAGTCCCGCGTCAGATCGCGGATCAGCTCCAGCCGCTCCGCAAGCGGGAGAAGAGGCTCCTTGGCGGGATTTTCCGAGACCGCCACTATCAGCTCGTCGTACAGCGCCGCGCCCCGCTCGATAATGTCCAGGTGGCCGTAGGTGACGGGATCGTAGCTGCCGGGAAGGACTGCGATGCGTTTCCTGTTCATGCCGCCGTTTCTCCCGTTGCGACAGGGCCCATGAGGCTGTCGAGAAGGGCTGCGAGCTTGTCCCGCATGTCCTTTCTGTCGACAATCATGTCTATCTGGCCGTGTTCGAGAAGGAACTCGGCGGACTGGAAGCCGGCGGGAAGCTCGGCGTTGATGGTGGTCTTGATGACCCTGGGGCCGGTGAAGCCGATGCGGGCCCTGGGTTCGGCGATATTGACGTCCCCGAGCGCGGCCCAGCTGGCCCAGACGCCCCCCATGGTGCTGTTTGTCGAAACGCTGATGAACGGCAGCCCCGCCTCGTCCAGCTTGGTGAGCGCGGCCGAGGTCTTCGCCATCTGCATGAGCGAGAACAGGCCCTCGTACATGCGCGCGCCGCCGCCCGAACCGGAGACGATAATGACGGGG
>QMCE01007890.1_pt1 | contig 10954 bp, 11 predicted proteins | sample 1821851 | NCBI WGS metagenome assembly QMCE01 (sample SAMN09453174, study PRJNA476694) | Termite gut metagenome, whole genome shotgun sequencing project. | isolation source: worker | host: Odontotermes sp. | place: South Africa:Pretoria | collected 2016-01-28
ATGAGCGGTTATACTTTATCCTACATTATTGTCTTGATTTGTTTACGCTGACACCACGAGAATTTCATATAACGGAAGAAACGACCGGAGAGAAACTGAGCAACTTCACGAAGTTGGGAGAGGGAGACATTGTTCTTGGAGATCGAGCGTACGCGACATTAGCGGGACTTTCTCATCTGAAAGCATGTGAATCTGATTATGTATTGCGTTTAAGAGGCCGCGCGTTCAACCTGTATGATGAAAAGGGGCGGAAGATAGACCTTATGAAGGCGTTTTCCGGTTTAAGAGCATGGGAATATGGTGAAATAAGCGGTTGGTGTGCGATCAATGGGGAAAAAGAATCCATTCTTTAAGCGATCTCCGCAAAGCGCATAACAAATACATTATCGTGATAACGTCTTTGGGCAAGGATATATCAAGCAAACAAGTACTCGATCTGTACCGGATGAGATGGCGCCTTCAAACGGCTGAAGTCACTCTTTCGGTATAACGAAATGCCCGCGAGGAAAAGCGAAAATATCAAGACATGGTTTTACGGAAAACTGTTGTTAGTCGCTCTGTGTGAGACCTTGGTGAACACCGGGCGTTTTTCCCCCTGTGGAACAAACGGATAAGCATGAAATATCAGAAGCGGTCAGTTATGAGCGCGTGAACTTGTGGAGAGAGTTGAGTGTCGCGATGACGCTGATTGTTATCATGCTCCTTGAATCATTGAATAGTGTTCATTTGTTAGACCACCTACAAAGATTGGCTGGTGTCCGCGCTCATTCAAAACGCAAACGAAAACCTCAATTGTTTTCCTTTTCCTCTGGTTAAATTAACGCATATGGCGGGGGGTACGCTATATATCCGGTATAGTTTGCGAGAGAAGGTAACGCATTAGTACCGGATGACTGGAAAGCCGAATGTCATTCCTGTACGTGTCTTGTCATTCCGGGCTTGACCCGGAATCTCGCTTTAATAATGCCGAGATTCTGGTTTTTGCCAGAATGACAAAGGCAGGAGTGTCACCAAAAAGTCATGGCGTAGTTGTTGCATGGGGCGCGCCATACAGGGGGATAGCGCAAGACGCGAAGCGGCTGGAGCGTAAGGGGGGACAGGGTGAATGTTTCGGTGTGGCGGAAAATGTTTGGAAAGTGTCCCCCCTTTATTGATCCCCGTGATTGTATACCAGAAATTCTTTCAGACCCACGGTGATTTTTTGACCTTCTTTCAGGGTGTCGAAGCTGCTGCTCTCCGCGACAACTCTGAGGGTTTCTCCGTTTATGTCTATGCGGCAGTCGTTTATATCCCCCAGATAAAACATGGAGTGAAGGCTGCCTTCCAGAGTTCCTGATGGGAAAGACGCGGGATCGGCGGGTGAAAGAACGATATTTTCCGGCCTTATGGCAACGATTACTTTGCCGGTATGCGGCCCCCGGTAAGGAACAGACTGCCCAAGATCAGTGAGCTCAATGCTGCCTGCGGCATCACCATTCCCGGCGGCGGTTTTAACTTTACCCCTGAAAAAATTGACCTTCCCCACAAAATCGGCGACAAACTGATTCGCTGGAGCGCGATAAATTGCCGGCGGCGGCGCAACCTGCTGAATAACGCCGTGGTTGAGTACGATAATGCGATCCGACATTGCCATCGCTTCGGTTTGATCGTGGGTAACGTAGACAACGGTTATGTCGAAATTTTTCTGGATTTCTTTGATTTCAAAACGCATACTTTCCCGGAGTTTCGCGTCAAGATTAGAGAGAGGCTCGTCCAAGAGGAGCAGATTTGGCTCACAGACCAGCGCCCGCCCCAGCGCGACACGCTGCTGCTGTCCGCCGGAAAGCTGTGACGGAATCCGTTTCGCGTATTCCGCAAGATGCACGGTTTCCAAAGTTTTTTCGACTTTCGCCCGGATTTCATTTCTGGGAAGTTTTGCGATTTTCAGCGGGTAGGCTACGTTTTCAAAAACCGTCATGTGAGGCCACACCGCGTATGACTGGAACACCATGCCGATACCGCGTTTTTCCGGCGGCACAAAAACCTTTGCCGAGCTGACCACCTGATTGCCTATGCGGATTTCTCCGCTTGTGGGTTTTTCAAAGCCCGCGATCATTCGCAGCATGGTCGTCTTTCCGCAGCCCGACGGCCCCAGCAGTGTAACAAATTCTTTATCGCCGATGACCTCGGTGAATTCCTTGATAACTTCCACATTATCAAAAAACTTGGTGACTTTACTGATGGTAATAACTGACATGATTTCTCCCTTGTCTCAAATAGAAAATTCGCCACCGGTAAGCTTGTTTAAAAGCCAATTGACAAAAATAACCAGCCCAAGAATCGCCGTGGCAAGCGCCGAAGCGGTCTGCTGGCTGTGATATGTCTGATAAGTAAAGAGCTCGTAGCCCAGCGTTTTGGTGTTCGTCGAATACAGCAGCGTAGACATCGTTAGCTCGTAAAAAGAAGGCATGAAAATCAAAAACCAGCCGGCAACTACGGACGGGCCGATCAGCGGTATGGTCACATCTTTGAAAACCCGCAGCCATCTCGCGCCGGATATTTGCGAAGCTTCCTCCAGAGACGGATGAATCTGACTCATGGCGGACACAACCGTCCGCATACCCATAAGCAAATATTTTATCATATAGGCGATAATCATAATCGAAAGCGTGTTGTAAATATTGATTTTGAATTTTCCCGACATTGTCATGATCAGAGCGAGCGCGATAACCACGCTAGGCGTGCCGCTTCCGACCGTTATGAGAAAATCAGGAATGCGGCGGCCTTTGACATTGGTTCTGATCAGCAGATAAGCCATGACGCATGACACTATTATGCCCGCCGTTGCCGCGATTGATCCGGAAAGAATGCTGTTCCAGCCGGATTGGAGTATGCTTTTCCGCGTAAAAATCCGCTCCCAAAAACGGAATGTAATATTGTCAGGGGTCAACGGTTTTCCCATATTTACCGTAATCGAAGTAACCGCCACTGTAAGAAACGGCAGAACGACAATTATCAAGGCAAAAACGCTTACCAAAACCGTAAAGAAAATCCGCCATTTTCCCAAATCGACAATATTCGGTCTCGTGGATTTTCCCGACACGGTGACGTACTGTTTTCGTCCAACCACAAAAGTCGAAACATACAGCACGATATTTGCGATAATCATGAGAAAAACCGCCAGCGTTGTTGCGTCGGTCAATCCCTCCTGCGAGCCAATATATACAAAGTCAATAATTCTCGTTGTCACTGTGTGAATCTGTCCCGGCGCGCCAATTATCGAAGGAATCCCGTAACAGGAAGCGGCGGAAACAAATACCAGCAGGGCGGCGGCCACAATGCTGGGGGCCATCATGGGCATAGTGACCGTCAGCAAAGTCTTGAGCGGAGACGCGCCGGAAATGCGGGACGCTTCTTCCAGAGACGGATCCATTTTTTCCATTGCGCGTGAAATCGTGATAAAAGCGTAAGGATAATAAAAAGTGGTGAGCACCCACACCAGCCCGCCCACCGTATAAATATTAAACGGCGGCTTACTCAGGCCAAAAATATTCTGGATAAAAACATTGAGATTCCCCACCGCCGGATTGAGCAGCCTCAGCCATGCCATCGCGCCCACATACGGGGGAACCATATACGTCATCACAAAAAGCGTGCGAAAGAATTTCTTGCCGTACAAATTCGTTCTGCCCACCAGCCACGCCAGCGGAAACGCGATGATGATCCCAAAAACCATTGAAAGGCTTCCGGTGACAAGCGTGTTGACAAGCGCCTCCCAGTTCAGCGGATACGAATACACCCGTCTGAACGGCTCCAGCGAAAAAACGCCGGTAGAAAAAAACGCCCTGAAAATAAGGTACAGCAGAGGAAAAACCTGAAAGATAAGCAGAAAAGCGACAATGCCTCCGATAACAAGCCATTTTACATCGAAGTTAAATTCGCTTTTTTTTATAAGAACAGCATCCCGCATAAACGCTCCGTTTTCTGGTTAAAGCAATTTATCAAAGCCGGAATCCAGGGCTGACCGTAGGGCATAACCGGGCGTTTCCTACGAATTCACGCGCCCGAAAAATCTTGAAAAAAGCAGCAGCCGGAAAACTGCCGCGCTGAAAAAACAACCCAATAAACGCGGCTTTTCCGGCTCCGTGACTTTCTTCTTTCTAGTTTACCAGTTCTTCAAATTTAGTCCGAATCTCCTCCCGCTGACGGAAACAATTTTCCCAGTTTACGGGCATTTGATTTTTCAGAATTTCCGCCGTGGGTATCGCGTCATAAGGAAGCTTGGGATAATTTGCCCTGACCGAATGCATCCAGCCGGCGACAATATTTTCCTGCCCTTCCGCGCTGAGAAACCAGTCGGTAATTTTTTCGGCGGCGGCAGTATTGTTGTTCGCGCTCAAACCGGCGGCAACAGTCATGATTGTAGAAGGAATATTGATAGTTCCATCAGTCGGATAAATCACCTCAAGCAAGGAATCGTCTTCTTCCCTTTTCTTGAGAATCGACTCTTCAAGAATCATGATTACCTTGCACTCGCCGGTTTCCAGTTTTGTCAACGCGACCGAACCAGATTCAACCATTACACCCTGCTCGCCCAGCGCGGCAAAATATTCATAACCGTATTTGTCTTTCAGAGCAGTGACTGACGCCATCGCCGTTCCCGATGTCAGGGGGTTGCTCATTGAAATAAATCCCTTGACACTCGGATCATACGCGAAATCGTACAGCGAGTTAGGAATAGCCGTTTTGGCGAATTTTTCAGGATTGTACGCCAGCACCATGTTACAGATTCTGACCGGATACCAGTAACCTTCTTCGTCGTAATCAAAGGCAAGCGCGGAAGCTTCTTTTGATATATACGGATGCAGCATATTCAATTCTTTCAATTCGAGAGAATATGCAGGCTCGGCAACCATCAACATATCGCAGCCAAGTTTGCCCGCCGCCATTTCCGCGCTGATCTTTGACTGAAGAGCGCCCGTGCCGCCATAGAAAAATTCTATATCACAATTGGGAAATTTTTCTTCCAGCACCTTATCAACAGCTTCAATAATATCTTCGTACATTGACGTATAGATCATAATTTTTCCGGTAACACTTGTGTCCGCGTCACTCGCGTTCCCCGCCGTCTCTGATTTTTTACTGCACCCCGCCAACAGGACAGCCAGCACACCCACGCACAGGATCGCGCGCGCAAAAATCCGACTTTTTTTCAAAAACATAACTTCCTCCAAAAGCAATTGATTTACATTCAAAACACCACTCTAGGTTGCATTATTTATTAGTCCCAGTTAGATGTCAAGAAAAATTATTTTCCAGATGAAAGGTATCATACCACCGGTTTTGCCCCACGTCAGTTTTAGCGCAGTTTCTGTGATATACGCTATATATGGTGTCCCAAAACGCAAAATTCAATTTTCAAAAAACTAATCACCGTAAGTCTTTTGGGCGCATTTTGCCGCTTGAGCAAGCGGCAAAACCGGGCTATCCGCTCCAATTCCTCGACTTTGCTCACGCAAAGTCTGCGGGATTTCCGCTTCTATCCCTTGCGCTCCTCACGGGCTGGCTTCCGTGAATATAGAATTAAAATAATTGACAACCTGTGCCGATATTTGATAAAATTAGAGGAAGTTTTCCTAAAAATCAGGAGTGGACGATTTGGCCTCGGTACATGACTATAAACGTTTTGAAAACAGCGTTGTGCAAAAAGCAAAGAACGCCGTTATAGTTGCGGCCAGAGGAATAGCGGGTTTTTTCAAATGTATCGGAAGATTTCTGACCCGCCGCTACACAGTCGTTTTAGTTCCCCATTCTGAAAAAAAAGTCTACAACCTTCATATCACCGTACTTTCTATATGCTGTTTCTTTTTAGTAGTCGCCGGCATTTTGGGAGCGTTTTTCTGGTACGGCGCGTCCTATAACAGCGCGCGTGTCACACTGGCAAACAAAGACAGCCGCTTGAAAGACGCGCAAGCCAGTCTGGATCAACTGCGTGACGAGGTCGCCGTGCTGTTCCGGGAAGCGCGAGGGTTCGAGACAGCCCTTTCCGGCGCGCTTTCTACTTTGGGATCGGATGTCAAATCACGAAATTCTCCAGCCGCGCCAGGCGATTTAAGTTCTTTCTTTGACATCAGAGAAACTCCCGAAGGCGTTCTGCGTGAAGTCGATGATGTACGGCGGCTTTCCTCTTACCTCGCTTCGGCGATTGTGCCAATTCAGGAAATCGGCGCGATACTTGATTCCCAGAGCGCTCTCCTGACGGAAATTCCTAGTATATGGCCGCTCAAGGGCGGTATCGGTCACATATCTTTCTTTTTCGGCCAGAACGAAAATCCGTTTACCGGACAATACTACATTCACAAAGGACTCGATATTTCCACTTACCGTTCAGGCGATCCCATTGTAACAACCGCCGACGGGCAAGTCGTTACTGTCGATTATGCGGATGATTTCGGCAATTATGTAATAGTCAGGCACAAGCACGGTTACTATACCCGTTACGCGCATCTCCTGTCCGCCCGTGTCAAAATTGGCCAGCGGGTTCAGCAGGGTGAAGTAATCGGGTATCTCGGCAATACGGGTCTGTCCACAGGCCCTCATCTGCACTATGAGGTTCACATCGGTTCCGATGTAGTAGACCCGTATAAATACGTCAATATCCGTTCCAGTATCGCCAAACAAGGGCGGTAGCGGCGGGTTTTCCCGCCAAGACTGGTGTCACGGGGTTTGAGGCTGCTATGCCCCCGGTAAACAAACAAGATTTTTCGATAAATACCATTATTGGCCCCAATACCAGCGTCAGCGGCGATATTGAGGCCGGGGGCTTTACCCGCATTGACGGCAGCATACGCGGAGATGTCAGCGCGAAGGGCAGAGTTCTTATCGGGGAAAAAGCCCGAATGCGGAGTAATGTTTCAGGAACGGCCATTACCATAGGCGGGATTGTCTGCGGCAATATTATCGCAAGTGAATCGCTGGTGATATTGTCCACCGCGCTGGTTCTGGGCGATATTATCACCCGCCGTATTCAAGCGGACGAAGGCTGCCTGATTCACGGCAGAGTTTCGGTTTGCCAGGACGAAGCGGCATGGAACAAAGCCATTTCGGAACACCGGGACGCTCTGGGCGTAAAATCAATGCTGCCGGTCTTTTCCGCGCCTTCCGGGACGCATTAATTATGGCTAAAGTGGAATCGGGCGATATGTCCGCCGTTTACCTAAATCCCTCTGCGTATTCGCAGGTCAAAAATGACATAAAAAAAGAGAAAGGCCGGAGCCCGCGCCGCGCCGGAGAAACGGGCTTTTCGCGTATTTTCGAGGAACTTCGGGCAAAGACCGCCGAAGAGCTGGGGCCGATTCAAAATTTGCCGGTATCCGTGGAAACCGTTGATTTTTTGATGGACGAGGTTCGCGGGGCAGGTTCCGCTTTGATGGACAGACCCTTGACCGATGAAATTGTCCGGTACAAACAAGCGGTGCGGAATTTTATGCATTATGTCGTGAAAAACGGATACACCGTGGAACACGAAAATGGAATCCCCAAATTTCTCAAGCCCGGATACCGGGGAGAACGGGGAACGCCGGAGTCGCGGGAACAAAAACGGTATACGACAGTGCAGATAATCGACAAAAAACTTGATGATTTGGCCGCCGTGTTGCTTGCCGGTCAGAAAGACAGGCTGAAACTGGCTGCCCGTCTTGAGGAAATCAACGGTCTTTTGATAGACTTATTACAGTAGGTGTGTATGACCAGATCGGGTGAATACAGAAATACAGAAGATGAAGACATTGCCGCGCTGGAGGATAGCCCCGCCGAGCAGAAAATGGATGACATCATCGCCGGAGCGGGCGCGGTTGTCGAATCCATTGAGCCGGATACGCCTATCTACCGTCTGCGGCTTTTTTATTCTCAGGAAACTTTTTTGGCTGTTTTCAAGGGCGATACTCTCAGTCCCCGTTCGATGGTGATTGTTCCGACCCGCTATGGCCGCGATATTGCCCAGATAATCGGCCCGGTCAAGAGCAGCTGCGCCCCGCCCGTTGCCGAGATTGCGTGGATAGAGCGTGTTGCTTCCAATGATGATCTTGAAAAAATGCGGAACAACCACAATCTTGAGCGGGACGCTTTCAGTATTTGCAGGGAAAAAATCGAAAATCACGGGCTGGAGATGAAGCTCGTGCAGGTTCATTATCTTCTGGAAGAGCCGAAAATTTTATTTTTATTTACCGCCGAAAACAGAGTCGATTTCCGGGAGCTGGTCAAGGATTTGGTCAGCGTTTTCAAAACACGTATAGAACTCCGGCAGATCGGCGTTCGTGACGAGGCGCGGGTTGTCGGCGGCATCGGCGTTTGCGGCAGAGGATATTGCTGTCATGTTGTGTCGGACAAACTCCGTCCGGTTTCGATAAAAATGGCAAAAGATCAGAACTTGTCTTTGAATTCTATGAAAATATCCGGCCCGTGCGGGCGTTTGTTGTGCTGTTTGTCTTACGAAAACGCTTTTTACAGTGAACAGCAGCGGTTGATTCCACAGGAAGGCGCGTGGATAAGCCATGAAAACACAAGCTGGCGCGTTACTGAAGTTAATGTTATCACTGGTCTGCTCAAGCTTGGGCATGAAGACGGCCGGCTGGTCACTTTGTCCGCTTCCCGCTTTGAGCGGGTTGAAAATCGCTGGCGGGTAAAGCCTGAACGACGCTAAATTGACAGAAAAATTTGTTATGGGGCTGGCCGGCGCGCCTTTTGGCCTGAAGGGTTTTATCAAAGTGCGTCCGTTTTCCGGCGAAATCGATCATTTATTGAAACTGCGGGAAATCTCGGTTAGGCAGGGCGGCAGGGAAACTACGCTCGCAATCGAGGAAATTGCCGCCGCGCCGCCGGCTGTTTTGATTCGTTTTGCCGGTTACGATAGTCCCGAAGCGGCGCAGTCTCTGACCGGCGCGGAATTGCTGGTTGACCGTGTTTTCGCGGCTCCGCTGGCTGACGGTGAATTCTATGTTGAGGATTTGAAGGGGCTGGCTGTCGAGGACGAAGACGGCGTAACGCTGGGGCATATTACCGGCATTGTGGAGGGCGGCGGCGGGGAACTTGCGGAAATTAAACTGCTGTCCGGTGATGTAAAAATGATCCCGTTCAGGCAGGAATTTTTGCGCGATATTGATCCGGGCAAAGGCCGCGCTGTATTGAAAAACCGGTGGATTTTGGAATGAAATATACGATTTTAACGCTTTTCCCGGAAATTACCGACGCTTATTTTGCGAGTTCGATTATGGCGAAGGCCGTTCAGCGGGGTATTATTGAATACCGTTCGATTAATATTCGGGATTTTGCAACGGATAAGCACAAAACTTGTGATGACGCTCCTTACGGCGGCGGGCCGGGTATGCTTATGCTGCCGGAGCCGCTGGGCGCGGCATTGAAGGCGGCGGGCGCGGTTATGCGGCACTTGGGGGGAGCGGAAGACCGCGAAGCGGGCTGGAGCGAGGGGGGGGCGGACGGTGAATGCGGCGGTTCGCGGCTGATGTCTGGAAACAGCCCCCTCCCCCGGACTGTTTATTTGACTCCTTCGGGGAGGCCGTTTGATCAGAGGCTGGCGCGGGAGCTTGCGGGGGAACGGGAGCTGATTTTGGTTTGCGGGCGGTATGAGGGTATTGATCAGCGGATAATAGATTTGTATATTGATGATGAAGTTTCGGTGGGTGATTATGTGTTGTCTTCGGGTGAGGTGGCGGCGTTGGCTGTTATTGACGCGACTTACCGGCTGGTGGACGAGGTTATTACTCCTGAATCGCTTGATGAAGAGAGTTTTTCGGGCGGGTTGTTGGAGTATCCCCAGTATACACGCCCTGAGATTTATGATACAATTAGAGTTCCCGATGTGCTGATTTCCGGGCATCATGCGAATATTAGGAAATGGCGTCTTGAAAAGCGGGTTGAAAAAACTCTGCGGAACAGGCCGGATTTGATCAGGCGAGGCAGAGAAACGGGACTTTTTGATAAAGAAATTAACAGCGTTATAGACCGTCAGGCGCTGGCTGAAGGAGTTACAGAAAATGAACGAGATTAAGGCTATTGAAGCCGCTCAGATGAAATCCGACCCCGAAAATTTTAAGGTGGGGGATACTGTTAAGGTGCATTTCAAGATTGTTGAAGGCAAAAATGAGCGGGTACAGGTCTACGAGGGCGTGGTTATAGCCATGAAAAACGCGGGGATCGGCAAAACGTTTACCGTGCGGAAGAATTCTTACGGCGTGGGCGTTGAGCGGGTGTTCCCGATTCATTCACCCCGTATTGTTAAGGTGGAAGTGGTGCGTCCCGGAAAAGTCCGGCGGGCGAAGCTGTACTATATTCGTGGAAAAATTGGTAAGGCCGCGAAGATTAAAGAGCTTATTGTCAAGAAAAGCGCCAAGCACGCTCAGAAAAAAGCGGATACCGCGCAAAGCTAAGAATTTGTGAAGATTCCGGGGTTTTCGGGCCATGTTTCCGAAAAACAGCCGGGGGAAACCGTTGTCAAACACAATTCCCCCGCTCCCGGAAAAACTGCCGCGTCAGTTTCTGTTTCTATAAAATCCGAATCGCCTCAAAATAATAATATTCAGTCTCAGTCCGCCCAGACAGCTCTGCTGAAAGCGTTGGGGCTTCCGGCGGATAAGTTGTCCGCTTCCATTATTTCATTTGCTCAATTTTTTTCTCTTCCGCTGGAGCCGTCTTTTTTGGGGCATGTCAGGCGGCAGGCGGCGGCGAGTTCTGTTCCGGCGCAGTCGCAGACGGATTCGGCGGGCGGCGCGGGGGATGATTCCGCGCGGGCGGGCGCGGACGGCGGCGCGAGTGTTGAAAGGGCTGGTTTACCAACGGCGGCGGGCGGCGCGGCGGCAATTGGACGTGAGGCGTTGTCACTGGCGGCAGTCGCGGCGGCGGACAAGGGAGTTGAGCTTACTCAGGCGGCGCTTGAGGAGTATGCCGCCGCGATTGACCC
>QMCE01770787.1_pt1 | contig 10954 bp, 6 predicted proteins | sample 1821851 | NCBI WGS metagenome assembly QMCE01 (sample SAMN09453174, study PRJNA476694) | Termite gut metagenome, whole genome shotgun sequencing project. | isolation source: worker | host: Odontotermes sp. | place: South Africa:Pretoria | collected 2016-01-28
GAAGTTGCCGTCGCACACGACGACACCCTGTCCGAAACGCACGCCCAGATGGTTGGCAATAGGCTTCACATAGTCGTGCCTGCCGGGTTCGACCGCGAATATCATGTTGCCGCCGTGGTCGATATAGTCCGTGATGGCCGATATCTCCCACTCCTTCAGAGGCTGGCTGACATCGGCAACGACCAGTGCCATCACATCGCCGGGTATAGCCGCACCCTCTTCCAAAAATATCTCTTCCGCGTCGAACCCCTGGTTTATGAGCGAGGCCCGCGATGTGGAGAGTGTCGCGAAGATATTATAAACGCCTCGTGCGTTTTCCCGAAGGCATCGACCGCCTCGAAGCCGAGGTGCGCCCGCCCGTGACCTGCGAACAGATCGAGAGTTGGGTCGACGAACTGTTTCGCGGCGGAGGAATGAAGGCGATGGTCGGCTAATGCGCAGGAACGTGCTTCTTCCGTTGTCGGTCGTGATCCGGCGCACGAATCGGTTCTCCTCGCCCGACAGGTCGACTATCTGCCTCATCTGGTCGGGGGTTCGGATCATATCGAACCTGAGCCTGTGACCGCGCGCTATCATCCTTGCCCTTTGGGCGAGGTCGGGCGTGTCTTTGAAGCGCATGTCGAGTTCGGGGTTGGGCGAATGGTCGTAATAGTAGACGTACTTCATCCGGATATCCGGCTTGAAACGGACGTATTGCCGGAAAAGCTGACGGTCGGCGTTCACGTTCGCGGGCAGGCCGTAGAAATACTTCTCGGCCAGAATGTTGACGTATGTCGTTATCGTCATCCCACCTTCGAGTTCGGACATCACTTCGCGACTGGCGGGGGTCAGGGTGAGCGATTTGTTCGATGTGGTGTCGTGGTAGGCAACGAGGCCCGGCAGCGAGCAAACATATCCGGCCCCGACGAACAGGCACACTGCCGCGGCGTACCTCGCAACCGAATCTATGCGCGACTTACGTCGCCGCCTGAGCCGCAGCCGGAGTATCGACAGGGTGAGAAAAAGTCCCGACAGGGCAAGGAAGTATGCCGCGTCGTCGCTTGCGATAAGACCCCTTGTCATATCGGAGGCGCGCCCCCCGATCGAGAGCCAGTAGGTAAGGTCGCGGACCCACTCCACGCCCTGCCCGATACTGCCGACGAGGTTCAGCAGCGCGAGCAGTGCAAGTGTGCCCGTCGCGGCGGCGACCTGGTAGGAGGTTGTACTCGATATGAACAGCCCTATGGCGGCATAGGTGCACATAAGCAGGAAAAGGCCGAGGAATCCCGAGAGAATGACTCCCACGCCCGCCGATTCCACGAAAATAGCGGTAAGCACCCCGAAAAGTATGAACACACTTAACATTATCAGGCAGAAACCCACGATGCCGAGATACTTGCCAAGGATGATCTGCCGGTTGGTCACCGGCGAGGAGTAGAGCAGTTTTATCGAACCGCTGCCCAATTCGCGGCTCATCACGCCCATGGTAAGCAGGGGTATATACAAATACAGGTTCGGCAGCATTTTGGTGTAGACGCCGCTAGGGCCGTTGAACAGTTGGTCGGTCAGGTTCCGCAGGCCGTAGCCCATCGCCTTAGACTTCACGATCCCTTCGAAGCCGCCCGCCCACGCCGAACACGCCTCGAAGACGAAGACCACCAGAACGATCCAGGCTACGGGCGAGCAGAACAGTATCCTCAGCTCTTCGCGTGCAATATTTATGATCGGTTTTTTCATATCACTTGTTCTTTCTCGATATCACGATCGCTCCGAAGAGCAGGGCCAGAACGGCGGGGAGCAAGGCGGTCAACAGCACGTTGATCAGCGGCATGCGGTCGGGGTTAATGTGCAGTATGTCGTTGTCGCCGCCCGGGGACCGCTCGCTCTCTTTCAGCACGGGGTAGTCGCCGTGCGACAACCATCTGAAAACAGCCTCCGTGATGACGCTGTTGTCGATATTTATGCCCTGTTTGCGCATGGTGTAGTCGTTGTTGCTCATCCAGTCGGCATCGCCGAAAACGACGATCCGTTGGCTTCGCTCCCTGCCGGGTAAGTTTCTTTCGAGTGCGTAGGCGACGTAACGTACCTCCTCGTGTTCTCCCGCCGCAGGGTTCATTTCGGCCTGCTTTTCGTAAAGGTCGGTAGTTTCCGATTCATTCCAACAGCCGGTGGGGTCGGTGGCTATGATCGGAATGGTTTCGAACCCGAGGTCGGCGATTTTCCTGACTTCCGCGGCGCCTGTCATGGCGTGCTTAATACTCCAACGCGACATCCAGGCGAACCTCGCAGGGTTCCACCGTGCGATCTCCTCGGTCGGGTTGCCCTGTATGAGTGTCTGGTCGTAATCGCCGGTTGGCTGTACAAGTTTGCCCGGCGACAGTTCCATGACGACCAGATACAACACAGGGTTAATATATTGCCGCCCGTCGGGATCGCCGAGTATCATCATATTGCCGCCGCTGTCGATAAAGGATGCGATGGCGGAGAGTTGGCCGTCGGGCAACGGCTGTCTCGGGTCGGCTATCACCAGCAGGTCTGTGCCGTCGGGCATCGCACCCATTTGCGACAGGTCGATATCCGTGAAATCGAAGCCGAGGTTGGCGAATGAGCTGCGGCTGCGGCGCACGGTCAGCGCTCCGGAGTAATCGTGGCTGCGGGCACCCGTCGCCGAGCGTTCGCCGTGCTCTGTGAGCATCGCCGTATTGACCGTCATACCTGCCAGGCGGCCGAATGCCGTGGTTATTTCGACCCTCCCCGGCCACCCTGCCTCGCGCGAGGTACGGATCGTCTCCCTGTGTCCCTGCGAATCTTCCAATTCCCACACAAGGCCCCAATCCCCTGCCGAGAAATCCCTCATTCCGGCTATCTGTTCGGGGGTGAGGAATTTCTTTATGTTCACGCCCAGCAGTCGCGCCATATCGCGTGCCCTCTCGGCATCGTCCTGCGCGGGATATCTCGCCTCCAATTTGGCGTGCTCGCTGGTCGGCATGTAGTAGTAGACGTGCCTGATCTTCATCCGCGGCTTGAAGCGCAGATAGTCGGCGAGGTGCTCCTCCATCCTGTTGTCCGTCGCGGGCAGTCCGAGTTCGGCGTTAGCACCGAATAGGTTCACCCATGCGGTGAGCGTTACCCGGTCGTCGGACATTTCGAGGATCCGTTGCGCCTGCGGCATCAGAGTGCGCGTTTTTCCGGCTGTCGTGTCGCAGGTGGATTTGAGCATGGTAATGGTCGTGATGTATCCCGCAGCTATGGCGACGAGGGCCGCCGCTGCGTACCTCGGCAGTCTGCGCACTAACGGCGCGCCCATGCGTTTGTCCTGCAACCAGAATATGGCGAAGGCGACGAACAGTCCCGAAACGATCACGAAATAGAGTACGTCTTCGCTCGTGATCAGCCCGGAGATCATCTGGTTGGAGCGCCCCTTTATCGAGAGCCAATAGGCGATGTCGTTTACGACGGGGATATCCTGCCACATCGTGCCGATCAGGTTGAGGAGCGTCAGCGCGGCGAAAGTGGCTATCGCCGCCACGATCTGGTAGGAGGTGAGCGAGGACATGAACAGCCCTATCGCGCAGTAGGAACAGGTGAGCAGGAACAGGCCCAGAAGTCCCGACAGCAGGCAGGGTACGTCCAACTCCTTGACTGTCACTGTTCCGAAAACGATGAACAGCCCAGCGACGGCCATAAGGACGAGAGCGTAGACAAGCACGGCAAGGTACTTGCCCGCGATGATCCGGCTGTTGCGCACGGGCGAGGAGTAGAGCAGCTTGAACGATCCGTTGTAATACTCGCGGCTCATAAGGCCCATTGTCAGCAGCGGGATGTAGAGATAGAGGTAACCCTGCATCTTGACGAGGGTCGATGAGAATATGCGCTGTGTGAGGTCCGCGAGGCCGCCCCCTGCCGCTTTGGTCTGGACGGCGTAGTCGAACAGGCGTGAGAACTCGAAGCCCGTCTGAAACGCGAACACAATGACGATCAGCCATGCGACCGGCGAGAAGAACAATGTCTTCAACTCGTTCTTCGCTATATCCAATGTTGTTCTCATGGCCGGTTATATCTCTTGGTAGCCGCCGTGGGTATTATGGCCCGACAGTTGGGCGAAGACAGCTTCGATCGAACTCTTTTCGAGGGATATCTCGCTGAGCCTCCATCCATTGGTGGCGCTAATGGCGGCAAAACGCTCGGTGATACCCTTGTCCGGGGTGAACGAGATGCGGAATTTGGAGCCGGTGAGCGGCACTGCGCCTGTCACCCCCTCGATCGCGAGCATCGCCTCCGGGGCAGGGGCTGCGTCGGCGAATGTCACGATAAACGAACGCGGTTCGATATGGTTGTCGAACTCCTCCATCGAGCCGGAAAATACCATGCGCCCGTGCTCGATCATCCTTATCTCGTCGCACATCACCTGCACCTCGGGCAGGATATGGGTCGAGATAAGCACCGAGCGGTCTTGTGCGATATGCTTGATAAGTTCGCGTATCTCGACGATCTGAATGGGGTCGAGCCCGTTGGTGGGTTCGTCGAGAACGACGAACGCCGGGTCGTGGACGATCGCCTGGGCAATGCCGAGCCGCTGCTGGTAGCCTCCCGACAGGTTGCGCGTCAGGCGCTTGCTGAAGTGCCCTATCCCGCACCGTTCTTTAGCCTGTTCGACGGCGGAGCGTATCGACCGCGGTTCAATGAGCCTCAGCTTGGCGCTGTAAACCAGATATTCGTCCACCGTGAGATCGGAATATAGCGGTGGTTTCTGCGGCAGGAAACCTATATGCCTTTTGGCGGCAACAGTGTCTTCCTTTGTGTCGACGCCGTCGATCAGCACCCGTCCCGCGGTTTGGCTCAGCACACCGCAGATAATGTTCATGGTCGTCGATTTACCAGCCCCGTTCGACCCCAGCAGGCCTATGACCCCGCGGTCTTTTATGTCGAAACTTATATCCCTGACCGCCCATTGCGCCGTGTAGCGGTGGGAGAGGTTCTCTACCTTTACTATCGGATTGCTCATAGAGTACTGTTTGAGATTATCTGTGTTCCGCCCCTGTTGAAAAAAACTACCGGAGATTTTCCTGCTCGTTGGCCCAGTTTCCGTAACGCCCGTATTTGAATATGGCGTGCTTAATGTTGCCAAGGCCGGAGTAGTGCTCCAATTCTATCTTGGCGGCATCTTCCGCTTTGGTGGGGTCGAGGTCGCCGCGTGCGATATCCTCCATCACCGAGGTACAGTTGAGGATGTAGAAGTGCCCGTCGGAGAAGGCCACCGAAACGTTCTGCAAACGCGCGCTGGTGGGCGGGGCGGGATTGTGCATAATGGACACGATCTTGCCCTTGGGAGTATTCTCGCCCATGCCGAAGTCTTTGAACAGATAGACCCTGTCGTTCTGCTGGCGATAGACATAGAGCTTGTTCCCGACAGAGAAGAAGAGGTGGGGCGAGTTCTGGTAGCGCGTGTTCATGCCGCGCAGGAGCATGAAGACCGTCTCGTCGTTGATCCCGTATCCGGGGGCCAGCTCATACTGGATGGGGTTGCTGACCTCCACCCTTTGGCGCCGGTATCCATTGTAGAAAAGGGTGGTTTTCTGAAAATAATACTTGCCTGTTTGGGTGTCCTTAATGACGTTGATCAGGTCGCCCCTCTGAAACTCGTTGCAGTTCTGGGCGTAGACTAACTGCAAGTGCGGCTCCATACCATTGCAGAAGTCGAAGAAATCGGGGCCGACGATATTGGGCCCGGTGGACTCGAATCCGAGCTTTTCGAGCGGGGGCAGCCAAATGGTCGGTTGCGACATCTTGTACATCGCCAGCCAACGCCTGTTCAGCCCGTCGAACATAAGAAAATATTCGGTAAGTTTGGGGAACGTATAGTGGGTCACCTTCATCCCTTTCCCGTCGGGGTATTCCAACGGTATGGTGGGATAGCTCGCGGTCTGGAACGCATTGGGCGCTGTGGCCGCGTTCTGACGCTCGTAGGCTTCGCCCTTGTCGGTTATGAGTATCTCCGAGGAGCTGTAAATATTCGTGTAGTAAACGTCGACGGGGTTGAAACCCTCGTATGGATACTCCTCGCCCACGAACTCCTCGCGGGTCGTGATCACTTTCTCGAACGTCGTGCCGTCGAGTTCTACCAGGCCGGGGCCTCCGCGCTGGATCAGCGTGATCTGGTCGGAGAGCTGGGTGAAGTGCTCGGCCAGCCTGACCGGCTCCGATCCGAGCGGATCGTCGGGATGGAGCAGGTTGTAGATATCGGGGTACAGCTCGCGGGTGTCGATGTGTATGTAGTCGATCGCCGAGCGTCCGCCCTTGTCGGAGAGTATCAGCCATCCCAGCAGGAACTTCGAGCTGGAGGTGACCTGGAACGTCTGCCCCACGGTCAGTCCCGTCGCGCGTTCGATCACCTGAAAGACTACGTTGAAAGTACCTTTGCCGGAGAATATGTGTTTGAGCACCCTTTCGGTGGATACCACCTTATTATCGATCGTCCAGCGGAAATCGAAGTCACCGGGGTTTTCATCGTTCCATTCGATGGGAACCTCGACCTCATATTCCTCGCCCACATAGCACAACCCCTGCGGGACACTCTCCATAACCACATTTGGCAGCTCGCGTTGGGCCGTGGTCGAGTTGTCGTCGTAACAACCCGTGGCCGCGCAGAGCAGCGGCAGGAAAAACGCCGCCATCCGTAAGTATATTTTTCTGTTCATAGTTTTGTAGTTGATCGGTTAAACGATATTCCCCAGGACGGGAACGGTCATCTCCAGCCCGTTCGTTTCATACACGGTACGTCCGGCGTTCTTTTCGTCCGTCAGGTATTTCTTGAATATCAGGGTGTAGTTGCGCAGTTCGCTGGCGGACTTGCCGGCCAGGTCGACACCCACCACGTCGAGGAACAACATGTACTTCTTATCGGAGTAGGTTCCCAGATAGAGACGGGTGACGTTGACGTCCCACCATCTGGGTTTGGCGAAAATATTGTGGAACCAGATGATGGCGCGGCGGAATTCGGTCTGGCCCGCAAGGAAGTCTTTTGTGTCGCGTATCTCTACCACCAGACGCACTTTGGTTTCGTCCAGCAGTGCCGTCTTTTTCAGTTTGATATGGTAGGTGGCGGAGCCTACGCCCGTCGGCATCACCGGGTTCTGCGGGATTTCGTAGTTTGCGGCAGGGGCGGTAGTCATATCGTCCACCACCGAAATATTGAAAGTACCCTCCTTCGTCCCCGCGCCGGTGCAGCGCACCACCACGGGAAGGAGTATCTCCTCCTGTCCTCCGTACAGGTAAAACGAGGTTTCGATCGAATCGGTCTGTCGGCGTTCGAAGAAGACATACCTTTTATCGGTCAGGTCGTTATAGGTCGGGATCTCCTGCGAGGGGCTGCATCCCAGACATACGACGAAACACACGATTGCTGCGATTATGTTATTCTTGTTCATAGCATTGTCGGTTTTACATGAAATTGATCTCGCTGTCGGGCAGGGGCAGCACGAACCACATATCGGGAACATCCCACGGCACGGCCGTACCGTTGTACATCTGTTTCCAATTTAGCTTCTTCAGGTAGTGCCATGTCTGCCCGCGGGTGAGGTATTCTCGAGTGAGGTCGTTCACCAGTATCTCCATAAGCTGTGTGGCGTCGGCCGCCTCGACGGGAGATGTTATATTGCGGGCGTTCTTGACCGTTTTCAGGGCTACGGACGCATCGTCGAGTTTCCCTTCTTCGATGTAGTGCTCGCACAGGATGTAATACATCTCGGCAAGTTCGAGGACCGGCAGCGCGGGGCCGCTGAACTTTTCGATATTAGGGATCGCAGAGGCTGGCTGGGCGGCATCTTTTATCCTGTCCCACACGTTATAACGCTGGATCGCCGCGCTGTAAAGCCTGATGTAACGGTAATCCTCTTTTATATCGTTCCCTGTGAAGAGCTCGGTGAGTGAGTTGACCCGGTAGGGATTGCTGACGCCAGCCTCCTCGATCGCCTTCTCATAGTTGGTGTAGTTTTGGGTGTTCCACAGGCAGACCAGAGGTTCGGGCAGGCGCTTGCCGTCGGTGTCGTTCGGGTTACTCGGATATTGGTTCCAGCCCCACTCGCGGCCGCCGTTCTCGCCCAATTCGGTGAAGAGCGTTTCGATATACTCCACTGCCGTGGCATTGTCGCGCTTGTAGGAGTGTACCCTTGCCAGCATTCCCAGACAACCCCAGTAATTCATCCTGAAGCCCCGGTATGAGAAGAACCCGTAGCCATTGCCGCGATCCCCGTTGGGCAGCAGGTTCTGGATGCCGTAGAAGAGTTGCGTTCCCATGGAGGTCATCGTGCTCTGGCGGAACATCACCTCGATATCCACATATTTCAGTTTATCGCAGGCGAACTCCAGATCGTCGATGACGTATTCGAACACCTCTTTCATTGTGTTGAACGGCGGCGCCACCACCGGATAAGACTTCACGTAGGGTATGGCCACGCCCGAATAGCCGGTCGAGGGAGCGGGGACGAACAGGCGCAGCATCTCGAAATGCACCAGTGCGCGGAGCGCCCTCGCCTCGGCGATGATCATGTCGCGCTCCCACGGATATTCGAAAAACGACTGGTCGGTCTTTTCGATATTGACCAGAATGTTGTTGCAGTTGGCGATCACGTTATAGGCCGTGTTCCATATACCGGCTATCACGGAGCGCGTCAGGGGATCCTCGAAGGTCGTGTTGTTTAGGGCGTTCTGATAGTTGAACGGGGTGTTTGCCGGGATGTAATTCCACGCCAGGGCGCTCATCAACCCCCATGTGAGTTCGCGTCCCCAAAGCTCCTGCGAGGCCGCCTGCATGTAGGCCCCGATCAGGGCGCTCCGGTAACCTTCTCGCGACGAGAAGGCATCGTCCTCCATCACCTCTTCCATCGAATCGACCGTCAGCCAGTCGTTGCACGAGGTGAACGACACCCCCAGAAAGAGGATGGAAACGAGGTTCGTTATGATATATCTTTTCATCGTTTTCCGGTATTAGAACTGTAAATAAAGACTGAGGTTGAAGCTGCGCGCAAAGGGGTATGACGTTCCCCGCTCGCGTTTGATCGACGAGAAGGTGGCAAGGTCGGTCATGTTGAAGTTCACGCGGCCCGAGTTGAGGCCCACGTTCCGTTTGAGCCACTGCGCGTCGATGTTGTATATCAGCGAAATGGTGCTCAACTGGAACATATTGTCATCCTGCACGAACCTCGAAGTGGGGCGCGTGGTGCGGTGTTTGTCTGCTATGTCGAGCAGTTGGGTCACGTCGCCCACCTTCTGCCATCCCTGCGTCAGGATGCGCCGGTCGCCGTTGTATCGTGTCAGATTGATGTTCTCGATGGCTTGATAGGTGTAGTTGTAGGCCTGCCCGCCCCAATGGTAGAGGAAGCCGGTGTAGAGTTCGAACTGTTTCCAGCGCACGTTGACCTGAAGCGAGCCCGACATTTTCGGTTCCGTGTCACCCACTTTCTGTTGCTCGGCCGAGCTCCATGTGTAGGTCACCGTACCGTCGCGCTTTTCGAAAAGTTCGTCGCCGCGCGCGGGATCCACGCCCAGCGATTTCATGGCGTAGATCACTCAGGGAGCTTCCCTCCTCGTATTTCATAAATGTCCGGCCCCAACTCTGGTCGCTCGATCCTGCCGTGGTGCCGAACCCGTCGAAATAGCTGTCTATCCGCGCGTTGTAATTCTCCAGCGCCTCGCCGACCTTAATTAGCTTGTTCGTGTTGTGGGTCAGGTGGTTGACGACATTGATATCCCAGTCGCCCTTTCTCAGCAGGCGCACAAAGAGACTGATCTCGTATCCTTTGTTCATCACCTCGCCGATATTGCTCCGGTAGGCCCTGAAGCCCGAGGAGGCGGGGATCGAAACGTCTTCCACGAGGTCTATCGTCCGCAGGCGGTAGTGCTCCAACCGCAGGTTCACGACATCATCGAACAGTCCCACTTCGGCCCGGTAGTTCCACGAGTGTGTTTTTTCCCACTTGAGGTCGGTGTTACCGAAAGCCTTCAGCCTCATACCCATCGAGTAGGCGTAGTGGTCTTCATAGATCGGCAGGTAGGCGGTCTTGGCCTGATAGGGCGCGAATTTCGCCTTACCTACCTGACCGTAAGTAGCCGTCAGTCTCACCTGGCTCAACCACGGGACGTCTTCCATAAAGGTGTAGTTGTGGATGTTCAGCCCCACTCCCGTCGACCAGAACGGAGCGACCCTGTGGTCGTCGCCGAACAGCGACGAACCGTCCAGCCGACCCGAGATGTCGAACAGGTATATGTTGCGGTAGCTGTAATTCCCCTGAATGAAGCCGCTCATACGACGGGCGTTGCTGTCCCTGTACGTGGGCTTCTGCACTATGCCGATAGCCTGTCCGGGCGAGGCTATGTTGTTGACAAAACCGCGGTAGGCGGCGCTGAGCGACGTGCCTTTTTCCTCGGATATCTCTCCCGAGAGACTAAGGTTCACGCTGTGGTTGCCGATTGAGCGCATGTAGTAGACACCCAGATTGCTGTTCAGGTACGTACTGCGTATCTCGCTGGTCGCCAGCGCGCCCAAGGTTCCGGGGTCGCGCGTCGAGGCCGATGAGAAGTAGGTCGACGAAAATGGACTGGTGAACCTGTTGCCGTCGTCGATCTTGAACGATATCCCCAGATTGCCCCTCACCGTCCAGAAGTTGTCGGCGCTGCGCCAGATGAGGGAGAGGTTGTCTGAGAACTCGGTGTATTTACTGGTGAACGAGTTGCCCACGGTGGCCTCGTAAAGGGGGTTCTCCTCCAAAGTGTTCATGTTCGCGGCGATGGGCTGTACGAATTGCTTCACATAGTTGCCCTGCTCGTCGTAGCGGCCGCGCTCGACATCCTTCTCGAAGCGCATCCGAACGCGGAATTTCGCTGCGGCGACGGGCTGGCGGCGCTTAAACCGGGGGAAGCGGATATTATCGTGATGACCGGCATGGGCGGGCACACCATCGCGGACATACTGCGCCAC
>QMCE01002179.1_pt1 | contig 10952 bp, 13 predicted proteins | sample 1821851 | NCBI WGS metagenome assembly QMCE01 (sample SAMN09453174, study PRJNA476694) | Termite gut metagenome, whole genome shotgun sequencing project. | isolation source: worker | host: Odontotermes sp. | place: South Africa:Pretoria | collected 2016-01-28
GCACCCCTTTGACAACTGAATAGTAGTTATAGACCAAGGCGTGAGGATTTCGGGGACATGACCCAATTATTCGGCGGTTTGAATAATTGGGATCGTGTCCCCGAATTCCGGCTCCCTGCCGAAAGCCCTTCGGTGAGGAGTCAGACTCTCCCAATCGCCCCGCACGGCAAAGCCGGCCCTGCAGGGCCTGTTTGCCTCTGCGAGGAAGTCGTGCGCGATCCAATTCACAGCAAAGGTTTTCCTTTGCCTGTAAATGTTTCTCCTCGATCGCGCACTCCATTCACACCCCGCGACCAGCCTTCCGCTGGACCACGCCCCCTCGCGGGGCAGGTTCACCGCGCGGGGCACGGACTCACGGCTTCGCTCAGGGCCGGCTTCTGCTTTCCGTGCGGCTCACTGTTCACTTTCCGTGCCCCGGAAAGGCCGCATATGGACGCCGGAAACGCCCCGCTCCAAAACAAATTCGCTGTCAGGAAGACAGGGAGGAAAGCCGGCGGGAATGGCCGCTTCAAGCTCGCCCGGCGTGTAGTCGAAAATATAATCAAAAACATACGTGCGCGATCCGTAGGTGCTGAACCAAAACCGCGCCCCGCCGTTTTCCCGCCGCGCAACTTCGGCGCGCGTCCATGCAAACGGCGTCAGATCGCCCAGACGGACAGGATCGCCGCCGCGCTCGCCCGCCGCCACGGCAATCCGGTTCAGAAACAAGGCCCTGTACCGCGATGTGAAAAAATAGCGCGTGAGGACAATGTCCGCCACAATCACTATCGCCGCAATCAAAATCAGATTCCGGCGCGTCAGGAGACGGCCGAACGCCGTGCTTTTGAAAAGCGGTTTGGAAGAGTCGCTTTCGCCGCTCTCCACGGGGGATATGGATTTCATGCGTTTTTCTTCAGTCCTCAAGGCTTTCAAGTTCGACAAGACAACGCTCCAGCCGCTCCTTCAGGCCGCCGGGAACCGCTTCCGAGGCGACAAGACGCTTTCGCAACTCCCGCGCCGCGCGCAAAATCGCGGCCAGTTCGGCTTTCCGCGACGCGGAACGCCCGCTCATCTGCTGCTCCGTCATCTGCGGACGAAGACACTGGCGAAGCTCGCGGCGGAACTCGGGCTCCTCGCCCTCGCCCTCGAACGCGCGGCGGTGGAGCTCGTTCATCCGCTCCTCGGGAAGATCGTCCATCCGGCGCACCCTGTCGAGAAGCTCGACAGTCTGGAAATCCGGAATCTCCGGCGCCGCCGCGGCCTCCTCCTTCCCGTCCTCGTAGTCGTGCAGACGCCCGCCTTCGTATTTCTTCATGTAATTGTAGCTGACCATCAGCTTCTGCACAGTGGGCTTCTTGAGGCCGAGCTCACGGGCGCAATAGACTTCGAAATCGTCATAGCCCCATTCCTTGTAGTCGCCGCCGTAGACGACCTCGTTCAGGAGGCGGCCCAGCTCGATCCACGAGGCGCGGAACTGCCTGAGCGCGCTCATCACCTGATGCCGGAGCGTGCCGGGCTGGAGATGTTCGAGACGGGCGTCTATTTTTTTCACGCTTGTTGCTGTCATGCCATGCCTTTGCTGAAACACGCGCCGGAAACGGAAATCAGCCGCCGGAACCCGGCGGCCGATTCAGTATACAGGAAACCGGTTTTCCGGCAATGCCGTCATCACGCACGGGGATGAAAATTCGCATACGCCTCCACCAGATGCGGCCTGTGGACATGCGTGTATATCTCCGTCGTCTCCAGGGACGAATGGCCCAGCAGAATCTGCACCGCGCGCAGATTCGCCCCCCCCTCCAGCATGTGCGTCGCAAACGAATGGCGCAGCAGATGCGGATAGACGTTTTTCGTGATCCCCGCCTTGAGCGCCGCCGCCTTCACCACGCGGAACACGCTTTCGCGCACCAGACGCCTGCCTGTGCGCGACATGAACAGCCACGGCGGCGCGGCAATCCGGTTGCGCGATTTGTACACCGACCGCGCGCCGTTCAGATACCGCGTCACCGCGTCCACGGCGGGAACGCCCAAAGGCGTCATCCGCTCCTTCGATCCCTTTCCGAACAGCTTCGCCGTCCGCTCCGACACATCCACGTCCCCGACCTTCAAATCGCAAATCTCGCTCACCCGCGCCCCTGTCGCGTAAAACATCTCCAGAATCGCGCGGTTGCGGATCGACTGGATGTCCTCCCCTACCTCGGCCTCAAGAAGACGGGAAACTTCATTCGGAGACAAATCATACGGAAGATGCTGCCACACCTTCGGACAATCGGAATACCGCGTCGGGTCCTGCGTCAATATCCCCTCGCCGCAGCAGAACCGGAAAAAGCACCGCAGCGCCACAAACATCCGCGCGCGGCTCTTCGGAGACAGCCCCCGCTCCGCCAGCCACCCGATATAGGCGGAGACATCGCCTCCCTTGACGCTCTTAAGGTCTTTTTTGTCGCCGAGATAGCTTATAAATGCGCGGAGATCCCTTTCGTAGGAGAGAAGCGAATTCGCAGCCAGGCCGCATTCGACCCGGCTGTAGTCAAGATAGTCCGCTATCGTCCGGGAGAAGCGCGAGGCCGCCACATCCGGATACAAGGTTGTCATGGCGTATCACCTCTCTGTATACAAAGCATCTTTATCGCTGTGCGACAATAGGTACTTTCCGGATATGGGGAGTCCCATTCATTCATTTTCAGTGGATGGAACGGGGACTGCGGCGCGCCGCGCCTTTCCGGATGCCCTCTCCATCAATATCGACCCTTTTTCTTGACAGGGTTCCAGTAAATGATTAGCATGACGGATTCAAGTGCGCTTGCATCGTCGCGGTGGAGAAGAAGTCGGGTTGTGACAGCCCCGTCGGGAAATTCGTGTCGCATGGCAAAAGACGGAAAAAAACTCGAACTCTTCGAAATCCTGGCAGCCAAGCGCGCCACCGGAAAAGTGCCTCTCGGGCTGGACGCGAAACCGGCGAAACAGGCGAACGCGCCCGATGCCGACGTGCCGCCCGACGTGATGGACGCGCCGGGCGTCATTATCGACGACGCGGTCAGCGCGGAGGTGGGCTTTCAGCCCCCGCCCATGAAGGAACGGGAGCGGGAGACCCTTGTCATCCCCCCCAGGGAAACGGAGCGGGAATCCCGGAGAAAACTCCCCCCCCGCCCCGAAACGCGGCAGCCGGACGAGGACGCGCCGGAGACGCGGGGAGAAACGCGCGAGACGACAAAGGCGCTCCGCCCCGACTCGGCCGTGCACCGGCCTGTGCCCGATTTCGCCGAACCCGCGCCCGAGCCGCGCCCCAAATCCCCGCGGGAATTGATCGTCGCGCTGGACACGGCCCTTATCGTCTTCACGGTCGTGACGCTGCTTGTGGCGTGTTCGTATTTCATCGGCTACAAACGGGGGCAGGAGGAGCGGCCCGCCGGCATCGCGGGCGCGGCGGAGATCGAGACAGCCGATCCGGCGCGCCTCAACATCCGTGACCTGACGCCGCCGCCGCGCGCGGCGATGCGGCCGCCCGAGCAGGATTTCACGCTTATCATCCGCAAGGAGCCCGCGTCGGACGAGCTTCCCGAACGTTTGGAGCTTGAGCTCTCCGAAGCGCTGGCGCGGGGCGGAAGAGAGGCGGGGCGCGATCTGCCCGGCTTCATCTTCCGGACCAGCGGCGCGGACCCGCAATACATTCTGGCTGTCGGCCTCGGCCAGACCGCCAACGATCAGGAATTGTCCCGGCTCCTGAAGATATACAACGACATGGAAGGCATAAACCTTTCGCGTCAGGAGCGGCCGTATCTCGGCTGCCGCATCGCGCCTGTCCGGGAATTGGGCGTGCCGGTGTATTAATTCGCAGCGTCAAGGGATTCAATGAAACCAATACCCGAATGCGTTCCCGACGCTCTGGACAAAATCATCGCCACGGCGAAAGCCGTGTCGGACGAGGATTTCATCCACAGCAAGGTGCTTCTGAAAGTCATGGGCGAACTGGCCGAGGACGGCGAACTGGGCGCGCATCCGGCAGACATCTATCTGCGGTGCTGGGAAATCGCCTGCCGCGCGCTGGGTGTCAGGGACCCGTTCGAGAACGAAAAGGCGCGGGGAGACAAAATCGCCCTGGGCGTTTTGAAATATCTTCAGAAACACGATTTCAAGGGCTGCGCGCGCGATCCCCTCCGCCTGGGCGTCAAAATCGCCTTCGCCGGCGCAATGCTCGCCTACGGCGGACTCGGCCGGGGCGACATGCAGGAAAACACGCTGGAGTTCCTCCGCGCCGACCCCGCCCTGGACGAGACCGACGCCCTGGTCGAGGCTGTGGAAAAGGCCGATTCGATCCTGATCGTCGCCGACCGCGCAGGGGAAATCGTTCTGGACAGGCCCATGGCGGAGGCCATGCTGGCGATGGGGAAGAAGGTGCGTCTGGCAGTCGCGGCAAAGCCGATCTTTCTCATGGCGACCGAAAAGGACGCGGCGAACGGCGCATACCCCGGGGCTGTCGACATCGTCAACCCCGGAACAGCCATGTACGGGCTGGTGGAGGAGAGGGCGTCCAGCGAATTTCGGGACTTGCTTTCCGGCGCGGGTTTGGTTATCGTCAAGGGCTGCACCCATTTCGCCACCATGACGCCGAGGAGGGAGTATTTCTTCATCCTCAAGGCGGCGGGGGAGGAGACGGCGGAGCAGCTGGGCATTCCGCCCGGGAGCGGAGCCGTTGTCAGAAGAACGAAGGTTGATGGTTGATGATGCGCCTGTTTTTTGTCGCTAACGCGTTGTTTTTATTTCAGGAGGTTTTTTCCCAGTGAGCATCCATTCGTCGTTCCACACCGGCGGCAGCGCCGCCAAGCATCGCAATGTCCTGACCCGCCTTGAGCGTCTCGAAAAACTCGAAGCCTCGGATCGCTGGAATGCGGCCGAGAACGGCCTCTTCGGCATGCCCAAGGTGCGCTCCATCAAGATCGCCATGAAGAAGAAGAAGAAAAAGACCGATGAGGAGGAAGCGGCGGCCAAATAAGAGACTGCCCATTGTCCTGCGTCGCGTCGGGTATCCGGGGGCACGGACTTGTCCGTGCCTTTTGGTATGGCTTCAGAAAGCGCTACTCAAAGGAGTGCCTCATGAAAAATCTGGCGGATCGCGTGGCGCGCACCGAAGCGTCGGGCATCAGGAAGATATTCGACCTCGCGGCAAACCTCGAAAACCCGGTCAACCTCTCCATCGGACAGCCCGACTTCGACGTCCCCGACCCTCTCAAGGACGAAGCAGCCAACGCCATGCGGAACGGCAGAAACGCCTACACCCCCACGCAGGGCGGGCGCGAGCTGCGGGAAAAGCTCCTCGCCTCGCGCTTCAAGGGCTATGGCGAAAACCAGCTGCTCATCACCGGCGCCGTGTCGGGAGGACTCCTCCTCGCCTATATGGCGCTGCTCAACCCCGGCGACGAGATTCTCATCCCCGATCCCTATTTCGTCATGTACAAGCAGCTCGCCATGATGTTCGACGCCAAACCGGTCTTCTACGACACGTATCCGGACTGGAAAGTCGACGCGGCCAAGGTCGACGCCCTCGTCACCCCCAGGACAAAAGCCATCATCGTCGGATCGCCTTCGAACCCGACCGGGGCTGTTCACAGCCCGGAGGAGCTCAGGGCGCTCGCGGCTGTCGTCAAAAAACACGACATCATCGTCCTCGCAGACGACATCTACGAGTACTACGCCTATGACGGCCCGCTGGCGGGCATACGCGAATTCTGCCCCGACCACACGCTCAGCCTCGGCGGCTTTTCCAAAAGCCACGCCATGACGGGCTGGCGCGTCGGCTGGGCAGCCGGCCCTGCCGAACTGGTGCAGGCCATGACCAAATTCCAGCAGTTCAGCTTTGTCTGCGCCCCGACGCCGATGCAGATAGCCGCGGCCGCGGCCATCGACTTCGACATGTCCGGCCACATGCGGGAATACAAAAAGAAGCGCGACCTCATCTACGACGGCCTGACCGGCGCGGGCTATGAATTGACCAAACCCGGCGGCGCGTTCTACGCGTTCGTCAAAACGCCGTGGGGCACGGGAACCGAATTCGTCGAGGAATGCGTCCGGAACAACCTCCTCTGCATTCCGGGCGGGTTCTTCTCCGAGCGGGACACCCATTTCCGTCTGGCCTATTCGGCGCCGGACGACGCCATCAGGAAGGGCGTGGCCATTCTGGCCGGGCTCAGAAACAAAAAATAACAAGGAGCATCAGCAATGGCCGAAAGCACCATGCAGAAAATCGTCAGCCTGGCCAAGCGGCGCGGCTTCATCTTCCAGTCGTCGGAGATATACGGCGGCCTCAAGGCCTGCTACGATTACGGCCCCCTGGGCGTGGAACTCAAGCGCAACGTCAAGGAAGCCTGGTGGAACGACATGGTTCACCGCCGCGCCGACATCGTCGGCCTCGACTGCTCCATCATCATGCACCCCGACGTCTGGAAGGCGTCCGGACACCTGGCCGGCTTCGCCGATCCGCTTGTCGACTGCCGTGTCTGCAAGGAGCGCTTCCGCGCCGACAAGGCCCCCCGCGCCGCGCCCGGAACGCCCGTAACCTACCGCGAAGGCGGCAGGAAGGACGGCAAAAAGCTCGAAGGCGTCGTCGGCCCCCAGGGCTATGTCTGCCCTGTCTGCGGATCAGGCGATCTCTCCGACGAGCGGCAGTTCAACCTCATGTTCCGCACCTCCCTCGGGCCTGTCGATCCGATGCAGGAAATCCTGAACAACGTCGAGGAGCTGGCCCGCCTCCAGGGAAATGAACGAAAGGAACGCCTCGCCGCCCTCATCAACCAGTCCGCCGTGTATCTCCGGCCCGAAACGGCGCAGGGCATGTTCGTCAATTTCCTGAACGTCCTCAATTCCGGCCGCGTCAAGCCGCCCTTCGGCATCGCGCAGGTCGGCAAATCCTACCGGAACGAGATCACCACCTCGAACCTGACGTTCCGCACCTGCGAATTCGAGCAGATGGAGATGGAATACTTCGTCGAACCGGGGACGGACGAGGAATGGTACGCATACTGGTCGAAATTCCGCTTCGACTGGTACACGTCCCTGGGGATGCGGCCCGAGCGGCTCCGCCTCCGCGAACACGAGAAAAAGGAACTCGCCCACTACGCGAAGGCCTGCGTCGACGTCGAATACTTCTATCCCTTCGAAAACCCTGAGGGCGAGGGTGAATGGGGCGAGCTCGAAGGCATCGCCAACCGCACCGATTATGATCTGAAAAAGCATTCGGAATATTCCGGCAAGGACTTGTCCTACTTCGAGACCGAATCGAAGAAGCGGTACACCCCCTACGTCATCGAACCGGCGGCCGGAGCCGACCGCGCCACGCTGGCGTTCCTCTGCGACGCCTTCGACGAGGAGGTCGTCGACAGGGAGAAGAACGACGTCCGCACCGTCCTCCGCTTCCACCCGCGCCTCGCGCCCGTGAAGGTGGCTGTCTTCCCGCTTGTGAAAAAGGAGGGCATGCCCGATCGCGCGCGCGCCATCATGGACGACTTGCTGGCCGAGGGGATCAATTCGTTCTACGACGAGTCCGGGGCCATCGGCCGCCGCTACCGCCGCATGGACGAGGTCGGCACGCCGTGGTGCGTGACTGTGGACACCGAGACGCTGGAAAAGGGAACCGTCACCGTCCGCGAACGCGACAGCATGGAGCAGACGCGCATCCCCGGAGAGGGCGTGGCCGAATATTTCAGGAATCGATTGAAATCATCCGGAAATCGGATATGATGCGACCTTCGCAGTGAACATACTCACAACACGGAAAACACAGGAGACGGGAGCGATGGAGTACAAGATCCGCTATATCAAGAAGAAAAAAGCGCAGAAGATCCGGAATCGCGAAGAAGGCGGCTTTGTGCGCGTCAAGATTCGCGGCCGCAAGCGCTGGGTCAAGTCCAAGCCCGCGACCGCGGCGGCCGGGGAAAAGAAGGAAGCGTGACCATGACGAGGGAAAAGACGTCCATGGAGCGGTTCCGCGTCTCCGGCAACGTCCTGAAGGTGACGCCCAGGTTCGATCCGCGCTATCAGTCGCGGGCCGGAACGGAATTCATGAACATCGTCTCCGGACTCGCGACCGGGAGCGAGGGGAAAGAGGTGGTTCTCGACATTTCCGACGCCAACGCGCTGCCGAGCATGATGATCGGCATGCTGTGCGAAGCGAGGGATTTGACGGACAAGGCGGGGAAGAAGCTGAAAATCCGCCTCAAGGCCGCGACCTATTCCCGCCTCCAGTCGCTGGGGCTGGCCGGCGTGTTTTCCTCGCCGCCGCGCGGGGACGGCGTTCCGGACGATCTCGAACTGGTTCCCGACGCGGCTGTTCCCGAGCCGGAATAGCCGATTCGGCGACTCTCAGAAAGAAACCATCATGGCAGACGAAATGCCCCGTGAAAACGCCAGAGTCGATCTGGACAACCTGTACCGCCAGGAAAACTACACCGATCTGGGCATGGGGACGATTCAGTGCCTCCGGCCCGTCACGGCGGACGGGGCGGACGATCCGGGCCGCAGGCCGCTGTTCATGGGCACGGCGCAGATCATGACGCCGCACGGGCCGATTCCGGTTCAGTGCGACATCCCCGCAGAAACGCTGCGGGACGCCTGCCTCGCCTTTCCCGACGCAATCCAGAAGGGCGTCGAGGACCTGGTGCGCCAGGCGAAGGAATACGAGCGCGAGCGGCAGGGCGGGATCGTCATCCCGCGCGGCGGCAAGCTGGAACTGCCGTGAACGGATGCTGCGCATTGTCACTTGAAATTGAACAAACGGGGGCCTTCCCGGCCTCCGTTTTTTCGCAACTGGAGGGCCCATGTCCCTGTATACGGTCAAAGCGTTTCTCGAAAAACTCAAAAGCGCCAGAATCGCCCTCGTCGCCCACGGGCGGCCGGACGGGGATGCGTTCGGCTCGATGGTCGGACTCGCCGACGCCCTCTGCGGCCTCGGGCACGAGGCGCGCGTGGTCAACGCCCTTTCCCTTCCGGCGTATTTGCGCTTTCTGATCGATCCCGAACGGGTGGCCTGGCACGAGGAGCCGGACTGGTGGCGGCGCTACGACGCGCTGGGAATTCTCGACTGCGGCGAGGAGACGCGGCTGGACTGCGCGAACAGGAGCGCGGCGGGGCGGCTGCCCACCTTCACAATCGATCACCACGAGACAAGCGGCGGGATCGGGGACGCGGTCTGGATAGAGCCGTCCGCCAGTTCGACGGGGGAGATGGTGACGCGGCTGTGCCGCGAGGCGGGGTGGCGCTTGACGCCCGCCGGGGCTTTGGGGCTGTGGACTGCGATTATGACCGATACAGGGCGGTTTTCCTTTGAGAACACGACCGCCGCCGCGCTGGACGCGGCGCGGGAATGCGTTCTGGCGGGGGCGGACCCGGTGCGGGTCGCGACAGAGGTGTATCAATCCGTCTCGCCGGCCGAGCGGCGCCTGCAGAAGCTGGTTCTGGAGCGTATGCGGCTGCTCGAAGGCGGGCGGCTGGCTGTTTCCTGGCTGGAAAGGAAGGACTTCCGCGAGGCGGGCGTGGGGGCGGAAGGATCGGACATGGTGATCGATCTGCTCAGGAACACAGCCGGAGTGGAAGCGGCGATCTTCCTGTACGAGCCGACGGGGAAAAGCGCCGGCGACGTGGTGAAGGCGAGCCTCAGGACCAGAAGCCCGCACGACGCCCTCGCCGTCGCGTGCCGCTTCGGCGGAGGAGGACACAAGCGGGCGGCCGGCTGTTCGGTCGAGGGCTCGGTTCCCGATGTGATGGACAAGGTGATCGCGGCGGCTGTCGAGGCGTTTTTCGCGCCTTCCCGCCGGAATGAAATTGCATAAGGAGCCGTCATGAGCGAAAGACTGAAAACTGCCGTCGGCGGCCTCGAACTGGACAATCCCGTCATGCCTGCCTCGGGAACCTTCGGAAGCGGCGGGGAATACGGGGATTTTTACGACATAGGCCGTCTCGGCGCCGTCGTCACCAAGTCCGTCACCCTCGGCCCCACGCGCGGCAATCCTCCCCCCAGAGTCGCCGAGACGCCTTCAGGCATGTTGAACGCCATCGGCCTCCAGAACGAGGGCGTGGACGTCTTTCTCCGCGATCTCCTCCCCCCCCTCCGCGCGAAAGCCAAACGCGTCGTCGTCAACGTCGCGGGAAAAAGCGAGGAGGATTATGTCGAACTGACCCGCCGCCTCGCCGACGCCCCTGTCGACGCGCTGGAGATCAACATCTCCTGCCCGAACGTCAAGGAGGGCGGCATCGCGTTCGGCACCTGTCCCGAAACAGCCGGAAGGCTTGTCGGCACGCTCCGCGCCGCCGCCGGCTCCCTCCCCATGTGGGTGAAGCTCACCCCCAACGTCACCGACATCGTCCCCATCGCCCGCGCGGCCGAGGACGCCGGCGCGGACGCCCTCGTGGTGTCCAACACCTTCCTCGGCATGGCTGTCGACGTCGAGACGCGCCGCCCTGTTCTCGCGAACGTCACGGGCGGGCTTTCCGGCCCCGCCGTCCACCCCCTTGTGCTGCGCCTTCTGTGGCAGACCAGGCGCGCGGTCTCGTGCCCTCTGGTGGCGGCGGGCGGGGTGAGGGGCGCGGAGGAGGCTGCGGCGTACCTCATGGCGGGCGCGTCCGCCGTGCAGGTGGGCGCGATGAATTTCGTCGAGCCGGGGATTTGTTCGCGCCTCGTGGACGATCTGGATCGCTGGCTGCTGGAGCACGACGAGACTGTCCGGGGCGTCATCGGTTCGCTGAGGGTTGATTGAGCCGGGGGTTGCTTGAATGGAAACGGCCCGAATCGGCAAGTAACGGGCGGGACGGTTGCGGGATGCGCTCAAGTTCCGCGCCGAAGCGAACGATATATAGACTGTTATGTCTCCGCATCGGGGGATGTTTGTCGCGTCCCTCCCGGTTCGATCCGCGAGGAAAAAGGTCGACATGGTATTTCTCGAAAGCATTTTCGGCTTTTTCAGCCACGACCTGGGCATCGATCT
>QMCE01003918.1_pt1 | contig 10950 bp, 11 predicted proteins | sample 1821851 | NCBI WGS metagenome assembly QMCE01 (sample SAMN09453174, study PRJNA476694) | Termite gut metagenome, whole genome shotgun sequencing project. | isolation source: worker | host: Odontotermes sp. | place: South Africa:Pretoria | collected 2016-01-28
ACAACTTTTTATCATTTTTATTGAAATATTTTTTTGCGGGCAATGTTTGTGAATATAAGTTTTTCTCAGGCGCGTGTGTCTATTTTTTATCGCGGTAAACATGAATTTTCTCGAAAAAACAGTTTTTCATACGCTAAATCTGGAAAAAACAGCAAAAAAAAGAAACCGGAGTTGATAGTCGTGGATTTTATTGAAAGCATATTGTGGTTATGTCTTAATCAAATTTGATTAATCGCGTTAGAGTTTTGAATACGTTGTTATGTAGGAAAAAAATGCTGGAAAATGGGAAATTTGTTGTTCGTATGCTGAACATGGTATTTTCGCGCTTGAATTAATTACAATAGATTTGTTGGAGAATTGCGAGTTTTAGGTTTTACGCTAAACCTAATGCTCAGCGTGGTTAGTTTCCGAACAACTTTAATTCTCGTTCCCAATTTCCCAGAAGGCTTTGTTATGAAAAGCCGGGTGAAGGCAAAGAAGGGATTTATTGAAGGCGTGTTGTATCATGTCATATCAATATAGGTATTGGGGATCAGGGAATGGGGAATAGGGAGCGCTGTTAGAAATCAGTTCTTGAAAGTAACACGCGCAAACAGCGAACAGAAAATTCCCCAAACACGGGGATAGTCGCAGACCGCTGGCGGGCTGCGACGTAAGGGGGGCGGGCGATAAATGTGGCTGTGTGCCGGAAAATGGCTGGAAACAGCCCCCCTTTCATGGCGGGAAATTACGGGGTAAAGGTGGTTTCGACGGGGACGCGGACGAGGTTTACGTAATGGCCGGGGTAGCGTGATTTGAAGGCGGTGAGGGAGGTTTCGGCGGCGCTTTCAAAGACGGCTACGCGGAAAACGCCGTATTCGTTGAAATAGGGAATGAGCGCGGCTATGTGAAAATATTGGCGGAGGCGGGGGCGGCCGCGTGGGTTGGCTTCGGTTGTGGCGGGGCCGATTTCGGTGTTGACTGAGGCGAGGTAGAATCTGCCGGGTTCATCGATGGCTAGTGTGTATAAAAGTGGTTGTAAGCCTTCGACGCCAAAGCCTGCTTCTTCAAGAAAGCCTGGATACGAACGGAGGGTGGTTTCGCTTGAGCGGAGAATTACTCTGGAAAAATCTGCTGCGCGGACTTCGATTTCGTCGAGTGTTCCGTAAGCGGGGGACAGGAGTTCGGTGGCGGCGGAAGATGCGAGGTTGCGTATCCAGTCGAGGCCGAAAAAGGGATCGCGTTTTTCTTCCCAGGGCGCGGAAAATGAAGAGCCTCGTGTGCCGAAGGGGGCTTTCAAGGGTTCTATGGGAAGCCGTGTTCCGGTAATGGGGCGGAGGATGCCGTCGATTATCCATTTGGCGAAGCCAGAGCAGTTGAGTCCTGGATTTTCGGTTTGGGGAAGGCCGGTTTCGATGTACACGTAATTTCCGTGTTCGTCTATCGCGCCATCGTCCGCAAATTGCAGGTTTTTTATGCCGTCACGCAGGAGCGCGGTAAAAAGCCGTTCGTCCCGGTAATCTGCGGGGTCAGGCTCGAAATATTTCCGGGGGAAGCGGCTGCCCGCGAGCGCGAGGGCTTCCTCAACGGGCAAGGTATAGAGCCGCTGGAAAGATACGGGCAGGGGCAGAGAACGGCAGATGAAAGCGTCATACAAGACAATGTCCATCTGGCATTTTTCGTTGTTCAATGGTCTGAACTGCACGTACATATAGGGATCGCTGCGGAGAAATATTCGTATTCGGCGGGCTTCTCCGGTGGTTTTTTCACGGGTAAGCGCCCACGAGCCTTGCGCCCAGCCGGGAAAAGCGCCGGCGGCGTTGCGGAGCGCTCCGGTTAATTCCCGCGCAAGAATTACGGTGAACTCTTCTTGGCTGGTTTCCACGCGGACTTCTACTTTGCCGCCGCCGGGCAGATCATGCAGAGACGGTCTTTTCGCCAGAACTCTGGCTGGGCTTTCGGTGAACCATGCTTCGGTGAGGGTTAGTCTCAGGGAAGAATCGTCTGAAATCAAGCGCACGGGGATGTCTTGCCCCCACAGCGGCGATGCGGCGAGAAAAAAAAACGCGCAGAGGCGGAACATTCTGAAAAACTTAAAAAGATTCATATCCGTTTCTATTATCGGCGTGTTACTAGCGGTTTTTTCGATATTTTTTTGTTTAATGCCGTATAACAGCCGAATTTATCTGCTTCCGTATCGCTCAGGAAAGGGACACTACCCTCACTATTGCAAGGAATAGCAAGAAATTACAGCAATTATTCGATTGAGAAAAAATAGTACATATTTTTCAGGGCGGCTGTCAAAAAAACTTAAAAAGTGGTATAGTACATGGTAGGAGATGTCATGGATATTGTTGTATTAGACAGCGCGTATAAACATGGAATATCAGCGGAAAATATCTTTTACTGTTTATTGACGAACGGAGCGAGATCGCGACCGCGCTAGCGCGGGCATGATCGAGCGAGTGAGGAAACGAAAGGTTTTATACCCCGCGGCTTGCCGCGGCGGGTGCGGGGCTCTGCCCCGCGGTATAATACCTTTTATTACATTTTAATAATGACATCGTTCTGGACTACCCTCCAACAAAGCGTCTATTTACCGGATTTGATAATATGGGAAGGGCTTTGGAAATCATTGCGATTGAAGATGACGAACAAGATCGTCTTGTCGTTATTCACGCAATGAAATTAACCAAAAAGTATTATTTTTTGTTACATGAAGGAGAATAATATGAATTATGACGAAATAAATATTGATGAAGTGCTTGAAAGTATCGCTTCCGCTGTAGAACAGGGGAATTACCGCAAAGCGACAAAAAAAGAATCTATGGAAGTCCGCCTTGCCGCCCTGAGCGCCATTGTCCATGAAATGCAAGTCATTGTTCAAAAGGACAAAGAGTTAGCGCACGCCTGACGTTAATTTTATACTGCGGTGTTGCCGTAAACTCCACGTATTATGTCTTTTCATATACTGCCAATGGTAAATATTTTGCCATTGATTTGAAGTGTTTATCCAGTGTTACGATTATCAAATTATTTACTATGCAATTTTGCGATATAATCAGGTCGGTTATTGGCGGCTCCCCACCGTATTGTTTAGATAATAAAAGGGGGGCTGTTTCCCAACATTTTCCGTGTGGAAAAGTCAACAAACAGAAAAATCCCCATTCGCCAAAAAAATGAGTGGGGGTGACGGAAGAACAAAGGCGTAAGCCTTTTTCTGGAGGCAGGGGGAGCAGCGGGAATTTTGGCTGCGCTATGGGGGGAAAAAGCGGGCGCGGGCGGGGTATGTGCTCCCCCTTATGATAGGAGAGCTTTTCGTGGTATACTGGGGTGGTTTACGGAGGTACGATATGAAGCTTTACAGCCGAGGGCAGGTGATTTTCTTTTCGGTTGTGACCGGGTTGATTGTGGCGCTGTTTGCGCTGGGCGCGGTTTTTTTGGGGACGGCTTCTCGTAAAACGGCGCGGGGGGAAACGGAAAGTCCGGTGAGCGTGGGGGCGGAGTCTCATATTGATGCTTATGCGATAAATGTGGTGGACGCGACTCATTATACGGAAGATGAGCGGGAAAATATTACGATTTATGAAAGGCTGAATTCGGCGGTGGTCAATATCACGACGGAAACTATGGCGTATAACTGGTTTCTGGAGCCTGTTCCCCGTGAGGGTGGTTCGGGTTCTGGTTCGATTATCGACGGGCGCGGTTATGTGCTGACTAATAATCATGTTATTCAAAATGCTTTTAAGGTGACGATTAATTTGTCTGACGGGAGTCAATACGAGGGGAATGTTATCGGGACTGATCCTGATACTGATCTTGCGGTTCTTAAATTTGAGCCGCCGAGGGGGACGAATTTACAGCTTGTGCCTTACGGGGATTCTAATGGTTTGAAGGTCGGGCAGAAGGTGCTGGCTATCGGGAATCCGTTTGGATTTGAGCGGACTTTGACTGTGGGTATTGTTTCCGGGCTGGGGCGGCCTATTGAGATTACGCGAAACCATATTGTCCGCGATATGATCCAGACTGACGCTTCGATCAATCCGGGGAATTCGGGCGGGCCGTTGCTCGACACTCAGGGCAGAATGATCGGGATTAACACGATGATTTATTCGCCGTCGGGCGCGTCCGCTGGTGTGGGGTTTGCCGTTCCGGTGAACATTGCCAAGCGGGTTGTGACGGAGCTGATTCAATACGGCAAGGTTAGGCGCGGCTGGATTGACGCGAGTCTTGTTCCTTTGTTTCCGCAATTGGTCAGTTACGCAAAACTTCCGGTGAGCGCTGGTCTTTTGGTATCCCGGACGAGGCAAAACGGTCTTGCGGAACAAGCCGGGTTGAGGCAGGGCAGCGAGCGTGTGCAATCGGGACGCAGCATAATTTTTCTGGGGGGCGATATTATTACGGCCATCGGCGGCATGAAAACCAGCTCGCTGTCGGATTATTATTCGGCGTTGGAAAGCAACAAGCCGGGCGACAGAGTCACTGTCGAGATTATGCGGGGGTCGCGGGCAATGTCTCTGGAAATAACCTTGACCGACCGCGATGAGACAACGAATTAAGACGGAGCGCGGAGGCGTTATTTTTGCGTAACGCTTCCGGCTTTTGGTTTCATTTCCTGCGCGAAAATGCACACGCAGTAAATGCCGCAGAGCAATAATATTAAATCTTCAAAAGCGTCCGCGAAAAATGCTTTTACGCCGGTTAATCCCCAAACGGCCATTACAATCAGCAATAATTTATTTTTGATTGTATATCCCGAATAAATTATTATAGAAAGACTGATAACAGGACACGGCATTATATGTGTTATCATTTTTGGGAATTTATTTCCCAAAGCAAAAGATATTGCCGGATACAACATGTACAGGCACAGCAAAATTATTTGCGCGGGATTAAATTTTTCCAATGGGTCTTGTTTGTTCTTAAAACATTCAAAAATAAATAATGCGCCGCAGATAATAAATAAAGGCAGCGCCATATATTTTTGAATTTTTTCCGTGCCGTAATATCCGAAAAATACTATCCCGATGTATACATTAACCACCCCTAACACTAATTTAATCAGCCATTTAATTTTTCCGGTATACGATAAAATAAAAGCGATAATTAGTACAGCCAAAAAAATGATTTGGCATATTATCGTTTGGCTGTTGTATCGTCCGATTATTTCCCAGAATATTGCCGCGTCCATGTTGTGCCTTTTTCAAAAAATAATTTCAGGTTTTTTCGCGAGGTAATAGACTTCCTCGAAAACTGAAGTTTCCGAGGAACTTAAATGTCTAATACAAAAGCCCGATTCCAATGCCGCCGAAACCGCCGGTGCTGCTGCCCCGCTGCCACACACCGCCTGAGAATGTGTACACCAGATTTGAAGGCGGCGGATACAGTTTGATTTCAGCGCCGTACAGTGCCCGCGTTTTTTCGGCGAATGAAACACCAGCGCGATCTCCGGCAGTAGAAAAATCTAATTCCGGCCTGAGCGATAATCCCACGGTAAGCCAGTTCCACCGGAACAGCGCCCCGGCGGAAAGGAGCAGCCGGGGAATAGGATCATCCGGTCCAGGCCAGCGCAGCCCCGGACTAAAAATAACTTTCATCATGCCGGCATTCAGCGACATGGGAAGATACAGGCCGCCTCCCCTGCCCGCGCCCAGCGGAACTTCCCCGCCGCTTTGCGCCCACGCATAGGAAATTCCGGCGGCCATTTCCAGCGGAACAGAACCCTTCAAAAAAACGTATTTCGCGGAGCCGGAAAAACCCCAGCTTTCGCCGCCCGCGTCATCGCCATCGCCAAAACCGGGATTCATGTTAAAAGCCGCGCTCAACTCAAACCGGTCTACCGGAGAGAAACGCAGCCCCGCCTCAAACGGCAGCAGGGAAAACGCTTTGTCAGCGGCTTGGAGCACGGAATGTTCGGGCGCGGAAAAACTCCCGAAAAAAAGCGCGGCTTCTATCTGAAAACTTCCCGCTGGCAAAGCCGCCGGAACCGGAGCGAAAAGCAGCCCCGGAATTCCTCCGGTCAGCGTAAGGGGAAAAATGTCCAGCGAATAATCTATCCATGTTTCCAGAACAATGTCTTTGAAAGTTCCGGCATCATCAAGTCCGGCATTATCCGCCGTGCCCGCGCCCTGAATGGAGATTATGTACCGGCCTTCGGGCAGCGGCTCGCCGGAATAATCCCGCCCGTTCCACGCCCCACCCTGCGACCATGTAGTGAACGAATCAAAACGCCGGGAGTAAACTTCCTTGCCGCTTTCGTCCCGCACACGCGCCCGCGCATAACCGGGAGCGGACACATTAAAACGGAATTCGTTTATTCCCAGAGCGCCCGGATTTTTGGGGTTAAAACGCCTGCGGCTGACAGTTCCGGCGGTCAACGCAAAAACGGCCGGTTTCATGATAATGTCCACCCGCGCCGGGTAATGTTCCCGCACAAACACCCTTTGAGACACTTCTTCCCAGCCGAACGCGCGGACACGGATCGTCCTGAGACCTATCGGCAGATTGAAAATATTCGCGCCAACTTCTCCGCCGCCGCCGTCAATAATCGGCTCCAGAGGCAAGTCCGCCGGGCTTCCTTCGGCGCGTTGAATATTTACCTGCACCAGACCCGCAGCCGGTTCCATTTCAATAGAAACCGAAAGACGGCTTTTTCCTGACAAGGTAACCCTGAACCGCCGCCCGCGATAACCGCTTTTGCGAAGCCTGATCGTATGCTCCCCCAGCGCAAGCGTATTGATCGAAAACGGCGTCTGCCCCCGTTCCACACCATCAATAAAAACCGTCACCCCCGGCGGCTTCGTAAAAATCGCCAGCCCCGATCCGGCAGTTTCCTCAAAAGTATCCCCCACAATAGAGCTCACATTCTGGGCCGGCAAACCCGGCAGCGCCATCAGCACACACAAAACACCGAAAAAGAGCAAACGCTTGATCATGCCTTGATTCTAATGTCTACCGGCGCAATGGTCTACCGTCTTTACACTATTTCCCCTGGGAAATCAATTTGCAAAAAAATTAATTTCAGTAATTTTTTGGGCGCATTTTGCCGCTTGACCCAAGCGGCAAAACCGGGCTATCCGTTTCAATTCCTCGACTTTGCTTTCGCAAAGTCTGCGGGATTTCCACTTCTATCCCTTGCGCTCCTCACGGGCTAATTGGGGACTCGGGAATAGGGAGTGGGGATTTTGTTGTATGCAATCGTGAAAGTAATACGCGCAGACAGCGAACAAAAAATTCCCTATTCCCCAGTCCCCACAAGGGGATAGCGCAAGACGCGAAGCGGCTGGAGCGTAAGGGGGGTGATTAAAAATCCGCTTCCATGCGGATTTTTAATCATGGAGTTTTTGCGTAACGCAAAAACTCCACAAAAACATTAAAACAGCGGCATCCATGCCGCAGACTGTATGCGGGCGGCCGTAAGGAAACAGTCCCCCTTTCTTAATGCAATAAATACGTAGAAAATGCGTGGAGTTTTCGCGGCGCGAAAACTCCGGAGCTGTTTTGTTATTCGCTTCCGCGAATAACAAAACAGCCCTTGACCGCTCATTTTGAATGCATTACGTTTAATATATAAACTTTCTAAAGGAGTTTTATATGAGAACAAAATATTTGTTGTGCCTGATGGTTCTGCTAATGTCGGCTATCACAATCGCGGGAGCGCAGCAGGGCGGTTACACGGGGCCCGGCGCGGCAGTCATAACAGTCGCCGAAGCAAGAGAGCTGCGAGACGATTCGCCGGTAATTTTACAGGGAAAAATAGAGCGGTTTTTGGGCGATGAAAAATATCTTTTTTCCGATGACACAGCGGTTATCACCATTGAAATTGACAATAGAATCTGGGGCACTCTTTCGGTCAATCAAAATGACACGGTTGAAATTACCGGAGAAATCGACAAGGATTTCCGGGAATTGGAAATCGAAGTCAGAAGCATAAAGAAAATATAAGGCAAAAACGCTCCGGCCGTCCGCAGCCGAAGCGCAATATTTCCGGCGGAAAAAGTCTACGGCTCTGTCCGTCCGCATCCGCCGGAACAGCCATCACACCCGCAGCATTTCCCTTTTTTACGGCCGCTGACTACCGCGAACACAGCAAGTCCTACGGCGCACACAACAATAACACCCGCGATTACAGTTCCCATATATCCTCCGTTCAATCCGTCGCCTGTGGTTTTTTCTGCTTTCTAAACAGCATCCAGATAAACAGAATCGCCAGCAGTATCGCGGCTGCGGTTTCAACTCCGAATACGCCCGCCGAAAAAAACAAGCCAAGCCGGTATACGCATAACGCGACAATATACGCGAAAACGCATTGATACAAAATCGCAAACCAGAACCATTTAGCGTTGTTCATCTCGCGCCTGATCGCGCCCATCGCGGCAAAACAGGGAGCGCACAAGAGATTAAACACCAGAAAAGAATACGCCGAAAGCATCGTAAAATCGGCGGCCAGCGCTGTCCAAATCTCCGCGCCACCTTCCGCCGCTTCCGAAAAACCATACAGAATACCAAACGTGCCGACAATATTTTCTTTGGCAATCAATCCGGTAAACGCGGCGACAGCTGCCCGCCAGTTTCCCCAGCCCAGCGGCGAAAAAATCCATGAGACGGCATTGCCTATAACAGCAAGAATACTGCTGTCCATTTCTACCATGCCGAACGCGCCGCCATTCCAGCCGAAATTAGAAGCGAACCAGATAACAATAGTAGCAAGCAAAATAATTGTTCCCGCTTTTTTTATAAAAGACCATGCGCGTTCCCAGGTACTTCGCAGCACACTGCTTGCGGTCGGCCAATGATACGCGGGAAGCTCCATCACAAACGGCGCGACATCACCCGAAAACATTTGCGTCTTTTTCAGAATAATGCCGGAAGAAATAATAGCGGCAATACCAATAAAATACGCGCTCGGCGCAACCCACCACGCGCCGCCGAACAACGCGCCCGCAAACAAAGCAATGAGCGGCAGTTTCGCGCCGCACGGAATAAAAGTCGTAGTCATAATCGTCATTTTCCGGTCACGGTCGTTTTCAATTGTCCGCGAAGCCATTATCCCCGGAACACCGCAGCCAGTGCCGATCAAAATCGGAATAAACGATTTACCCGACAAGCCGAATTTGCGGAACACCCTGTCCAGTATAAACGCGATACGCGCCATGTAACCGCAGCCTTCCAGAAACGCGAGAAAAATAAACAAGATCAACAGCTGCGGCACAAACCCCAGAACCGCGCCGACACCGGCGATAATGCCGTCAACAATTAAACTTTGCAGCCATTTCGCGCAATTCACCGCCTCCAGCAAATTCCTCACAATAACAGGAACGCCGGGAATCCACACGCCGTAATCCGCCGGATCAGCGCCGCCGTCCGCAAGCGCGGCCGCTTCATACGCGCCGGAACCTATGCCGAACAAATGCCAGCCCTCACCGAATACGCCGTCATTCGCCCAGTCCGTAGCGAAACCTCCCACTGTAGTAACAGACACCGCGTACACGACAATCATCGCAAGAATGAAAATCGGCAAAGCCAGCCAGCGGTTAGTCACCACACGGTCAATTTTATCTGACGCGCTCAGGCCGCCTTTGTTTTTGAATTTACAACAATCCTTGACAATAGATTCGATACGCCGGTAACGTTCCGAGGTGATAATACTTTCACTGTCATCGTCAAGTTCGACCTCGCAATTTTTAATATCGTGTTCAATATGCGCCAATACCGCCTGACCCAGCTGAAGTTTTTCGGTAATTTTTTTATCCCGCTCAAACAATTTAATCGCGTACCACCGCTGCTGCTCTTCCGGCAAATTGTGCAGTACGGCTTCTTCAATGTGCGCGATAGCGTGTTCAACGCTTCCCGAAAAACTGTGATGAGGAATAATCCTGCCGCTTTCCGCCGCTTTAATCGCGGCTTCGGCAGCTTCCGCCACGCCCGTCCCTTTCAGCGCGGAAATTTCCACAACAGCGCATCCCAGCGCGGCGGAAAGTTTTTCCGCGTTGATTTTATCGCCATTTTTATTTACCACATCCATCATATTGACAGCGGCAACCACGGGAATACCAAGCTCCGTAAGCTGTGTCGTCAAAAAAAGATTCCGCTCGATATTCGTGCCGTCAACAATATTGAGAATCACGTCCGGGCGTTCATCGATCAAATAGTTCCGTGAAACCACTTCCTCCAGCGTATACGGCGACAAAGAATAAATGCCGGGCAAATCCATCACGGACACATCTTTGCGCCCCTTGAGTTTTCCCTCTTTTTTCTCGACCGTAACTCCCGGCCAATTTCCAACATATTGATTAGAACCGGTCAGCGCGTTAAAAAGCGTTGTCTTGCCGCTGTTCGGATTTCCTGCAAGGGCAATTCTTATCGGCATATTTTTTTCTCCTTAAAAAAAACTTGAAAACAAAACTGATTTTCAAGCCTTATCCTCAACTTCAATCATCGCGGCGTCAGCTTTCCGCAAAGAAAGCTCGTAACCCCGGACATTCACTTCAACCGGATCACCCAGAGGCGCAACCTTGCGAATAAAAATCTCCGCCCCCTTCGTAATTCCCATATCCATAATCCTGCGTTTAATCGCGCCCTCACCCGTAATTCTCACCACACAAACAGTTTCACCACATTTCACAGCGTCCAATGTCCGCATATTTTCCTCCTCCTAAACCATAATTTTCGCGGCCATTTCCCGGCTAATCGCAACACGGGATTCCTTCACACTGACAATAACATTGCCGCCTATTTCCGAAACAACCGTAATGAGAGCGCCGGTAACAAAACCAAGATTCTCAAGATGCTGTTTAATTTCCGCCCGCCCTCCAATCTTTTTGACAGAAGTACGTTCACCAGCTTTTACCATCGCAAGGGGCATCATACCCAAACTCCTTAATTTTCCACGCCCCGAATCAATTCAGGTTAGTCATAACTAATTACAAGTTAGCATAAACTAACTATCTTGTCAATAACCGCACAAAAAAA
>QMCE01002373.1_pt1 | contig 10949 bp, 12 predicted proteins | sample 1821851 | NCBI WGS metagenome assembly QMCE01 (sample SAMN09453174, study PRJNA476694) | Termite gut metagenome, whole genome shotgun sequencing project. | isolation source: worker | host: Odontotermes sp. | place: South Africa:Pretoria | collected 2016-01-28
CCGGTTGAGATGTAAATTACTGAACAAATTAACAACGCTCGGAATGCCAAAAAGCGTCCCGAGGGAATAATTCGCACAAAATCATTGTGCGACAACGCCCTTTCGATATAATCACAGACACGAAAATTTGCTGCCAATTGTCAAAAAACTCACGAAATTTTCATGAGATGATAGGCAAGAGCCGTGGTGAAGATATTTTTCTGATAGGAGTGAATTTTGCGTAACCCTTTTGTTGAATTCTTTTGCGAATATTACGAATTCCAGTTTGAATTTCATCTCTTCAGGAAACGTGATTATTGAATCATGGGTGGCGAGGGCCGGACAGGCAAGCGCCCACCTGACGCCGGCTCGGCTTCCTGACTTGCTGAAATAGGAAGCGTAATCTTTTGCAAACTGCTCAATGCAATTCTTTTTACATGCTTCATCGAAACCTTTGAACAACTCTGCTTGGCATTTTGCCTGTAGCTTGAACCAGTATTCCCATGCCAAGCTATGGTCGAATTCGCTTGGGGCCAGTCCTTTTAGTTTTTCGTTCGCGTTATTCAATTCAATCGCCTTGATTCTCTCCCACGTTGCCGACGCAGTGATATTGTCTTCGGCTTGTGCAGAAACAACAAAAATTTGAATGGTCTGAAACAATAAGAAAAGAACAACACGACTTTTCATGAGATCACAAATGTTGCAGTTGGAATCGAAAAATGACACTCATAAGGCTTTTCTCTCAAAAGTTTTATACCCCCACCCCAGCCCTCTCCCAAAGAGAGAGAGGGGGGGTTCTGACCCCGCCTACGCGGGGTGACGTACTGTATTTCTTCCTTTACCGTTACTTACACGACTCCCAAATTTTTCTCCGCCGCCGCCCTGTCTCGCAGATAGAGTTGTAACGCCGACTGGAATGTCGCTTCGGAAATGAGCCACACCGGTTCCGTGTCGCTGTGGTCGTTGACATGCCGACTGAAAAGACCGTACAAAAATTTGAACAAATGCCGCGGAACCCTTAAGTCCGCAAAGGCCGCGATCAATTTTTGACGGTTCAGGGTCGGATCGAAAAAATCCGTCATCTGCGGTGCTCTTCCGTTTTTCTGTTCGCCGGCGGCGCAGGCTTTCAAGCGTTCGTTGGCCAAATCGAACAGCGACTCGCCCGTCCAATCCAGCGATTTGATGAGATTCTGCTTGTCGATTCGCGCACGCTGATGAAAGTCGGCGTTTTCCTTTTCCATGAAGTGCAAAAGTTCGCTGGGCAGCAGCATTTTCAGGCCGATGTGTTCATGTTTCAATAATTTATTGTCCAAAATCGGCCAGACCAGCAGTTTTTCCAGCTCCGGCGAGCCGTTGACCAGATACGGTTCGTCGACGCGGTCGATCAGTACGATCAGGCCGCCGAAGCCCAGTGTTTCCGTGACGCCGAGAAATTTATGTAACATCTCGTAACGGTTGTCCGTGCTGTTGGAAACGGGAAATGGCATTCCACGAAAATCGGTATTTTTGAATTGCAGGAGAATGTCCAGCAGTTCATTCTTGCTGTGCGGCAAAACACGCAACGAGCTTCGCAGTTGCCATGCTTTCCAAAACCGTGTGAGAATTTTCCAAATCGCCGGCACGAGAAAAAGTGCCACGACCGCGTAAAACCAAGCGTTGAAAAGAAAATTCAGACCATCCGCCCAGCGATAGGCAAAAACGGTCGTGGCGATCACCCCGATTTTGGCCAGCGATAATTGCCAGCGATTCGAGAAGAACGAACGCCAATTGTTGTAACGCAACTTTTTCGCCAGTTTTTCCCAACGGTGTTCCGCACGCTCGGTTCGAGAACTATCGTAACAAGTGGACAGCAAAAGCATATCTCGCACTTGATGCTCGTTCAACTCCTTGATCGGCAGCGGTTTGGCGTCCACGGCGGCAGGGTGGGCATTCTGACTTGGTTCCAGAATCCGGTCAACAATTTGCGTAACACCCAGCGACAAAATGGCGTCGAGATGATCCCAGAGTTCACAGCGTGCAAAAATTTTTTGGATTCTTTTGCCACGAGAAAATCGGTGACGAAAACGGTCGATAAAAGGATTCCAGTCGGAATAATCGATGACCAGCACCCGCGTCGCTGGGTGATCGGTGTTATACTCGGTCAGATGACGCAGCATTTGCAGCCGCAGGGCCGTCTTGCCGGAGCCTTTTTCGCCGAACACGATGGACGTGGTTGGCTCCGCCGGGTCGCCGTAGATTTTGTCCCAGGCGGAATGAAACGACGTTTTCAGGCAGTGGCTTTTGAAAACGACGTCATTCTGGGCGTCTTCCTCCGCGAACGGATTGCCCAAAACGCCGTGATGTTCGAATAGATCGCGAATTTTCATTACTAACTTTCGGTTGTTTTATGAGAATGTAACACTTTTTTGATGTCTTCGAGTCGCTTTGCGATTTCCACTTCAAACCCTCGCGGATTCGGACGGTAATAATTCTTTTCCACGCCCAGATATTCTTGGGCGACAATGGCGTTTTCCGAATCGTGAGCGTATTGATAACCGAGATGGCCCAGTGCTTGCGAACCCTTGTAATGAGCATCGCGCAGGTGTCGCGGCACGGGAATCACCCGGCCTTCGGTGATGTCCTTTTTTGCTTCAAAAATGGCCAGCGTCGCGGAATTCGATTTCGGAGCACACGCCAAATAGGTGACCGTTTGGGCAAGATTGAGTTGGCATTCCGGCAAGCCCACCATTTCACAGGCTTGTGCCGTGGCCACAGCGAGCGGCAGCGCGGCCGGATCGGCGTTGCCAACATCTTCACTGGCCAGAATCACCAGTCGCCGGGCCAGAAAACGAAAATCTTCGCCGCCGACCAGCATTTTTGCAAGCCAGTAAATCGCGGCGTCGGGATCACTGCCGCGAATGCTTTTAATCAAAGCACTAATCGTATCGTAATGCGAATCGCCGTCCCGGTCATAACCGATGGCCTTTTTCTGGACGGATTCCGAGGCCAATTCCTTCGTAAATTCAATGGGGTGCTTCTCATCGTAGTGCTCGCTCGAAAGAACGCCGATTTCCAGTGCGGAAAGGGCGCGTCGCGCATCACCCTCACAAATGTCGGCCAGAAAATCGAGCGCATCATCATGGAGCGTCATCGGAAATTGGCCCAGCCCCCGGTCACGGTCCGCGGCGGCCCGACGCAAAAGCGTTTTGATATGCTCCGGCGAAAGCGTTTCAAACTGGAAAATGCGGCTGCGAGACAAAAGAGCGTTGTTGATCGTGAAGAACGGATTTTCCGTGGTCGCCCCGACGAGAATCACGACGCCGTTTTCCACTTCCGGCAAGAGCACATCCTGTTGCGCTTTATTGAAACGGTGAATTTCGTCGATGAACAGCAGCGTTTTTTGCCGCCGTGTCGAAAGCCGGTCGTCGGCCTCGGCCAAAATTTCCCGTAACTGCTTCACGCCGTCCGAAACCGCGCTGAGTTGGCGAAACGTACTACGCGACGTTTGAGCCAAAATGTACGCGAGTGTGGTTTTGCCGGTTCCGGGCGGGCCATGAAAGATAACGGAGCCGAGTCGATCCGCCTTGAGCAGACGCCGCAACAGTTTTCCTTCGCCCAGAAAATGCTCTTGGCCGACGAATTCATCGAGCGTTTGTGGCCGCATTCTCACGGCCAGCGGCTCGGCACGGCGGCGGTTTTCACGTTCTTCGGCTTGGAATAGAGACATGGAAAGGCTCGTTCATCATTTTTTCGGCAGCTCACCGACGAGGACGAACGCCTCGGTGACGGCTTGCGGAATTTTGACAGGCCGGCCCGATTCCAGATTGACAAAGGCCCAGAGCGTTTCCGCTTCGGCCACGACCACGCCGTCGCATTTTCGTGTAAAGCGGTATTTTCGGGTCGAACGGACACTTTTCCAGTCGAAAATCCAAGTTTGCACGGTCAATTCATCGCCCTCGGCGGCAGGAGCGAGGTATTCAATCGTATGCCGCCGCGCAAACCACGTTTGGCCGAGTTCAATATACCGCTCCACCGACCAGCCATTGGCCGACGAATGCGCAATCGCCGCCTCATTCATCCAACGGAGGTAGCACATGTTGTTCGCGTGGCGATTCTCGTCGATGTCCGACACCAGAACGGTCACGGGATATTCAAAAATGGGAATGGGCATCAGAAGAATGATTTTTACCTATTGGGCAGCCCGCACTTTCTCAAATTCCACAACATTTCCTTTGGCGTTCCACTTGACATTGGTTGCATAGCTGCGGATGAGAAACACGCCCCGCCCCGATGCAATCATAATATGCTCAGGATCCGTAGGGTCCGGCAACGCATCGGGATTAAAACCGTCGCCCTCGTCTTCGATTCGGAAAAAGATGCGGTCGTCGTCCAACCGACAAGCGAACATGACTTTTTTGGACGGGTCGGCACGATTGCCATGATTCACGGCGTTGACTAGGGCTTCTTCGAGTGAAAGATTGATGGCGAACTGGTCTTTGGTATTCCATGCGGAGCCGTCCAACTTGCCCATGACTTCGGTGATGAGAGAATGCGCCTCGTCCAACGTGCTACGGATAGTGCATTCCTTCGACCAGTTCCACGCTTGTTCATTCATGGGAATCCACAGTTACAGTATAGAATCGCTACACAAACGCTTCGACACATCACCCTTCCGTGACGTCCCAAAACAAGGCACGTCGCCGTCACGGTGGCCTATTTGTCGCTCACTACCGTAAAGGCGCGAATACCTTCGTCTTCGTTCTTTTTAATCTGGAAAACGTCGTTTAGCCGGGTAATGCGGAATGCTTCCATGATATTGTCGTCGATTCCGCACAGGAACAGCATCGCCTTGGTCTCCTTGGCCTTTTTGTTCAAAGTGATCAAGGCCCGAAGCGCGGAACTTGACATGAACAAAACCCGCTCAAAACTGACAAGCAATTTCCGACAGGAAATGTCATCCAAGAGTTGCAGAAGCTGATCGCCCCATTCTTGAATGACAAGATCGTCGTTCAGCTTCATCTCTTTACAGGTCGCAATCGTAATATCCGCGACTTTTTTGACATCAATTCTCTCTTGGCTCATGTTTTCATCCTTTTCTGGGTCGTTTGAGATATTCCTCTCCGCGTAAAAAACGGAGCTGAAGGCGTGAAGCACCTCCATCGCGGGCCGCAGCTTCTTGACTTCTTTACACTGCGTCTGGTCGCTGCTACGGGCCATTTCTTCGCGGAGGGCAGGTACGTTCCGCATCGCTCCTCAGGCCAATGCCTACCGGGGATTATACAACACCTGAATTAGAAAAGCAAATCCCCTTTTTCTTATTTTTTGCCCATTTTTTTTGCTCTTGCCCCTTTTTTCGGAATATGCTACTGTTCCGACGGTGAATGTCGGCTTTTTCACAAAAGGGAGTCCCGCGACGATGGGGCACTTGTTCCATGCTCTTTTCCGCTTTTTAGGGTACCCACCGTGTTTACGTTTGTCCGTTCTATTCCGCTCTTGTTGCTCTTCCTCACGGCAGGCTGCGCCATGTTGAAGCCGCCGGAAGTGCCCGTTGAATCTGCCGAATCCCGCCGGGAAAAAGTGGAAACCTACGAGCGAAAATTTAGTGTGCAGGTCGATGAGGCGTACCGCATGTTCCATCAGGGCAAGGATATTCCTGCCAGCACGTTGGTCGGTGGCGACGAGCTGCATCTCGAATTTGCGCTGTCTGGCAAGGATTTTTGGCAAAAATTACGCGGCAACTTCATGGAAATCGGCCGGGACACCCGCGCGGATTTCACGGACCAGTTCATCACGCTGTCGCATCAGGGCGGCGTTCGTGTCGGCTTTGTCGATCTCGTCAGGGCCAAAATGATTTGGAATGCCTTGCGCGGCGACACCCAGACGGACTTGGTGATGACGCTGGACATTCCGCTCGTGCCAGACCGCGTCACGCAGGAAAATCCCGAGCAGTATCCCAAACGATACCAAGATACAGAAATCGCTCGGTACATCGAAAAACCGGAAGGCCAGCTCCCGATGACGGTCCTTCCCAAAGGCCATATCGTGGATGTCCAAGGGGCCAAATTTGCGGACGATTCGCTCCGATTCGCCAAGTTGGACATCCGTTTTCCCGAATTGAAACAGGAAGGCCGAAAAAATATCCGCACACGCCGGGAAGGTTCGCTCAAACAGATTAAGACGGTCACATGGCGGGAATCGCCGAAACTGCGCCGCGATGTGCTTTCGCTGCCGCAGTTGGTGTTGCCGAAGGGCGTGGCGCTTGTAGCGATGGTTCCTGCGGAATGTACGGAAATGACCGAGTCCAGCGATTTGGTCGGGCGAAATTACGCTCCGCAGCGGAACATGATCACCACGTCGTTGATCGTGCTCATGCTTCCCAAGCGGGCGGCAGACGCCTTCGCAGAGTAAACGTTTAGGAACCGTAAGAGATATACGATACATGTCCAATACACTCCGCATCGTTTCGCTTCAATCCGGCAGCAACGGCAACGGCTACTTCGTCGAATCAGGCGGCGTGCGCCTGCTTTTCGACGCCGGGTTGACCGGTGCGCTGACGGCGGAGCGGCTTGATGCCGTCGGCGTGGACATCGCGTCGATTCAGGGCATTATTATTTCGCATGATCACTCCGATCACATTCGGGGCGTGGGCGTTTTGCATCGGCGTTACGGGATTCCGGTTTGGATGACCCACGGAACCTATGACCGGGCGGTCCAAAAAAATCGGATCGGACGTCTTAGTCATCCTCATCTGTTTCAGGCCGCCGACACGTTGACCTTCGGGCACATTTCCGTCGAAACGCTGGCCACGACGCACGACGCCGCCGACGGCGTTTGCTTTGTCGTGGACAACGGCTCGCGGCGACTGGGCATCATGACCGATTTGGGATGCCGCTTTCTAGGGCTTCGCGAAGCGGTGGCCAGTTTGGACGGCGTTTTGCTCGAAAGCAATTATGATCCTGTGATGTTACAAAATGGCCGCTATCCAGCGGATTTGAAGAGACGCATTCGCAGCGACAAAGGCCATCTTTCCAATGACGAGGCGGCGGAATTGCTTTGTCATTCCGGAAAAAAGCTGCGCTGGGCCTGTCTGGGACATCTTTCCGAAGAAAATAATGAGCCGGCTCTCGCGCTCAAAACGCACCGCCGCATCCTCGGCCAGTCGTTCCCATTGTTAACCGCCTCACGCTATGATTGTACCGTGTTGCCTGACTTGCATTGAACGTTTTTATCCTTTTCCCTTTCCCATAGATCAGCAATGACCCAAGCTCCCATCAACATTATTGCGGAATCGATCAATGATTCCGTGCCGTCCACACAAACGCTTTTTGAAACGCAAAACATCGACGCTCTCCGCGAGCTGGCGACTTTTCAAGACGAAAAGGGGGCGGCCTACATCGACGTCAACGTCGGCGGCAGACCGGCGGACTTTTTTGCACAAATCATTGCCGAAGTTCAGACGGCGACCCGCAAGCCGCTGTCCCTCGACACGCCCGACCCGGTGCTGGCCGAGGCCGGCTTGGCGGTTTACGACGACACGGTGGGCCGGCCCATTTTGAATTCCATCTCGCCGCTGAGAATGGAAATGTTCGACCTCTACAAAATCAAGCCGTTTCGGCCTATTCTCCTCATTTCTGAAACGATTAAAGACGGCGTGCCCGGTGCATGTCACACCGCTGAAGAAACTTATGCCGCCGCAAAATTGCTGCTGAATGAGGCACGCAAAGCGGGCATTGCCAACGAAGATATGATTTTTGATCCGGGAATTGCGCCGATAGGTTCCGACGCGGAGGGTAACTTGGCTCGGCTGCTCGAAGCTCTGCGGCTGATGCACGAAGACGCCGATTTTGCCGGCTGTCATGCTTCTGTCGGCCTCAGCAATTTTACCGTGATGCTGCCTGTGAAGAAGAAAGACGGCACGCTGGTCAAAGGGCCGCTCGAAAGTGCGTTCCTGACCCGCGCCATGCCGCTGGGCTTGGATTTTGTGATCGGTTCCGTGCGCCGGAGTTACGAACTTCTCGACGAAGGCGACGCCGCGCTGCTTTGTGTGGACGATTGCGTGCGGCTGGGCGGATTCGAGTCGATCATGCGCGTGCGTGATTTTTACGCGAAATAGAGAACAAGCCGCGTTCCAGCGAAAGCGATCTGTGAGTAAGCAATTGTTCCCCGTTGCAAAATATCCTCTTGTTGTTCGCGAATTCGCTTTGAATACGGGTGGAAGTTTTCGGACAATCATGTACGCAGGCACTCTCGCCACCTTTTTCGCCATCGCAAAAACCGGCCTTTTGCCATTTACAGCCCTTCCGCAAAACAGTGAACGATTCTTTGTCATGCAACGTCGTAACGGCATGACCACACCCAAACGCTCAGCGCAGGAGGCCAGGCGTCTGATCGGCGGCCAAAGGCTCGAAAATAGGTGCGATGTCGACAAGATCGTCAACGCACTTCAAGTGTCTGCCAAAACAGTCTACAACTGGAAAAACAAAATCCGTAACGAAGGTGTCGACGGATTCCTACGGAAAAACGGATTAGGCCGACCTTGTAAATTAAATGCCGACCAACGCGAAAAACTCAAGGACATTATTCGTAACGGAGCCGTTGCTTACGGTTTCGATCGCGAACAGCGGACAAGCAAGCGAGTGCGGCTTGTAATTTTTGAACAGTTTCATGTCGAGTACAATTCCAACGATGTTTGTGAGATTCTTTCGCATCTTGGCCGGAGTTACGGAAATACGGCGCAACAAATACCCGTTGTCCATTCCGTGAAACGCAACCAAGAGGCCATCGATCACTGGAAAAAGTACGTTTGGCTACGTCTTAAAAAAACAAAAAATTGAGGACGCGATCCTGATTTTATGGGATGAAAGCGGATTTTCGTTACATCCAAATCGCCGTCTTGCTTGGTCTGACATTGACGTAACGATAATTCTTTTTGCCGTATTTCCAAAACACCGTCCCGGCCACCACAATCACACGGGTATCGGTTTCATCACTCGCACACCTGTTCGTCATCTTCTGGATTTTCGTTTCACGATCTTCAACGGCTCATCCTGCTTTGAATCCCTGTGCGATAAATATGGCGTTTTTATGCTCACCGATCTGCATCGTTATGATGGCCGCAAGGTCATCATATCGATTGTTCCCAGTAGGTGCAACCTTGCTATGGCATCACGCCGAGTGAAAGTGGTACAACACGCTCCTTATGAGCGAAACAATTTTTTCTACATTCGAGCTGCGCATTCGTGCCGTCGAAGCCACCCAGCGTGGTGTCTCTCGACAAAATGTCGCCGCCGCTTATGGCATTAACGGCCAAGTCTCATCGACTGGGCATACAGTCGGTTAAAATGGTGGTTTTGTAAACGAGCTTTTCCCCTGATGAATATGAATAAAAAGCAAAAACAATCGCCTGTCGCCCGAGGAGCGACGCCGCATGATTCAATCGCTCCGAAGTAGCAAGTCGATCCGTGACGTCGCCGAGAAATTCGGTGTGAACAACTCCACCGTCCAACGGTGGGTCGAACGAGCTCAAGGTAAACGACTCAATCGCGTTGATTGGGCCGACCGCTCCGATGGACCGAAAATGCCGAACTCGATCAATTCGATTTTATCGAGGATTTGTGTATTCAAGGAGGGACGACATTTAACGTACTTAATGGAATTTCGCTCCACGGCGGCTTGGTCGGCTCGTGGCCGATGAGCCGGATGACCGCAGAAAACACGGTGCGAAAGCTCATCGAGCATTGGACGGAATTCGGTTTGCCAAATTATGTACAATTTGACAAAGCGACCGCCCCAAAAAATGACTGCCCAGGACCGCGAACGGCGGATTCGTTGGGAAAAACGATACGATTTTGCTTGAGCCTCGACGTGATTCCGGTGTTCGTGCCGCCGAGAGAAACAGGTTTCCAGGCGTCGATTGAAAATGACAACGGACGTTGGGAACGCGGCGTTTGGAAACGGTTTCACTTTGAAAATTTCCGTGCCGTTGAAAGTCAATCGTCGAAATTCGTCAAGGCGATGCGAACGAAGAACGCCGTGCGAACGGACGGAGCACCGGACCGATGGGAATTTCCGAACGATTGGGAATTGGATTATCAGACACAGCCGAAGGGGAAGGTGATTTGCATTCGTCGTTCGACGGACAGAGAGTGTGTCGAGGCGATGGGCCACCGCTGGGCGTTGGATCGTTCGTGGCCGCACCGCTTGGTCCGAGCGGAGGTCGACCTGACGCAAGACGAGATTTCGTTCTTTCGTCTTCGTCGAAGCGATCCGAGCGTTCACGAGTTTTTGGGTGTCGCCGAATATCATTTTCCCAAAAGGAAATTCAAGGAATGAAAATGAAAAAATGTAATTTCGTCGCAATTAGGCTTGTCAAACAACCGTCAAAAAACTGTATGCCCAGGTGATGAGACTTGGCCGGATGACGTTGCCAGGATTTGCCGATACATTGAACGATTGTTTTGATAAAGTGGGGTTAATTTTGACATCTTCAATTTCCATCAACGTCAATAGATACGGCACTGTACCACCGAGTTTGCGGGGCAACACGTTTTTTGCTTCAGAATCAACTTGGGTTAAAGCATCATAAGGAAAATACTGGATGGATAATATCACTCGCGGCAACCACAAATTATTAGAAGTTACGAAAAAGTCTATAGGAAAGATTTGTTGACCAACAATACCGGCGTGAGTTACTTCTTGACGAAGAAGCACACCTTTGGAAGTATCAATTTGTGAGGTGCATCCACCGGAATTTACATAAAGAATATTGGGAAGGGAATCATTTCGGAATACCGAAGGTATTTCCCACACTACACGGTCGAGTGGCTGCTGCAAGAAATCCAACAAATAAGCAATATCGAAATGATCGCTAGTCGGAGAATCTATTCTCACATCTCGATTGAACTGATTAGCGACAATATAGACCTGATCGTCCATCAAATATGTTTCCGAAAAATCAGGATACTTCTTGCTTCGGATAGAGAACCCCGGAC
>QMCE01770016.1_pt1 | contig 10944 bp, 13 predicted proteins | sample 1821851 | NCBI WGS metagenome assembly QMCE01 (sample SAMN09453174, study PRJNA476694) | Termite gut metagenome, whole genome shotgun sequencing project. | isolation source: worker | host: Odontotermes sp. | place: South Africa:Pretoria | collected 2016-01-28
CTTTTTCAAAAAAGCGGCGTCCTTCGGATCAAGTGTCAGGCGAGTCCGTGTTTGATCCTCGCTCGGCAATACGCGGTGCAAATCGGGATAATGCCCGACATCCTGTTTCGTGAAAAAGCGGCAATCGCCGAAATCGAAACAAACCCAACCGTCGGCGGTGACGCCCAGCTTGAACGAATCGCATTCACGGAATCCCCGCATCCGGAGCCTGTACAAATCGGTTGCGCGAACCAGGACGTTTTCGTTCCAAGGCAACCGCATCGGTGTTTGTTCGAGCAGCAGTCGCTTGCCGTCCGTGGCGCCGAACTCGCCGTCGGGCGTGATCCGGACCGTTGCGAGGTCGGGATAGCGATGCCCCAACGCGATGCGACTGCACTTGACAAGAGCGCTCAACCACGGTGTCGGAAAGGTTTTCGTTTCAGCGGATTCCTCCGGAATCGGGTCGACCTTCCAATTGCGTGCGTGGACCGGAAACGGATGCGTGACGAGCAAATCGTGCGATTCAACACCTTCGATCATGCCGAGTTCCTTTTTCTCGTCGATGCGAACGCTCATCTTCCCTTCGGCACGTTCGCCGACTTTCAGCAGCGGAGCAAGCGGTACCCGAAACGGTTTCGTCGGTTTGCGGCCACGGATCGGCATGACGAGCATCCAGCCGTACCAGTCGAGTACCATCGCCAACTTGTTACGATAAACGACGAACTGCACCATCGCCGTTTGGGGTTTGCCGATCAAAGCCGCCGCCAGACGCCGGAAATGCCGAACATCGTCGGCTTGAAGTGTGAGTTTCATTAATCGGTCTCCTCCTCGGCGTCCGACAAAGCAAGCCGTACATTCGGCGACGGCGTCAGCATCATGAGCAGCCGGGTCGCCATCGCCGCGACTTGAAGGGCTTCGAGCCTGACCGTCGCATTGTTGTTCCCATTTTTGTTGCCCCAAAAGATCGCCTGCTCTAATTCCAAATATTCCTCCCTTATCACGGCAATCGCTTCGTGCAGGGAATGAAATGGGCCATAAAGATTCTCAGCGCGCTCCATCTCCTCGCGGATTTCGAGGGCGACTTTATCCGTCAAAATACGTCGTTCGCTTTTCGTCATTGTTCAGTATTCTCCTGCGTTGATGTCGGTTCGTAGCGGTTATGCCGATCGATGTCGTCGTGAAGACGGATCAATCGGTCGCTCACGGCAAAAATGTTCCTGCCCATCTCCGATAAAATGGTACACTTAATGCGGAGTGCACGGTTTTCCCGTTCCAAGCGTCGGACCTTCGCCATGAGGCAGAGGACGCCGATCAGGATGACGAGAAGCGGGATAATAATGTACGGTTCCATCGTTTCCTTTCAGGTGTCGTACGGTTCGTCGCCATTGAAATTTGCTCTCGGAATCGGCTCGTATTTCGGCAAATCGAGCAGCGATTCCGGCAGCACGCCGCGCTTGCACATCTCCTGCGTGTGTGCGATGAACATGGCGTTACATAAAATCGCCGCGACGTGGTCTTCGTCCGTCGCTCCCTGCTGGAATTTCAGGAGATGGCGACACAGACTGGCCGTACAGCGGCTCAGGGGAATTCCGGCCTCCCAATTTCTGGGCGCATATTTCTCGGCCCCTTTGCGCAACCACTCGGCCAGTCTCTCCGTCGCGAACGGACTGATCAGTTCCGGCCTCGGCTTGCCTTCGGCACTGTCCCGCACGGCCCCGGTCAAGAAGGTTTGACGCTTGCCGCTATCCTGCATCGGTTTTTGTTCGGAAATTTTCTCGGCACCGTTCCGCTCGTCTTCGAGCCGAATCATCATCTCCAAAAATTGTTTGGCCCGAAGTGTGACGTGCAAAATATGACCTTCGTTCATGCCGTGAAATCGTAACAGATGGTCGACGTAGCCCGCCTCGCTCAATTCGTGAAACGCCGCCGCCCGGCCTACGTCGATGTCGCTGTCCGCGATTTCCAAGTCCGTGCCTTCCTCGTCGAACCGGGCCGTGAGATTTTCGTACTCGCGTTTGGCCGATTGCGAGAGCGAATCGTCGTTGTACGCCTGTTGCAATAAACGCAACAGAATGTCTTTGTCGTTTGTCAATGTTTTTTGCATAATGCCTCTGTTCAAGTAGGTGAAAGACGGATAGAATGACCGAAGGTCATTCGAACAGCGAACCTTGCTGCTCAAGTGCAAGCGGTTCGAAACCGGGCAGGCGGGAATCGATTTCCCGATAGGCGCGCTCAATGCGCTCGCAGGCGAGGTCACAGTAACGTGAGTCGATTTCGCAGCAGATGCATTTCCGACCGGTCAGAACGCAGGCGACGGCGGTGCTGCCGCTGCCCAAAAATGGGTCGAGTATCAGGTCGCCGAAGTCGCTGCTGGCGACGATGCAACGGCGGACAAGTTCAATTGGTTTGGGAGTTGGATGGGCGAGCATTTCAGGTCGCGGGATCATCCAGGCGTTCATAACCCGTTTGCCGCGAAGGAGATGGCGTCCGACGTGGGCGCAAAGGACGATCTCCACACAGTTGCCACGATCCCGCAAATCGCCCTTGGACATGTTGTCCTTGATCCAGTAAATCGGGTTTTTGATCCTCGCCCCGGCCTCGGTCAGGGCGTTCGACCAGAGCGGGGCGACGTCGAAGCGGGTGCAAAGGTAAATCGCCCCGCCGTTTTTGACGGTTTTGACGATCGGCGGGACAAAATCGAGTCTCGGTTTATCGTCGTTGGCGAGCATGTCGGGAATTTCCAGGACTTTCCGGCTGTTCGGAACGTAGGAAATCCCGAATGGGGGATCAGTCCAGCAGAGGTCGATGCTTTCCGGCGCGATTTCGTCCAGCATTTCGAGGCAATCGCCGTGGTAGACGGTGCAATTTTGGATCACGGTTTTTTCCATAAAATCCTCTCCCAATTACGACTGAAGAACGAACCGCAGCCCCAGTTCGAGAAGGGCGAGAAAACAAAGTGCCGTCATTCCGGCCTCACGAACGATCCGCCGCCGGGTGGTTTTCGGCGTTGCGGCCCAGTTGGGAATGGACAAAATTTCTCGGATGAGGTCGACGGCTACCGGGACACAGCCGATGGCAATGAGAGCAAACGCGATCATAAAAGTTGGTTTTCGAGTTAATTTGGGTAAGAAATGCACCAGATCGGCTCAACCGCACGGAATGGCCTTTTCGGCGCGTAAGTCGTTATGCAGCAACACCTTGTGCAGTGCGGCTGTCGCAAACAAACTCTCCTTAAGGGCGCGCGGCGTTCCCTTTGGCCTTTTTGATTTTCGATACGCCCGGAAGGAACCATTTTTCGCCGGAACGCCTTGAGGTCGCGACATTTGCGCCGTGTCGGGCGGCAACACGTTCGTCGTGGTGGAATACGCAGAAATTTTTACTTCGCGACACGTCGCAACACAGGGCGTCGTTTTTTCGTGAACTCAAAAGCGGCTTTCCGAGAGTCGATATTCAAAGAGAAAATCGAATAACGAATCGGTATCGTACTGGAACAAAAGCCGTCCATTTTTAGCTTTACGACGGCGCCCCGATACGCTATAATTTCAATATGCAAAAGGCGAAACTGTACTTGGACACCTCGGTCATCAGCCACATCGACGCTCCGCATAAACTGGAAGCCGAGGCGATTACCCACGCGTTCTACCGGTTTATCGAGGAACATGCGGACGAATACGAATTGCTTATTTCGCCGGTGGTCGACCTTGAAGTTCGGAACTGTCCCGGCGAGAAACGATTTCGCCTGCTCGCGTTGATCGACCGGCTACAGGTTGTTCAACTGCCGGAAAATCAGGAAGCATTGGATTTGGCCGAGCTTTACGTCGAACAGAATGTTTTGGCGAGAAAACATATTCGCGATTTGACACATGTCGCCTATGCGACGGTATCCCGTTGCGATTTCGTCATCAGTTGGAACATGAAGCACCTGGCCAATCCTCAAACCATCGTCCGGGTCAACGCGGTCAATCGACTCAATAATTACCACAACATTTTCATCGCCACTCCGCTGGTGATCATAGGAGAGAACTACGATGCCTGAGCATGACATCAATTCGGACGATCCGATGGAGATGATCTGGGCCGTTCGCGAAAAAATCTACGAGGAGACAAAGGACATGTCCAACGAGGAATTCGGCGCACTGTTGCGAGAAGCCCATGAAGCCAATCGTCGGGATGCGGCGAAAATCCGTCTCGAAGATTATGATTTCCCGTTCCTCAAAGGTCGGACGGCTTCCAAAGCGGTGAAATGACGACGGTGTCTTCAATCGCGAAAAAAGTATCGATAGACATAAAAACGGCCAAAAGACTTCTTCTTTCAAGTACCCCCTTACACACGCTCAAAAGAGAGAATTTATAGGGAGAGAGATAATATATCTCTTTATATGTAAAAAGCCGTTTGAGCCTACGATTTCCGGGGTGGTTCTTTCAAGTTGGCTACTTGAAAAAACCATGAAAGAACTATCCGTTTTCTCGTTTTTTGTCGATCCGACCACCCTTTTTTCAAGTTCTTTCAAGTAGCCGACTTGAAAAAAGGTCGGCGTTAATGCCGGCGAGGATCGACCAGGCGATAGACGGTTCCGGGCCGTCCGCCCGTTGTGGCCGAGATTTCAATGGCGAGGATATCTTCGCCGAGCATCTTCTGGACGATTTCGTCCAGTTCGCGCGGCCGGATTTGCAGCGACCGGGACAATTCGCTCCGGGTAGCGACTCCGCCTTTTTTCCGAATGATTGATTCTGCTCGCAGGACAAGTTTGGCGAACGGCGAATCGGCGACGTTGTGTTTGACGAGTTTCATCATCTGGCGAACGACCCAATCGGTGAATTCGGACGCCCAACGCGCGGCGGGGGCGTCGATTACCGGGTTTTCATGGTCGGCGCTGCAGGCATAGACCAAGGCGAGCTTGTTGGCGATTTCGTGAACGCGAGTCCAAAGAACCTGCTCAATCGGGTCCTGCGTTTGCGAATAGGATAGGTCGGCATGCTCGCCGAGCGCGTTCAGGATGCCGACGGCCTCGTCGGTCATGGGAACGATGCGCGGACTCGGATTTTCGTGCGACAGATTGCCGATCTTGCCGGTTTCCGGATCGGGCGGGAGATATTCGGCCCACCAGCGGGCGGTCTCGATCAACTCCTTGGGGAGCGACTGGTAATCGGTCGCATCGACATTGTACGGCTGGCGTTGGTCCCCTTCGATGAAAAGACAGCGGGAACCGAGGCCGGTCAGCATGAGCGTCGGCGTCAGGGCGTCGAAAAAAATGATCGGAATCGTCGTTCCGAACAGGATCAGACCGGGCTGGTTGCAGACGGTCGGCCCGAGGTTCTTTTTGGAATCGCCGACCTTCGTCCGTTTGACGATGGTGCTGTCGGCGGAGGTGTAGACCTTGAGCAAAAAGGCGACGACATTATTGTATCGCGATTCCTTGCCGTTGGCGATCTCGGCGAACAGCGTTTGGATTTCATCGGTTTGGTAAAACTTCTTCTTGTGAGCCAAGATTTCTTCTTCAAGTCCCTCGCCGGACGCGATGGTTTCGCCGATCATGGATTCCTGGCCGGTCATTTCGAGGATGTAATTGTTCACTTTGCGAATGAAATCTTTGCCCGTTCCCGATCCGGCGAGCGCGATAATGTATAGGTTCGGTCTGATGCCGCTTTTCGTTCGAACTTTCCGGGTGATCAGGAATGACATCAACGCCAACGCCCCGCAGAACGCGAGCATCCGGTTCGGGTGCGGAGCAGACTCGATACAAAACCGCACGATTTTCTCGATAAAGCCGGGAACGAAGATCAGGCGATCCGGAATTTTCTCGTCCGCTTCCTCGACGGTGAAGACCGAAGGGCGGTTCAGGCTTTCGAGCAGCTGCGAAATGTCGGCCTTGGGATAATCGTACTGCTCGCGAAAATGCCCGAACGGATAATCGTTCGTCGGCTTGTCGCGAGCCTGATTCATTTTGCGGCGAAAATCCCGTTCCTCCTTCGGATCGCTCAAATCCCAAGGCGGGACGCAGCGGGAATTGTATTCGAGCATGATCGGCCAACCTTCGGATTCCGACAGTCCGAACCCGTGAAAAATGGCGTTGGCGACCTTGAGCAAGGCGCTGTGACCGTCGCAGCCCTGGATCGCGGGTGGCATGGCGGCGACGTAGGCCCGGCATCTTTCGGCCAAAGCGGAGGTCAACTCCGGCGGCGAAAACGCGACAGTCGGCAACGTGTGCGATTCAGGAGCCTTTTGGTTTTTCTTCGGCAAAACGCGTTCGATCCAAGCGTCGGGGAGCGACGGCAATTCCGAAACGGAACAGGGGGGCGTCAACCATTCGTAAGCGTTTCCGTTCGGATGCACCGACGGCGGCGCAACGATATATTGATTGCCGACCTGGACGTCGATCCCTGTTTTTTCACCGTGCCATTTGATCCGTTTCGAACCGACGATATCGGCCTCGGGCCTCGCGAACAGCAGATGCCAGCCACCGGAGCCGGTCCGGGCCAAGGGACTTGACGGCAAGGGACCGACCTCGTCGGCGATGTCACGAATATCGCGGGGACCGTTCAATTCGGCATTGGAATCGAGATCGAGGACGAGCAGGTTTTCGCATTTGATGCCGATATTACAGTCCGGATACTGCGTCCACCATTTTCTGATGATCGCCGGATCATTGGTCGCGGAGTTGCAACCGTTCGGGGCCGTCGCGGCATACGGCATCTTGCCGTTCGGCACACATTGAAAAACGAGATAGCCGAGTTCGGCCAGCTTGAGAGCTTCTTCGAAAAAAAGGGACATGAAAAACCTCATAGGGAATCAACGGAATCCGACGCCGATTTCGCACGTCCTACCGTCTTGCCGTGGTAACAATAAACCCCGTCGATCAGGGCGATTTGATCGACATGAAACCGATTGCGATTGGTCCAGACGGCGGAAAAACCATGCTGCCAATCCGGGGACGTGACGTACTCGGGAGTCAGCGAACACAAACACCCATTCTCCCACCCGGCGAACGTGTCCATGATATTCGTATGATAAAAGGCCCCAAACGATGCGTATGACCGTGAATGACGCAGCAACCGTATTTCTCATAATGCTGCCTCGCGGTCTGGCCGCTCCATTTCGAGACCAGTTGGCCGTGCGTGAAAAGCAAGGAGCCGACGCGATATGGTCGATCCTGTGCTTGCCAACGAATTTTCAACCGATCGAAGTCGAGCAGTTTTTCAAGCGATAATGCCCGAAGTCCGGCGAGCGCTTTCGCTTCGCTACGGAGATACTTTCGGAGCCGGAACTCGTGATTCCCTTCGCTGTAGACGATTTTCGCCTTCGGCGCGGCGTCGCGGAGTTCCGTGAGCCAATCGCGGATCGCGTCGAGTTCCTCCTGGAGGTTGAGCCGTCGCATCGGATCTTTATCGTAGCGTGAAATCGAAAAATAATCACCGACGTCGCCCAAGAGATGAACGGTTCCCGGTTTCTGCTCCTTGATGAACGCGACGGCCATTTTCACGGCGGTCGCATCGGCAAAGGGTAGGTGCAAATCGGACAAGGTGACATGAAGTTTGGAATTGGTCATATTGAATCCTTAGAAAGGGCATCCACGAAAGGCGGCAATCGTGAAAACGCCGAGAAAGAAGGCGAGGAGCAGTTCGAGATACTGCGTAACGGTAAATCCGGTGTGATCGGATGTCGTATACATGATTTTGAAAGGTTAGAATGGTACTTCGTCGGTTGTATCGCTGCTTTCCGTAACGCCTTCGAAATGGGAGCAGTCGCCGCCGGGCTTCCAACCGTTTTTGCAGACGAGTTCGAAGCCGTCGTCATAACCGCTGTTGACGCATTTTTCGCAGAGCGACATGTCCGTTTCGACAAGTTCGCCGACGGCGGGCGGCTTTTCCGGCGGCAAGGTATACTTGATGATTCGGTCGAACTTCTCACCGCCGACTTTTCGGACGACAATGTTCATGGGAATCGACAAACTGCCCGCCTCGGCCAATCGGACCGCTTGGGCGGCATCCTCCGGCGGCGGATCGTTGGACCGTTCCGACCACCATTTCTCGAATTTTTTGCGAGCCCAGCCCGAATGTTCCGGGCAGACCCATTCCGATTGATACTGGTTGAACCCGACACGATAATCGATTCGCAAGGTTCGTGGATCGCTGTCCGAACCGCCGCGTTTGGAATGAACGTGATAATAGGCCGTTTCGACATCCCATTCGGTATCGGTGATCTCACCGCTCAAAACGCCTTCGTTGGAGGCGATTCCTTCATGCTTTTCCTTTTCAGGAAGCGGGAATTCGTAACCGCATTCCGGACAAACCGCAACGGCGGCATGGACAATCGCCAGGCATTTCGGGCATTCCTTCGCGGGGGCGTCGCCACCGCCACGGCCGTTTTTCTCCTTGACTTGGATCGCATCGACGGGACCATGCCGCAGGATATTGCCGCCATAATCGAGGATGAGACAATCGTTTTTCGTTTCATGGAGCCGGAAGCCTCGCCCGACCATCTGGTAATACAGTCCCGGACTCGCCGTCGGTCGAAGCAATACGACGCAATCGACGTTGGGTGCGTCGAAACCGGTCGTGAGAACATTGACGTTGGCGAGATATTTCAAAGGACCAGTTTCGCTACCGAGCAAGTCCTTTTGAAACGATTCGCCCTTGAATCGCCGTAATATTCGCTCCCGGTCGCCCGACGCCGTGTCGCCGGTCACGAGACCGCATTCCTGGGATGTGAACCTTTCAATGGTTTCCTTGATTCGCGTCGCGTGATCGACCGATACGCCGAAAATCAATACCGAGTTCCGATCCTTCGTTTGGGAAACGATTTCGCGGCAGGCGGCGTCGACGTTGTCCGTCGTGTTCATGAGCTGGTCGACTTCGGAAGCAACGAATTCACCGGCCCGAATATGCAGATCGCTGCAATCGACTTTATGGCGTCCCGACTTGCTGCGGAGCGGACACAAGAAACCTTTTTCGATGAGTTCCTTGACACCGATTTCGTAGCAGATATGATGAAGGAGGTTGTCGGGACCGACGAGGCCGCCCGACTTCATCCGGTACGGTGTCGCGGTCAGCCCGATGAGCCGGACATGCGGGTTGACGACTTTGGCATCCTTCAGGAAGGTTTGATACATTCCCTCGCCGTCCGGCGGCAGAAGATGGCATTCGTCGACGATGATCAGGTCGAAACGGTCCAGTTCGCAGGCTTTTTTGTACACGGACTGGATGCCCGCGACGATGACGGAGGCGTCGGTGTCCCGGCTCCCGAGCCCGGCGGAGTAAACGCCGACCTTGACCTCGGGACAGATCAACTGCAATTTGTCGGCGGCTTGCTGAAGCAGTTCCTTGACGTGAGCCAGCACCAAAACCCGGCCCTTCCAACGTGTGACGACATCGCGGCAGATCGTCGCCAAAAGCGGCGTTTTACCGGAACCGGTCGGCAGGACGACACAAGGATTGCCGTTTTCGTGCCGAAGATAAGCATACACGGCAGCGACGGCGTCAGTTTGGTAATATCGAAGTTCCATTTATACGAGAATCGAATCACCGTCGAGAACGACGGATCGGTAATGCTTGTCGCCGCCGACGCGAACGCGACAGGTGACGTAGGATTTTCCCTTGATAACCACGCATCCGAAAACGACCGCGTCGCCAGTCACCTTGGCCGTATCGGTGATGTGAGCCGATTGCGTCACCCAGGCGTCGCCGGAAATGCTGGAACATTTTTCCGCGACGGCGTGGCCGTCGAGCCGGGCGTTTTCCCGGAGCGCGGCGTTGCCCCGCAGGATCGCGTCGTCCGTGAGGAGCGATTGATCGTACATGGCGGCACGGTCGAGGAGTTTTCCGTTACCGCGAACCGTCGTCAGCCCTCGCATGGTCCGAAAATCGCGAGCGTTTTTCGTTTCGACATGCCCGTTTTCAAAGACGGAAGCGCCCTCGCAAAGCCATGCGAACCCGCCGATGAACGCGTTGCCGTAGGCGGAAGTGTAATCGGTCATTTTGGCCTGTCCGGTCACACGGGCCATGCCGCTGATCCAGACGAACCCGGTCAGACAGGCATCACCGGAGAGAATCGCGTTTCCTTTGACGAGACTGAATTCGGCGGCAACGGCGTCGTCGGCGATCCAGCAGTCGCCGGAATGTGACAGGTTGTACGGGGTGGCGACGAAGCCGCCGATCGTTCCCGCCTTGACGTTACCGAAATCGCGGAGAGCCTGAATTCGGCAGACGGGAGTCCCATTCGGCCCGACGCGATGCCTGTGTTCGAGGATTTTGTATTTCATCATGTTTTATTCGTCCGTTAATAGTGCTGTGATGGCGTTTTTGAGTTCAATGAGGTATTCAGGTCCAAGCGTATGGCGAATTTCCACGGCGGACAGTTGCGGATTGGTCGGATAGAGTTTGCATTTGACATGTTTTTCGCACACGTATTGCGATTTTTTGGCGTTTTTTCGTGTTGTTTCCTGCGTTGCCGACGTTTTCAGGCATTCGACGAACGGTTCGCGGAAATCAGGGATCTCGTTATTCCGCTTGACCCAATCGCTGCAAGCCGGAGTCCAACTCGGCTGGGGCGAATCGTCCCGCCCGCAAAAACCGGTCTTGCGGTCCCACATTTCACATTCGTCACAGCGTCGATGTGCCTTGAAATCGAAGCCGCGAACATTGACGGTCTTCCCGTCGGCATTGGTTCGCTGGGGCGACTCCGGTTCCGGCGGCTCGTCGAGATGGGAATGTTTTTTGGCTGGATATTCTTTCCCGTCTTTTCCGATCCGTTTTTTCTGGTGGTCTTTAAGACCACCTGCCTCCAAGACCTGGCGAACATTGAAAACCAATGTCTTTCCAACATGGACGTGATCCGCGATACGCCGATCGCTCCACGTCACACATTGCGGTTCCAACAAGACGATTTTGACCGCTTTGCGTTTATCTTCGTTGGTTCGGCGAAGTCCGTGAGTCGCATTGGCTCCGGCGGCGAAGACCCGCGCATCC